>ERZ795059.1212-NODE-1212-length-29462-cov-8.001904_pt1 | contig 29462 bp, 30 predicted proteins | sample MGYA00375143_ERZ795059 | MGnify/ENA primary metagenome ERZ795059 (study PRJEB30188, sample SAMN05720168) | activated sludge metagenome | isolation source: Anaerobic digester | place: USA | collected 2015-01-07 ... | reverse complement strand
CACCCTTCTTCTTGAAAGCGGAACCGGGGATTGCACCCGTAAACTTCAGAGCGATGGTGGCCTTGCGGATACCGATGCGGAGCTCGTCATCGTTGATCTCCTCACCTGCGAGGTACTTCTCGGCGATATTGTCATCGCTGTCAGCCACCGCCTCGATGAGGGCGTTGCGGTAGGACTTGGCCTGCTCAACCATATCGGCAGGGATGTCCACGATCTTCGGGTTCATGCCGAGCGGATCGGAAGGATCTTCGTCGAAGAGGTAGGCCTTCATCTGCACCAGATCGACGAGACCGCTGAAGTTTTCCTCAGCACCGATCGGGAGATAAAGCGGGTGAGCGTTGGCACCGAGCTTCGCGCGCATTTCCTCAACACAAGCGAGGAAGTTGGCGCCGACGCGGTCCATCTTGTTCACGAACGCCAAACGGGGCACGCGATACTTGTTTGCCTGGCGCCACACAGTCTCGGACTGGGGCTGCACACGACCGACCGCGCAGAAGACGGACACACAACCATCGAGCACGCGCAGCGAGCGCTCCACCTCGGCCGTGAAATCCACGTGTCCGGGGGTGTCGATGATATTGATGCGGGTCTTGATTCCCTTGAACGTGCCGATCGAAGGCACCCAAGAGCTGGAAATAGCAGCCGCCGTGATCGTGATACCACGCTCGCGCTCCTGCTCCATCCAATCGGTCACCGCGGTGCCTTCGTGCACCTCGCCCATCCTGTGCACCATACCGGTATAGTAGAGGATGCGCTCGGAGCAGGTGGTTTTGCCGGCATCGATGTGCGCGGCGATACCGAAATTACGCGTCCACTCCAAGGGAGAGGGGCGCTTCGGCGAATTGGCAGCGGAAAGCTTGGACTTCTCTGTGACGATCGTGATGGACATGTGCGTCGATTCCTCGCGGGCTCGGTGCGGTGTGGGTTACCAGCGGAGATGGGCAAATGCACGGTTGGCCTGCGCCATCTTGTGCATGTCTTCCTTCTTCTTCACAACGGTGCCAGTATTGTTGTAGGCATCGATGATCTCAGAGGCGAGGGCTTCACCCATCGGGGAGCCCTTGCGACCGGCCGCGGCGTCGACGAGCCAGCGCAGGGCAAGGCTCTCTTGACGCTCGTAGGAAATTTCGACGGGGACCTGATAGGTCGCGCCACCGACGCGGCGGCTCTTCACTTCGAGACGGGGACGCGCGTTCTCCAAAGCGCCGATCATAAGATCAACCGGGTCGCCCTTCTGGAGCTTCTCGCTCACCTTTTCGAACGCACCGTAGACGATGCGCTGGGCGGTGCCCTTCTTGCCACCATACATGATCAGGTTGATCAGGTGGGCGACGAGTGTGCTGTTGTAGCGAATATCCGGAACGATTGCGCGCTTAACGGCTCTGTGACGGCGTGACATGGTGCTACTTTCTCCTCGTTAAATTATTTCTTGGCCTTCGGGCGCTTGACGCCGTACTTGGAACGGCTGCGGCGACGTTTCTCGACGCCGGTGGCGTCGAGCGTACCACGGACGATGTGATAGCGAACACCGGGCAAGTCCTTCACACGACCGCCGCGGACGAGCACGATCGAGTGCTCCTGGAGATTGTGGCCTTCGTCCGGGATGTACGAAATCACTTCCGTGCCATTGGTCAGACGCACCTTCGCGACTTTACGGATAGCGGAGTTAGGCTTCTTGGGGGTGCGGGTCATCACCTGCACGCAGACGCCACGGCGGAAAGGGTTGCCCGCGAGCGCCGGCGACTTGGACTTCGCAACGATTTGGCGACGTCCTTTGCGCACGAGTTGATTGATAGTCGGCATAACGAAATCGGAAGGGAGAATTTGAGAAAAGAGGCGCACGGTACCAGTCACCCCCTGCTCGGCAAGCTCTTTTTGGCAAAAACTTGTTTGAGCGGGAAAGACGACTCTCAGGGAGTCGTTTTTCGAGGGGATGGTGGTTCGCCAGAGCGACCTGATTTCTGAAGGGATGAGTGAATATGAACCGCCAGACTCGCGAAGTCTTCGCGCGGACTGCAAGTCTCAATTCGCGGAATTTCATCCAACGCCATCCTGCGCACAGGAAGTGTTGCGAAAAAAACGCCCGGCCAATGAAGGCCGGGCGATAAATCCCCGGAGCTAGGCTCAACGAGGATTTTTGGCGGGAGGGATACGTAAGCACGCAGAGAGCCGCCCCCGACGCAAGGCCATATTTTTTCCGACATTCCCCATCCTCCAGTCTAGTCCCGGCCCAGAATTGATTCGCCGCCTCGCGCCGACACGGCTTTACCGCCTGAGCACCTACCACTTTATGGCCGCCCCCCCCCCTCCGCTCGCCGCCACACCACCCAGAAACTAGGCCTGCTGCTCATCCTCGGCGCGGCCATCGCGGGCTTCTACCTTCAAGACCGCTTCACCTTCGGCGATCCGGTGCTGTTCCGCACCACCCTGTACTTCATGGCGTCCTTTGGCGCTATCCAGCTGCTCGATCTCTGGGCGTTGCGGCCCCTCGTCGAGCGTACGGGCACGCCAGGCCTTTTTCACACGATCATCAAGGTCCTCGTTTATGCGGCCGTCAGCTTCACGATTCTTCGCACGCAGTATGGGTTCGACATCGTGCCCCTGCTCACGACCTCGGCCGTCCTGTCCTTCGTGCTCGGCCTCGCCCTTCAGGATACGCTGGGCAACTTTTTCGCAGGCCTCACCATCAACATTGAGAAACCGTACAAAGTCGGCGACTGGGTGAAAATCGGCGAGACCGAGGGCCAGGTGGTCAACATGAGCTGGCGCACCACAAAGCTCCTCTCGCCCGTCAACACCTGCCTCACGATCCCCAACAACACGATCGCGAAGGACACCATCGTCAATTTCTCCGCCCCCTACGGGCTCACACTCTATCGCATCCTCATCGATCTGGGCTACGACACGGCCCCCAATATCGGTCGTGAGGTGATCCTGCAAACGCTCCGGGCCATTCCAGAAATTCCGACCATCCGCCCTCCAGAGGTGCAGGTAGTCGACTTCCGAGATTTCAGCGTTCAATACGCGATCCGACTCTGGCTGCCCGACTGGCGGGCCAGAGTCGCGATTGAGGACATCGTTCGCCGCCGCCTCTGGTACGCATTCAAGCGCCAAAACCTCATCATCCCCTACCCCACGAGTGAGATTTACCTCCGCAAGGCGCCCCCGGCCGATCAACTCGCACTCGAAAGCAAACTCCGCACCCTGCGCGCCGTCCCCCTCTTCGCGCCTCTCGATCCAGCCACCCTGCGCGAGGCCGCCGCCGCACTCACCGAACAGGTTTACGCCCAAGGCGAGCCGATCGTCGAAGAGGGCAACGCTGGCGACTCGCTTCAAATTCTTACCGCGGGCAGCGTCAGCATCGAGAAACAGGGCCAGACCGTCGCGTCGCTGCAGCCCGGCAGCTTCTTCGGTGAGATGTCATTGCTGACGGGCGAACGCCGCAGCGCCACCGTGCGCGCCGCGACCGACTGCACCACCCTCGAGCTCGGGAAAAATGCATTCGCCGCCGTCGTCGCCAGCCGTCCAGAAATCCTTGAGCGCCTCAGCGAAATCATCGCCGCGCGCCAGCAGGAAAACCTCCAGCACCACGCCCAGACCCAGAGCTCGGGCACGGCGGAAGGTGCAGGGCCGCGCCACGGAGACGGGCTCAAACACCGCATTCTCTCGATGATGCGTAACTTCCTGCGCTGAGCGCGCTCAGACTGCCGTCCGCACGCGTCCGACGACCGTAAATTCCTCGCGATCGTGGTACAGATGCCGCACCCGCACGGCCTCGCCGTACGCGACAAACGGAGACGAAGGCGCACGCAGCTCACGCAGGAACGCCGCAGGATCGACCCGCCCGAACTTGAGGTTGATCACAAAATTCCGGCACCACCCGCGTGCCAGCCACGGCTCGACGATGTTCTGCAACACATGGTGCGGATCGTCCACCATGTCGCAAAAAAGCCAGTCGTAGACCACGCCCGCCGCCGGTTGAAATTTGAAGGCGTCCTCGCACCGGTGCTCGATCTGCGGATGGCCCAGCGCACCGCCCTTGAGCGGGCCATTGTCCAGCGCAAGCACCTGCGCCCCGCGCTTGGCGGCACTGTAGCTCCAGCCACCCGGCGCCGCGCCCAGATCGACCACGGTTTCGCCCGCCACCGGCTCGTGCCCGAGGACCACATACGCCTCCTCGACCTTCAGATAACTGCGCGACGGAGCCGCCTCGTCGTCGGACATCCGGCGCTGGCCGTTGACCATGGCCTCGCGCGACACCCACAGCCGGCCGAAATCGGCAAACCAGACCCATAACCCGCGCGAGCACGGCACCACGCCTCGCGGCGCATCGGCCGTTGCCAGACGCGCCACCCGCGAAAGCCGTTTTTTCAACGCATCGTGAAAGGCTTTTTCAACCGCTCCGATGCGCCGCCCAAGTCCGACCATCTCAGCCGGTCCGGCAAACACACACGGCCAGGGAGCATCGATACGCTCCCCCTGCAGGCTCTTGAGCAGAAAATCCACGAGGCGCTGTGCAAGGGCGTTGACCGACTCACCCACGATCTCCGTGGGAGAACGGAGAGCCACATGCGGAAACGCCCACTCGACGGTGGGCGAGCTCCACGGCTCGGTGCGTACCCAGCCCGGGCCCTTTTCGGCGACGAGGCCGCCAGCCTGTTCCGCCTCTTCCGCGAGGAGCGATTCGTAGCCTTGTTGTCCGATGAGTAGCACGTGCCCACGGTGCGGGGCCAGCCCACGGCGGCGAGGCGAAAATGGCCCCCGTCAGGCAACCACTGGATCGGCCGCCGGGTGGTGCAGGTGCATGCTCCAATATTCGAGTTTGCTACGTAGATCGACGGCGCGGATCGGCTTGCCCAGATAATCGTCCATGCCCGCCTCCACGCATTTCTCACGATCACCGCAAAGCGCATTGGCCGTCAGCGCGATGATGACGGGCTGGCGGCTCGCGGGGAAACGGCGACGTATCTCCTGCGTGGCGATCAATCCATCCATCTCCGGCATCTGAACATCCATCAACATCATGTCGTAGGGGATGGATTCGAGTGCGGAGATGGCCTCGCAGCCGTTGTTGGCGATGTCGGCGCTCCAGCCGATGCGTTTGAGAATGGCCAGAGCCACCCGCTGATTGGTGAGGTTATCCTCGACCAGGAGTAGACGGCGCACCGGGGGCCGGGGCACCGAGCCCATCGCCGCGGGGACCGCAGGCGCGGCCGCGGCCGGGCGGGCGCGGCCCGCAGACTTCTTGAACAGACGCTCGAGCGTGGAAAGCAGATGGCGCACGCGCAGGGGCTTCATGAGCGTGGCGGAGCACACAAGGGCACTATCAGCATCGGGTTTGACGCCGAGTGGAGCGAGCACGATGAGGGGCAGTCCGGCGTGGCGCAGACGCTCCACCCACGGAGAGCTGTCGAGCAGTGCGGCATCGACGATCGCCACATCCAGCGCCGGCCAGTCGCCGGGGACCTCGCCCTCGCCAAGGACAATCTCCGCCCCCCATTGCCCCAGATATCGCTGCACGATTTCCCGGCCGTGACTGACGGGCGCAACCAACAGGGCCCGGCATCCGGCGAGCGGCGGCGACATGGGTGCAGGCTGCGGGCCTGCCGCGGAATCGTCGGCGACGCACGGGATGTCGAAGATAAACGACGATCCCTGCCCGGCCTGGCTGTCCACCCGGATGCAGCCACCCATGAGCTCGACGAGCCGCCGGCAAATCGCCAGCCCCAACCCCGTGCCGCCATAGTGGCGCGTCGTCGAAGAGTCGACCTGACTGAACGACTGGAAGAGCCGGTTCATCCGTTCCTGTGGGATACCGATGCCGGTATCGCGGACCGTGATTTCGATGTGCGGCTGCCCGGCTGCCTGCCCTTCGGGTCGGGCAGCGAGCCGGCGCACGGTCACATCGATCTCGCCCGACGGGGTAAACTTCACCGCATTGGAGAGCAGGTTGACCAATATCTGCTGGAGCCGCGTCACATCACCCTGGATCACATCGGGCACCGCCGGATCGATCCAGTAGTTGAGGTCGAGCTGCTTCTCGCTGGCTCGAGAAGCCACCAGATCGATGGCCGATTCCAAACAGTCCGCCAGGCAGAACGGCTGCCGCTCCAGATCGAGTTTACCCGACTCGATCTTCGAAAAGTCCAGAATCTCGTTAATAATATGCAGCAGAGATTCGCTGGCCGTGCGAATCGTGTTCACAAAGTCGCACTGCTCGCGGTCCAGCCGCGTATCGAGCAGCAAGCTGGACATGCCGATCACGGCGTTGAGCGGCGTGCGGATTTCGTGGCTCATGTTGGCGAGGAACTCGCTCTTGGCCTTGGCGGCGGCGAGCGCCTCGTCCTTGGCTTCCAGGATTTCCGACTCCCACTGTTTGCGCTCGGAAATATCCTGGACGGTTCCGTACACGCGCAACGGGATCCCGTACGAGTGATCCACCTGACCGATCGAGCGCAACCAGAGCCCGCGCCCGCTCGCAGTCTGGATCTGGACTTCCAGATCCCAACCCTCGACGCGATGCAAGGCCCGGTCAAAGACCGCCTCCATCCGAGCCCTATCCTCCGGCACGTAGTAACTCAGCGACGTCGCCATCGTGATCGGGGTCTCCTGCGGCACCTCGTAGATTTGATAGCACGCGCGCGACCAAGTCAGCTGCCCGGTGCGCACATCGAGTTCCCAGCTGCCCAGGCGGGCGAGGTGTTGCGCCTCGTTGAGCAGCGCCTCGCTGGCCCGCAACCGCTGAGCCGCCCGGTACTTCTCGGTGATCACCTCCGCGTAAATCGTCACACCTCCGATGTCGCCATCGAGCTGGAACCACGGCCGGCACTCCCACCGCAACCACTCCTCGCGACCGTCCGCGCGCACGATGCGATCCTCTTCGCGCACCTCGATCGCACCGCCCAGGCAACGCAGAAACACCGCACGCCAATGCGCCGGCATGTCCGGGAATCCCTCGAAAATCGAGCACCCCAGCAAATCGTCGCCGCTCAACCCGTAATCGATCAACCACCGCTGGCTCGTCGCCAGATAGCGCAACTCCCGGTCGAGCAGGGCCACCGCCGCCGGCGTATGCTTGATAAATTCCTCCAGCTGACGCTGCTTGGCCAGAAACGCCTCCGCCGTCCGGCGCCGGGCCGAGGTGTTGCTGACGACGGCCATGATCCCCTCCAACCCGTCGGTCGCCGCATGCAGCTCCTCAAATGAGATCGTCGCCGGAAACGTACTCCCGTCGCTTCGCCGCATCGTCCACTCGCGCGCACGGCCCTGCAGTCGGCCGTTTTTGACAAAAAGCAGCAGCGCCTCCTCCACCGCCACCGGCCGCCGCAAGCGCACCGACAGCTCCTTGGCCACCGCGCGCACCTCGCCGTCGTCGTGAAACTGCTCCACCCGCATCTTCCCGATCGCCTCGTCGGCCCGCCATCCAAACAGGCGCTCCGCAGCCCGGTTGTAGAGGTAAACCACGCCACGGGTGTCAAATGCCAGCAACGCGACCGCCGCCTGCCTCACCACCGCATGCGCAAGCGCCCCCTCGTCCACGCGCACGGAGGGGCCTTCCTTCGATAAAGGCATTTCAGAAGCAGATGACGATGCATCCATCTGCCTGTTCACATCGGCACACTTTGTTGGGACTCAAATCGGTACCCTCCGGAAACTTCTTGAATATAACTGGCGAAAAAACACACCGCATTCGCCAGAAAACGGCTCTTCTCTTACGATTCAGCGGTAAAAAACCTTACCCGTCCCCGATCCCGGTCCGTAACAAGTTTACCCATGCAAACGCTCCGCCGACTCCGCTGTCCCGCCATTTGCTGGCTCGGGTGGGCTGCACTTGCACTCATCACCACCCTCACCCTGTCGGCTGCGCCACGCCCCCGTGGCCACCCCTCACTCTTCTTCACCGCTGACGACCTGCCCGGCCTGCGCAGCCACGACCAGTCCACCTCCGGCCAGGCCATCGCCACCCGCCTCCAGTCCCTGCTCGCCAGCGAGCCAGAACCACTCTGGCGCGCCTCCCATGCCGCCGGCTGGGCACTCCGCTACACCTTGCAGGCCAACCCGGAAGACGCGGCACACGCCCTGCGCCTCTGTGAGGAGACCATCGCCACCGGCCTCGTCCCCGCGGCCGACACCCCGCATCTGCCTTGGGCTTCGACTGAACTCGACCCAGTCAGCATTCCCTCGGTCGTCGGCCTGGCGCTCGCCTACGATCTAGCGGCCCCGGCCTGGCCCGAAGAGCGCCGGCTCGCCATCGCGCAAGCCCTCGATCAAGCCGCCCGCCAGCTTGTCCAGCGCCCCCTGCCAGCCGGCACCCCTCCCGGAGCACAATGGGCCTCCCAACAAGCCGCCGGCGGGCTCGCCGCACTCGCCGTCGCTCCAGACCTTCCCGACCAACACGACCTCGATTCACTCGCCCGCCGCGCCCGCCACCACGTCCTGCGCTACCTCAACGACTGCGGCGACCGTGGCTGGCCGCGCGAACACTTTGCCCAGCTCCGCCTCGCCCTCAGCCAGAGTCTCCCCGCCTTCATCCTCGCCTGGCGCCGCACCCAGGGCGAAGACCTCGCCGCCACCTCGCCCGCCCGCTCCTGGGCCTCCCTTTACACCATGCTCCTCCTGCCCCCCGGCAAACTCGGAGCCCCTCCCGACCTCGCCATCTTCGGCCGCCAGACCACCCCGGCCCCCGCTCAACCCGCCCCACCTTGGGAATTCTCACCCTGGCGCGGCGGCGACCTCATCGCCCTCTTCGGACTGACCGATGCCGGTAGCCGTGCCGCACTCCAGTGGACCTTCGACCGCTGCTACGGCCTCGCCGGCGACCGCACCTTCGACATCGCCAAACCCGGCGACGCCCTCCTCGCACTTCTCCTCTACCCAGGCGCCGAGACCGCACTCCCCCCGGCAAACACCATCGGCCGCGGCTGGCGCGACGACCGCGGCGGCCTCTTCATCTGCCGAAACCGCTGGACCGACTCCGGCGACGCCATCGCCACCCTCACCGCCAACGCCCGTCCCACCCGAGCCCTCACCTCCTTCGCCGATGCCGGCAGCTTCCGCCTCACCGCCTTCGGCGGCCACTGGGCCGTCGCCCGCCAGCACGACACCGCCGACCTCCGCACCATCGCCCGCGAACAGGAAAACGTCGTCGTCATCCCCGGCACCCACGGCTGGTTCCCCGGTAGCCTCACCTACGCCAAACTCCAGCCCGACGGCTCCGGCGCTGTCACCCTCGACCTCAGCGAGGTCTATACTGTCGCCAGCAACCACCCGGAGCGCCTCGACTCCACCCTCGACATCGGCATCCGCGCCCGGCGCGCCTGGGCCATCGACTACTCCGGCGACTGCGGCGCCCCCGTCATGCTCGCCGTCGTCGACCACATCTCCGGCGGCCCCACCCGCCGCTGGCTCTTCCACACCGGCGAGCGCCAGATCCAGCTCCGCACCGACGGCTTCGACATCCGCGCCGCCAACGGCGCCACCCTCCGCGCCACGGTCATCGTCCCTCAAAAACCCCGACTCTCCGTCTCCCACGGAGAGTGGACCTCCACCCTCTCCATCGACGGCGAGTCCGACTTCTTCGTCGTCATCACCGTGCAACCGCCCGACGCCGCACACCCCGCCATCCGCACCGACGGACAGGGGCTCGACACCCACGTGCGCCTCGGTCGCAACACCCTGCGCTACGACGGCCGTGCCCTCCTCGTCCACTGACCCCGGCTCCGGCGCCCCCCTGCAACCTTTGCCCGGTTCCCCGCGTCAAGCCGGCGTGCCGTGCACTCTTGCCTCCCCAGTCGCTCCTCCCGACGGGCCGCCTCTCGATCTCGTCAAAGCGGCCCAGGCCGGCACCCTGTCCGCACAAAGCGAGCTCATCCACGCCTACCAGGCCCGCCTCGCCGGCTTCGTCTATGCGATGCTCGGCCGCGCCGCCCCCGTGGACGACCTCTGCCAGGATATCTTCATCAAGATGCTCCGCGGCCTCCCGCACCTGCACTCTCCCGAGCTCTTCGAGCCCTGGCTCTTCCGCATGGCCCGCAACGCCTGCATCGACCACACCCGTCGCGAGAAATGGCGCCACATCTTCACCCCCTTCGACCCCGCCACCGACGACATGCCCATCCCCGTCGATGCCGAGAAACGCGACCGCGCCGAAGCCCTCCTCACCCTCCTGCAACGCCTCCACCCACGCGACCGCTCCATCCTCATCATGGCCCAGCAAGGTCTCTCCCTCGCCGAGATGGCCCGCACCTGCGCCTCCACCACCACCGCCATCAAAACCCGGCTGCACCGCGCCCGTGAGCGCCTCCGTAAACTCTATGAAAAACGCGCCTGATCCATTCTCCGTCTGGCCCGACGTCGAGCACTGCGCCTCCGCCGCACTCCGTCCCAATCTCGCCGGCCGCGTCCTCCTCCGCTTCGCCGCCCCACCCGACGAACTCTCCCTGCGCGCCACCCTCTGGGTTGGCCTCAGCACCGCCGCAGCCTGCCTCGCGCTCACCCTCGCCTTCCAAACCTGGCGTGAACACCGCGTCACCGGCGACGCCCTCGCCCAATGGCAGGACCTCGCCGCCCTTTCCTCCCCCGCATCGACGGACGCACCATGAAAAAAGTCCTCCTCCTCATCCTCCTCACCGTCACCGCCTTTGCCGCCGGCCTCGCCGCCGGCCTCTGGTCCGTCCGGCACTGCTCCGCCGTCCCTCGCCCGCCCACCTCGCTCTTCAGCGAGTTTTGGGACGTCACCCGCCCCGGCTCCACCCTCCAATCCCTCGTCAAATCGCGCCCCGAGCTCGCCTGCACCGTGAACTGCGAACTCGAGAAACTCCGCCCCGATATCGACGCCTTCCGCCAGAAGATGCGCGCCATCGAGACCGACTTCCGCACCCAGGTCGACGCCATGCTCCGCCCCGACCAGCAGGCCCGCTTCGCCGCCCTCCACAAACGCCACGATCCCACCCGCCGCCTCCTCAAAGAGTCCACGCGCCCCACCCCCGCCCCGCACGAGGGCTCTCCCACACCGACTGCCGCCCCGGCCCAGCCTACCTCGCCCGCGCGCGACACCAAGGTCACCCGCATGTACTTCGACTCCATCGAAGCCATCACCGCGATCGTCTGCACCTCCTACACCCTGGAGCGCTACGCCTGTGCCCTTCAGCTCGATGCCGCGCAAAAACAGCAGCTGCTCGCCCTCCTCCACGCGCGCCGCGATCGCTTCATCCAACTCGTCGACACGGAGTCCCCGCCGTCGATGAAACTTGGCTACATCGCCGAGTTCATCCTCCAGTCCGAGTCCGCCGCCCCCCAGTCCAAGCCCTGAGGCGCCACCTCTCTCCACAAAAAAGCCGGGCCCTTGCGGACCCGGCTTTTTAATTTGGACCACCCGCGCACTCAGGGCGCCAGGCTCTGCACGTAGCTCATCAGAGGCTTCACTTCCTCCTGCGCCGGCACCCAGTCGCTGTAGACCAGTTCCGGCAGCGTGTAGCGTGTCTTGTAAAACTCCTGATTGGCCGACGTGCTGCACGTCAACCGACCCGCCTTGATCGACGTGCCCGCGAAAAGACCCGAGCCCTTCGTGTACACGAGCAGCGGCGTCTTCAGAATCGGATGGTTCTCGCTGACCTTCTCCGCGATGTGCGGACCAGCGACGGCCTTCGCATCCACGCCGATGTTGAACCGCGCGTTAAACAGGCGCCGTGGCGTCTCAGCATCCGTCACGATGTACACGGTCTCAACGGTCGAGCCGCCCGCCTGCACGCCCAGGCTCGTCTCACCGGCGTTGAGCATCGCCGGCACACTCCACTGGCCATCGGCGCGCTTCACGAGGATCACCCCGTAGCCCTCGCGGAAGCCAAGGAGAAAGCCCGCCTTGAACTGGTTCGTGATGATGATCGCCTTCGCCTGGCTCAACACCGTCGACGGGATCGCCGTCTCGGGCTTCGCCATAAATTCACGCAGGATCGCCTCGCACGACTCGATGCGTTTCACGAGTTTCTCACGACGCTTTTCCGCGTCGGAGCTGGCGTCGGCAAAAACCGTCGTCGCGCAAAGCGCCACGGTCGCAAGAATGGAGATCAGGAGTTTCTTCATACCGAAAGGTTTCAACGTTGAGGGGCCACACTATGCAGGCCGTCGCCCGATTTGAAAGCGCGGATTGGTGCCGGTTCCGCAATCCCTCACTCCAGCCCCCGTTCGGCCAGATCGTCCTCGTCCCAACCGAAATAGTGCCCCAGCTCGTGCAGATAGGTCGTGCGCACCTCGCGCGCATACGCCCGCTCGTCGCCCTCCGCCACATCCCAGAGGTTCTCCACATAGAGCAGAATCTGCGGCGGCTCCGGCAGATCGTGCGACAGTTCGGTGCCGTACGGTGCCCCCGTAAACAGCCCCAAAATGTCCGGCTCGAAGCCCTCCGCCAACACGTCGTCGTCCGGCTCCGCCTCGTAGTGCACCGGCACCGCCACCGCCAGCGCGCGCAGTTCCTCCGGCAGCCGCCGCTGCGTCGCCTCCACCACCCCGATCGCCCAGGCTATCAGTCTGTCGGTCGTCACGCGTGCCATGCCCCGCACATTGCGCCCTCCGCCACACCCACGGGAAGAAAAAACCTCGCCGGGTAACCAGCCCCACGCCGCCGCGTCACCAGCCTCGTTATCTGACTTATCCGACTATGAACTACCCAACCAAATTCCTCCTCGCGGCCCTCGCCATCGCGCTGTGCGCCGCCGTCGCCCCGCTCCGTGCAGCCGACGAATCCGACGCGCCGCCACCGCCTCCGCCGCCCGACGACAAGGCGCCCTGCGAAGCTGGCCGCCCGCACGGCCACGGCCCCCGCGGCGAGCACCTGCGCCACCTCGCCCGTGCGCTCGACCTCACCGACGCCCAAAAAGCCAAGCTCCAAACCCTCGCCCAGGAAGAGCGCGACGCGTTGAAAACCCTCCGAGCCGAAGGCGCCAAGGAGCACGCCGCCGCCCGCGCCAAGGCCCAGGCTCTCCGCGAAAGCTTCCGCGCCAAGATCCGCGCCGAGCTCACGCCCGAGCAACAGGCCAAATTCGACGCCCTCCCCGCGCGCCCGCGCCGCCACGACGGCCCCCGTGAGCAATGCCGCCCCATGCCGCCGCCGTGCGAAGGTCACGACGCCCCGCCGCCGCCCCCCGAGGACGACGACGCGCCCGCCACCGAAGCCCCCGCAAAATAATCGCCATCGCAACCCGCTTCACCGCTTGCCTCCCCACGCCGCACCCCTCCGGGCGCGGCGTTTTCTTTTGCCCACGCCCCGCCATCGGCGCTCTGATGCCGCCTTCTGGCATGACGTCGTACACACAGCTGCTCTCGATCACGCTTCCCGTGTTTGCCATCTTCGGACTCGGCATCTTCGTGCGCCGCGCCGGCTGGTTACCCGAAGCCGCCGAAACCGGACTGCTCAAGCTGCTGATGAACGTCTTTTATCCAGCCCTCGTGCTCAAGGCCGTGCTGGGCAACCCCGCCGTGCGCGATCCCGCCACGATTCTCTCGGCCCCCTTCGTGGGCTTCGGCACTGTCGCCGTCGGCATGGCCATCGGCTACTACGCCGGCCGCGCCCTCGGCCTCACCGCCGGGCACGGACTGCGCACCTTCGCGTTTGCCGTCGGCATCGGCAACTACGCGTACATCGCGCTGCCCATCGTCGAGTCGCTCTGGGGCCGCGAGAGCCTCGGCGTGCTCCTCGTGCACAACATCGGATGCGAGCTGGCCATCTGGTCGCTCGGCATCCTCATGCTCGCCGGCCTCTCGCTACGCGAAGGCTGGCGCAAACTCGTCAACCCCATCTCCTGCACCCTCGTCGTCGGCCTCGTGCTCAACGCGCTGCGCGTGCCCGTGCCCACCGTCGTCTCCGGCACGCTCGATGCCCTCGGCTCATGCCTCGTGCCGCTCGGCCTGCTCGTCTGCGGCGCCACCGTGGAAAACTATTTCCGCGACCCTCAGTCGCTCGTACACCCGCGCATCACGCTCGGCGCCTGTCTGCTACGCCTCGGCCTCCTGCCGCTGCTCCTTCTGGCGCTCGCCAAGTGGGCTCCGCTCCCGCTGGAGCTGCGCCGCGTGATCGTCGTGCAAGCCGCGATGCCCGCCGCCATGTTTCCGCTGGTGATCGCCCGCCACTACGGTGGCCAACCGCTCGTCGCCGCGCAAATCATCCTGGCGACGACCATCCTCGGCATCCTCGCCATCCCGCTCTGGATCGCCTTCGGCCTGCACTGGACCGGCGTGTAGTCGCCGACGGCGACGCTTTCGGCACCATACCGCAGGCCTCCAGCCCGCTTGACTGAGCAGACTGGAAGTCTGCGCTACCACGAACCACGCCGGACGGAGCCTGCCGTGTGGGTCGGGTGTCACTGACCCACGGCCGAGCTTGTGCCGGTTACGAATTCGCCTCGCGAAAAGGATTCTTCGCCTTGGGCAGCGCATACACGGGCGCAAACTGCAGGATGCTCACGATGGACAGAATCCACAGCGTCAACTTCGTGCCCGGCTGGTCTGCCGGCACGAGGAAGAGCCCGAAAAACTCGACCGCCTCACTGAGTGAGACGCCAAGGATCATCAAAGCCAGCACCTTCCCCGCCGCACCCGCACGCGGGATCAGAATCCACCGGATTGCCGCCGCCACCACGAGCTGCCCTCCTGCCAGAAAGAGGATGGGATTGGCGCCTTCCGGACGCGCATTCGGCCCCAACGGAATTCCATGCCCCAACGCAAACTGGTAGATAAAAACCGCCACCAGCATCGAAAACCAGATGGTCCAAATCACCAGCAGCTGCGGTCTGGTATGCGGTATCATGATTTTCCACTGAGAAGCGTATCGGTCAAATCGCGCGCCTTCTCTTGCGGCTCCGAATCAAAGGTCAATATGCGCGCCAATGGCCCGGCAAACACCGCCGCAATCACCCCGATGATCAACCCGCAAACTCCGTAAACCTTGACGTCGCCGGAGATCGCCGCCCCAGCGGCAAAACGGCCCGCCATCTCATTGGCCCGATGCATTTGGTGCAGCAACATGCCAGACGCACCTATCAGATATAGCCCCAGAAGACTGATGATCAGTGTGGGTGTCTTCATAATAGTGATAAATTTGCCGGCCACCGCTATACGCCCATGGCATTGTTCATCTCATCGCTTAACCAGCTGCGAGAAACGCCGCGAACGGAGCAACGAGGCAATGCCGTATATGACAAATATTGCCCCCATTCCGGTGGTAAATGTTTCAACCCCGTTATAAATACCAAAGCCCACGAAGAACGACCCTGTGATCACGGAAAACACGGAGCTCCAAATGCTCGTGCCGGCACTTCTACGGAGAATCTCGTCGGCGCGCACGGAGGCGGCGATGTTTCGCTCAACCAAGCCTATCAACGCCTTGACGTCTTCTTCACAGCGGCCTTTGCAGGCCAGTCCCTTCCCCAGATCAACGGCAAATTCATGCGACAAACCTCTGCCACAGCATTTGCAAACACCAATAGCGTCTTCACTCGGAGCGTAATAGCATTTCATGAGATACCTTAAACACGCGTGTTATTCGCCATCACAGTGATTTGCCACCAGCCCGGGATGGCGCACGCGGGCATGGGGTTGTGTGGTTCTGGAAGGGGTCATTGAGTTCGCATCGAGGTAGTCCTTTCAGTGACTGGCCCCATAAGAAGCCCTCCGATGCCCCCGGCTCGTACCGGCTTCTTCATACTTCCCTCAGAATCTCCTCTCTCCGAGTCTTGAGCTCCGCGTCGGAGATGAGTCCATTTGCACACAGATAATTGAGCTTCCGAAGACGGTCTTCGACCGACGTGGATGACTGGGCCGAATCTGCTATTCCCTTATCAACGTCGATTACTTCGTCAGCGACTCCCCGCTCAGTCGAAAGATTTAGGACGTCGCGGACGACTAAGATAGCGACGCCTCCCGTCCACACGACCCCAACCCATGCCGTGCCGTCCTTGATCCCCGCAGGAATCAGAATGAAGATGCCTAAGCAGATGAACACTACGCCGACGATTAGTCTAATCAGCGAAGACGACTTGGACGGACGGACTCGTAGTCGCATTGGACTCTTTCTAGCGAACATTGTTATTAGCCCTTACTGCGCCGCATGGCTTGAATCAGCATAACGCATTCGGGCATGGGGTTGTGGGGTTTTAAGGAAGCTTTTCTCAATTCGCATCGGGGCGATGCGGGGGGTGGCTGACGGGGCCGATCAAAGTCAGGGAATCCCCTAATGTCGAGCCTGCTGGCAGGCGACGACGTTGAAAAGCCAACCGCTGCGCGCCGGCTTACTTCGCCGGGGCGGCGAATGGGTTAGCGAAGACGAAGAGGCGGGCGCGGCGGTCGGTGGGGGCCGAGGCCAGGGCGTCGTCGTTGTTGTCGAAGACGAGGTAGAGGTGCTCGTCGTCGAGCGCGAGGCCTTCGCCGAGACCATACTTCGTGTCGGTGTACACGTAGCGGGGATCGTTTTCCGTCCGCACGTACGAGAAGGCCGCGCCTTCGCGCCAGCCTTTCTTCGACGACGGGTCGCGCACGAGTTCGCACACCAGCGAGAGGTTGCGCACGAGCGCAAAAACGCGTCCGCGCCACACGGCCAGATCGGCGAAGTCAGGTTTGCGTCCGCCCTCTTCGGCGTGGGGGCTGCGTTTCATTTTGACGGCCGACACGGCGGGCGGCTGCCGGCTGAGATCGACCTCCACGAGGCCGCGCGGGTCGCGCTCGGCGGCGAACAGGAAATCGCCCGGAGCGAGCTGCGCGAGACCTTCGAAGCAGGCGTTGTGCTTCACGAGGAGGCCGGCGGACTGCACGGCGGGGTCGTTGCGAAGATCGGGCGTGAGCCACTTGGCGTCGCCGGCGGCGGGCACGTGCAACAGCCGGCAATGCTCCTCGCTCACGACGAAGAAGCCGCCCGCGCCGTCGGTCACGAGGCCTTCGAGATCGAGTTTGCGCGTCTCGGCGAGGCCCGTGATTTCGAGCACGGGGCGCGCCGTGCACTCGCCGTCGGCGAGCGTGAGCGCGTAGATGGCCTGGTCGTGTTTATCAGAGACGGTGAAGAGCGCGCCATCGACGACCGCGAGACCGGAGGGCTGGAAATGCTCGGGGCCGTTTACCGGGGCAACCTGCTGCGGCACGATTTCGGGCACGGCGGCACTCAGGCCGCCCGCCAGCCCAAGGAGCATCCAGAGGTGAAACGCGCGGTGCATCGTCGGCCAGGGGTTTAGATTTTCGTTTCGAAAAGCTTCTTCGCCTTGATGAGGCAGACGCAGTCGCTGCCGTCGAGCGTGTGCAACCAGTGCGGCTCGAGGGCGCCAAACTCGGCGTCCATCGCATCGCGCAGGCCGCCGACCTCGATGACGACGATGCCGTGGGGTTTGAGGCGCGTGCGCGCCTGCACGAGGAGCTTGCGGATGATGTCGAGACCATCCTCGCCGCCGTCGAGCGCGAGGCGCGGCTCGCGGTGAAACTCCACCGGCATCGCATCGACGTGCGCGGTGGGCTCGTAGGGCGGGTTGCTCAAAATCACGTCGTATTTTGCCTGCGGCACGGAGTCGAAGACGTCGCTGCGGTGCAGGTGCAGGCGCTTTTCGAGGGCGTGGTCGCGGACGTTGATTTTGGCGACGTCGAGGGCGTCGGGCGAGAGGTCGATGGCGTCGACCTCGGCCTGCGGGTAGTGGTGCGCCAGCAAGATCGCAAGGCAGGCGGAGCCAGTGCAGACATCGACGACGCGCGTGACCTTCTTGGGGTCGGGCAGCCACTGGTCGATCTGCTCGGGGATGAGTTCGAGAAAATAGGAGCGCGGGATGAGTACGCGCTCATCGACGTAGAAACGGTAATCGCCCAGCAGCGCCTCCTTCGTGAGGTAGGCGGCGGGAGTGTGGTCGACGGCGCGGCGGCGGAAGATCTCGCGCACGGCCTCGGCCTGCACGGGCGACACGCGGCGGCGCAGCACGGACTCGTCGCAATCCATCGGGATGCCGAGGGTGTGCAGGAGGAGATAGAGCGCCTCGTCGTGCGCGGTGGTGGCGATCTGACCGAGCGCGAGGCTCTGGCTCTCGTAGAGCGACTCGGCCCAGTCGAGCCAATCGCCGACGGTGCGGCAGGTTTCGGAGCCGGCGAGTACGGCGGAGGCGGCGGGAGCCCGGCGTTTGGGGGCGGGCTTCTTCATAGGCCGATCGCATGCATCAGGAGCATGAAGGGCAGAGCCACCAGACTGATCGCGACGATGATGAGTTTTTGGACAAAGGGGATTTGAAACGCGATGAGCAGGGCGATGCCGCCCCAACGCGAAACCTGCCAGTACATCTCTTCGGACAGCAGGCCGAAGTGGCGGAGCAGCATGCCGCCGGGCAGCGGGGGCACGGGGAGGAAATCGATGACGAACAAGCAGGCGTTGAGGAAAATCGCCGAGAGAAAAATCGAGCCAAGGTTCGGGTCGAAGTGCATGGCCACGGCACCGGCCAGCGCGGCCAGCAGGCAAAGCGCGAGGCTCATGATCGGGTTGGCCAGCTGCGTGTAGAGGAATCCGCGCCACGGGTGCGCAAAGTTGGCCGGGTTGACGGGCACGGGCTTGGCCCACGCGAGGAAGAAGTTCAGCTGCGCGAGCGCCGGCTGCAGGATGAAGATGAACAGCAGCGGCAGCACGACCGAACCGAGCATATCCATATGCGGAAGCGGATTGAGCGTGAGACGCCCGGTCTGGGCCGGCGTGGGATCGCCCAGGCGGCTGGCCATCCAGGCCTGCGCGTAGGCACGCAGGCACAGGCTCGCGACGATCAGGATGTAGAAGATGAGCCCCGAGCGCAGGACCTCGGGCGTGAGATTGAAATCCATGGCGGATTACTCTGCGGAGGCCTTCGGCAGCTCGGCAACCAGCTTTTCCTTCTGTTTAGCCAGAGAGGGATCGTCGATCTGCGCGAGCAGCGCGCGCGCCTCGGCGTGTTTGCCCTGCAAAATCATGACATTGGCGCGGTGCAGCTGGATGAACTGGCGTTTGGGGCCGGGCGTAGACTGCGCCTCCAGCGCCTGCCACTGCTTCGCGGCCTCGTCCCAGTCCGGCGTTTCCAGATCATAAAACGACTCGGCATAGCGGAAGGTAAACTCCATGCGATCGGGCGCGATCTCGGCCGCGCGCTGGAAGGCCTCGCGCATGGCCTTGTCGAGCTGCGGGCGCGTCCACTGGCCGCTCTTCAGAAAATCGTCGCGCGCCTCGGCGAGCAGCAGGCCGACCTGGTAGTGATAGAGCGGCTCCTTCGGGTCGAGCCGGGCGGCGGCGATGAAGTAGTTGATCGCTTCGAGGGGCTTGCCGTCTTCGGCGAGGTATTTGCCGATCTGGTTTTTGACGAGCGGGAGATTCGGGTCGAGCTGGTTGGCCTTAAGAAGGATGGCAACGGTCTGCTTGGGCAACGGTTCGAGTTTGCTGAGGAAGTACCCATAGGCCGCAAAGCCCGCGGCGACCTCCGGGTACTTGGCGATGTAGGCCTCGTAGTCGAAGGCGATCTCCTGCATCTCCGTGCGGAAATTCTCCTGATCGAAGCTCGCGGTGCCGTCCTTGAGCACGGCGTCGGCCATGAGCCGTTGCTGGCGGGTGAGGATCGACTGGAGCTCGCGCTGGGCGGCGGAGGGCTCGGCGTGCGCCAGGAGCGCGGAGAAACTCACGAGGAGAAAGAAAAGACGTCGCATGGAAAAACGTGCGACACCTTCGGCGGCCAACGGTGCCGGGGCAATCTTTCCCGCCGGGCGGGGCCAGGCCACGCGCCCGAAGGGACCGCTGCCGGCACAAAGTTCTCGCTGGCGTACGGAGCCGACTTGACGACAGATTGGGGTGCGTAGGTTTCACCACGCACGATCCCACACCCTTAAACCTGAAAACCATGCCCATATCCATCGTTCCCGCCCCGGTTGTCACCGAACTCCAACGTCAGTTTAACTACGAATTCGCCGCCGCCCATGCCTATCAGGCGCTCTCCCTGTGGTGCGCCGCGCACAATTTCAACGGCTTCGCCGAATTCTTCTCCAAGCAGACCTCGGAAGAGCGCGAGCATGCCGAGAAACTGTACAAACACCTCCTCGACCGCGGGGTGACGCCCGTGCTCACGGCGGTGCCCGCACCGAAGCAGGAGTTTGCCAACCTCGCCCAAGTGGCGGCCCACGCCCTCCAGATGGAGCAGGCCAACACCAAGGGCATCAACGCCGTGTACGAGGCCGCCGTCGCCGCCAAGGATTACCCGGCGCAGATCCTCATGCAGTGGTTCATCAGCGAGCAGGTCGAAGAAGAGGCCTGGTGCGCACAAATGATCGACCGCGTGGCCGCCGCCACCTGCGCCGGCTCCGTCGCCGAGCTCGACCGCCACATCGTCAAATACCTCGAATAAGCCACGCTCTCCGGCGCGCGCCAAAACAAAGGACGGGCACCCTCGCGGTGGCCCGTCCTTTTTCGTTTTCCGGAGAGGGCAACGCGTCTCCGGGCGCGCGCGGCGGCTTACTGCACGGCCACCTTGAAGCGCGCGAGCGAGCTGCCCTCGATCTGTTGCAGATCGGCGACGGCCACGCGGAGATTCACACGCGACTCGACCTCACTGACCCGCGCCTTCTCGAGATCGGTCTGGGATTCGAGCACGCGGTAGGCGGTGGAGACGCCGGCATCGAAGCGGGCCTTTTCCATCTCGTACTGGCGGCGGCTGAGCTCGGTGGCCTGCGCGGCAATCTTCACGCTCTCGATGCCGGTGGCGACGGCGAGCACCGCCGCGCGCACCTGCACCAGGATGGACTGCTCCTGCTGGCGCAGCCGGCTTTTGGCCTGTGCGAGCGTGTTGAGCGCCGTGCGGTAGCGGGCGTTTTCGGCCTTCAGGCCCCACGGCATGCTCAGCGTGAGATCGACCTGCCAGTCATTGCCGCGATTGCTGGAAAGCGAGTGGATCGCATCGTGCGAACGGTCCTCGTAGGTGTTCCAGCCATAGGCGGCGCCGAGATCGAGCGTGGGGCGGCGGGCGTTTTTGGCGGTCGCGGTGTCGAGGTCGTATTGCTGCACGGCCTTTTGCGCCGCGAGGTAACCGGGCTGGCGCTCCAGCGCGCGTTGATAAACGACATCAACGGGCGGAGCCTCTTCCACGTAGTCGGCAAACACGACCGGCCCCACCGGCGCGCCAAACTCGAACTGGCCAATGAGATTGAGGAGCACATCCTCGGCGTTGCGCACAACCTGTTCGGCGAGCAGGACGCTGCGGCGGTTGTTGGCCACGCCGACCTCCGCGCTGAGCACATCAAGGTCGGTATTCACCTTCACCTCGTTGCGGATCTTCGCCTCGCGGTGGAGCTGCTCGGCGAGCGAGAGACTTTGCTGGCGCGCGGCGAGCTGCTCGCGCGCAAAATGCAACTGGTAGTACGCAGCCTCGACGTCGCGGATGACGACGAGCACCTGGCTCTTGTAGTCGAGCTCGGCGCGGGCCACTCCGAGCTTGGCGCGCTTGATGGCGGCGAGGTTGGCGAGGGTGCCCGCGCTCTTGAGCAGCGGCTGCTTGATCGAAACGGAGAGATCGCCGAGGTAGGCGGGATTGGGCGAGGTCACCAGCGGGTTGTTCGACGAGCGGTCGAGGCCGGTGCCCAACGTGACGGTCGCGCCCGTCGGGATCTTTTGTGAGACGCCGCCGCGCAGGCTGGAGCCGTCGGTCTCGACGCCCGTGCGGTACGAGTCGTTGCCAGAGCGCGTGCCGACGACGGTGAAGACCGGCACGTAGTCCGCCTTTTGCACCGTCAGCGCCTCCTTGGCGTTGTCGGTGTTGAGCGTCTCAGCCTGGAGATCGAAGTTTTTCTGCAACGCGCGCGCGATGCAGTCCTCCAGAGTGAGAGCGGGTGCGGTGGCGACGGCAGCGGGCGCCGGCGCATCAGGCTCGGCGCGCAATGCGCATGCGCCGAGCGGAGCCAGTGAAAGCAAAACGAGTGCGAGGCGTGGAGACAGGGGAGACATGGATGGCCGGGTGAAAGGGCAGGCAGACAGAGAAGCCGCGACTTGTCGAAGCGTTACGCAAAGGCAGTCCGTGCGTGTGCCGAAAGCCGATGGCGTGAAGGTAAGACGAGCGCGCGCCGTCTCTGTTTCAGAGATTCTTGAGAAAGATCAGGGCGCCCTGCGGACGCGGTAAACGCATCCGCAGAAACGCGACGCACCAGATCAAGCGCCCGGCTGGCCGAGCAGAGCCTGCACTTCGGCGAGCACGCCGGACTGCGGGACCTCGCGCTCGGAGCGCGTGCGCAGGTCGCGGAGCTTCACCACGCCCTTCGCAAGCTCGTCGCCTCCGTAGATGAGCGCCACCTTGGCGCCCGACTCGGTGGCGGCCTTGAACTGTTTGCCGAAGGCGATTTCGCGCATCGGATAGTCCACGCGATAACCGGCGGTGCGCAGCGCCTGGATATCGGCGAAAGCAGCCAGTTTTTCCTTTTCGCCGCCGAGCACGCAGAAAACGTCCGGCGCGGAAACGAGCGCGGGCATGAGGCCGCGTTGCTCAAGCAGGAGCGCGAAAGTCATGTCGCCGATGGCAAACCCGACGGCGGGCAGGTCGGCGTAGCCGAGCTTGCCGACGAGATTGTCGTAGCGGCCGCCGCCGGCCAGCGCGCGCAGCTCGCCCTTGCGGTCAAACGCCTCGAAGACGAAGCCGGTGTAGTACGCGAGGCCGCGCACCACGCCCAGATCGACCTCGATGAAGCGGCCCAGGCCCATGGCGTTGAGATTGCCCAATAGTTTGCGCCAGTCGGCCAGACGCGCGGGCAGTTTTTCGCCACCGAGCGGCAGGAGCGTCGCTTCGAGCGCGTCGAGCGACTTGATCTGGAGAAACGCCAGCACCTTGGCTTTGAGGGCCTCGTCGATCGCGCCAAAGCGTTCGCCGTAGGCTTTGAAGGCATCGTCGCCAATCTTCTCGTACTTATCGACCGCACCGAGCACGCCGCGGATGCGCTCTTCGTCGAGGCCGAGCGCCTCCAGATAGTAGAACCAGAGATTGCGGTCGCTCAGGCGGATGTAGAAATCGGCCTCGGTGAGGCCAAACGCGCTGAGGCTGCGCACGAGGAGGCCGATGAGCTCGGTCTCGGCCTCGGGGCCGGGCTCGCCGAAGATGTCGGCGTTGAACTGGAAGAAGCAGCGGCCACGGCCCTTCTGCATGCGCTCGTAGCGGTAAAATTCGCCGATGGAGAACCACTTGATCGGGCGCTTGAGCGCGGCGGCCTTGTCGCCCACGAGGCGGCAGACGGTGGGCGTCATCTCCGGGCGCAGGGCGACGTCGCGCCCACCCTTGTCGGTAAAGCTGAAGAGCTGCTGCTCGATCTCGTCGCCGGACTTGGCCTTGTAGAGTTCGAGGGGTTCCAGCACGGGGGCATCGTACTCTTGAAACCCGAAAGTATGGGCCGCCTGCCGCCAGAGGCGGAAGATGTGACTGCGACGCGCCAGAGCGTCGGGATAGAATTCGCGGAATCCGGGCAGAGTCTGAAACGTAGCCATGGGAAAGGCGCGACGTTGCGCAGTGTGCGTGGGCGGCGCGACCCAAAATTCGCCGCAGTGGGGACAAAAAAAGCCGGAGCGCACAGGGCACTCCGGCTTGGAGAGTACGAACAGCTAATTGGATTACAGCTTGTTGAGGTCGATCTTGACCAGCTGCTGCTTGAGAATCTTGCCGGCCTTGAACTTGACGACGGCGCGCTCCGGGATGACCACCTCGGCCTCCGGCTTGTTCGGATTGCGGCCGATGCGGGACTTACGGCGCTGCACTTCGAGGACGCCAAAGTTGCGGAGCTCGACGTTACGACCATCGGCCAGTGCCTGCTGGATGATGTCGAGCGTCAGCTGGACGGTTTCGACGATTTGCTTCTGGGGGAAGTTCGTCTTTTTGTAGATATCGAGAACGATTTCGCGTTTTGTGAGGTTAGTGGACATAGAGTACCTTGGTTGGAAGCTTTCTTAAGAGATTGGAAGTTACTCCTTGAATTTAGATTAGGTCAATCGTCTGAAAGGTTTCTGAGTTAGGTAAAATTACGTAAGTTAAGTAACTAGGGTTTCCCTCTTGCGACGTAAGTCACTAAACCCAGCGTTTCGTTCCCATGCCCGACCCGATTGCCGTCAATTCCATGTTCTCGCGTATCGCCCGCCGATACGATCTGGCCAATCGGCTGCTGAGCTTCGGGCTCGACGTGTGGTGGCGCTGGCGTCTGGTGCGGGCGGTGCACCGGGGCCGGCCGCGGGCCGTGCTCGATCTGGCCACCGGCAGCGGCGACGTGGCCTTTGCCCTCGCGCGCAAACTCCCCGCCGAGACGCGCCTGCTCGGCATGGATTTCTGCCAGCCGATGCTCGATGAAGCCGTCGCCAAACGGGCCGCCGCCGCACCCCGCTACGACCACGTGACCTTCCAGCAGGGCGACGGGCTCGCCCTCCCCCTCCCAGACGGCGAGTTTGACGCCGTCACCATCTCATTCGGGCTGCGCAACATGGCCGATCGCCACCGGGCGCTTTCCGAGATGCGCCGCGTGCTCCGCCCCGGCGGGCGCCTCTTCGTCCTGGAGTTTTCGCAACCGTACCCGTGGTTCCGCCCCGTGTACCTTTTCTACCTGCGGCACCTGCTCCCTTGGATCGCCGGACGCGTGACAGGCGACAAGGCGGCGTATGTCTATTTAAACGAGAGCATTGAAGCATTCCCCGGGCGCCCCGCGCTGAGCGAAGAGCTCAAGGCCGCCGGGTTCACCAGCGCCAAAGCCTCAGCGCTCGCCCTCGGCATTGTCGCGCTGCACGAAGCGACCCGCTGACGTCCCCTCGGCCGGTTCAGATTTCGTGCCAAGTGCGCGTTTGCGTTCTTGCCAGCCTTCCGCGCCAGGGCATCGTGTGTGACTTCGTGGCAACACTCCCGAAATTAAGCGCAGAAGTTCCCTACGAACTCGTCCGCCAGATCGCGGCCGGCGGCATGGGCATCGTCTACGAAGGCTTCCAGATCGGCGCTGGCGGATTTCGCAAGCAAGTCGCCATAAAGCTTATCCGTGAAGAGTACTCCGCCATCCCCGAGTTCCAAAAAAACTTCATCGGCGAAGCCCGACTCGTCGCCGATCTGATCCACACCAACATCGTCCAAACCTACCACCTCGGGCAGCTCCACGGCCAGTATTTCATGGTAATGGAGTACGTGCGGGGTGTGAACTTGGAGCAGTTTCTCGACAGCCACCTGCGTCAGACGCGCCCCATCCCGGTCGATCTGTGCGCCTTCATCGTCTCGCGCATCGCCCGCGGGCTCGCCTACGCCCACAAAAAGCGCGATGCCGAAGGCCGCCCACTCGGAATTGTCCACCGCGACATCGGCCCTAAAAACGTCATGGTCGCCTACGAAGGCGACGTGAAGCTCACCGACTTCGGCATCGCGAAAGCCCTCGACCTCATGTACAACGTCGAAGGCGAGGTCATCGCCGGCAAAGACGAATACCTCTCCCCCGAGCAGGCCAGCTGCGCCATCACCGACGCGCGCGCCGACCTATTCCCACTCGGCATCCTCCTCACCGAGTTACTTCTGGGGGAGAACATCTTCCGCGACACCAGCTCCTCGCGCACGCGCGAAAACATCCTCACCAAACCCATCCCGCAATTTGCCACGCTGCGCAGCGATATCGACCCGCCCCTGGAGGCCATCATCCAAAAAGCCCTCACGCGCGACCGCGAGCAACGCTACCAGACCGCCGATGCCCTCCTCCACGACCTCGAAGTCTATCTGTACAGCGAAGGCTATGGCCCGACCAACGAGAAGCTCGGCAAATACCTGAAGGCGCTCATGCACTATCAGGAACCCCACGCGCCCACCCTTTCCCCGGTTGCCCCCGCAGCCTCCCCTGACCTGCCCACCACATGAGCGCACTCGGCTTCAGCCACAGCCTGCAACAACGCCAGGCCCAACAACTCGTCCTAGCCCCGCAGCTGCGGCAATCGCTCAAAATCCTCCAAGTCGCCGCCCTCGACCTGCGCTCCGTCATTCAGGAAGAGCTCCAAAGCAATCCCACCCTCGAAGAGCTCCCCATGGACGGCGTGAGCCTCGAAAAAGAGAAGCAGGACAACGACGGCGACCCGGAGTCCCACGACGGCGCCCACGACGCCCCGCCCCCTGACATCGACGCCCCCTCGGAAAACCGCGAGGAACTCGATTTCTCCAAAGAATTCCAAATCCTCGGCAAACTCGACGAAGACTGGCGCGACCACATGGCCAGTGCCGGCGGCGCCCAACCCTACACCTCGGAAGACGCCGAACGCCGCCAGCACTTCTTCGACTCCCTCGTCAGCGAAACCTCACTCCAGGAACACCTCCTCCGCCAGGCCGATCTCGACGAGCTCGATCCCAAAGTCCGCGAAGCCCTTGAACACCTCGTCGGCAGCCTCGACGACCACGGCTTCCTCACTCAGACACCCGCCGACGTCGCCCTCCAAACCGGCCTCCCCCTCGACGCCGTCCAGGAAGCCGTCAAAATCCTCAAAGCCTGCGAACCCACCGGCATCGGCGCGGCCAATCTCGCCGAGTGTCTCCTCCTCCAGCTCGCCGCCAAAGGCCGCGCGGAGTCCCTCGCCTCCCGGATCATCAAGCACCACTTCGAGCTGCTCACCCGGCGGCGCATCCCCGACATCGCCCGCAAACTCTCCGTGCCCATGGACGAGATCCAGGTCGCCATCGAGGAAATCGGCAAACTCGACCCCGCCCCCGGCCGCCGCTTTGCCGAGGACAACAACCGCGTGGTCGCCCCCGACGTCTCCGTCGAAAAAGACGGCGAGGAGTGGATCGTCTCCCTCAACAACGACTACATCCCCCGCCTGCGCATCTCCAACACCTACCGCGAGCTGATCGCCAAAGGCGCCCTCAATAAGCAGGAGCGCGACTACATCCGCGAGCGCATGCGCTCCGGCAAATTCCTCATCAGCTCCATCGAGCAACGCCAGCAAACCATTGAGCGCATCACCCGCGAAATCATCCGCGTCCAGACCGACTTCTTCGAAAAAGGCGTCTCCCAGCTCAAGCCCCTCACGATGATGCAAATCGCCGAGGCCGTCGGCGTCCACGAAACCACCGTCAGCCGCGCCATCGCCAACAAGTACATCCGCACCCCCCACGGCGTCTTCGAGATGAAGTACTTCTTCACCCCCGGCTACCAGGCCGAGGACGGCGCCTCCGTCTCCAACAAAAGCGTGAAGGAGATGATCGCCGATCAGATCGCGATCGAGGACAAAGCCTCGCCCCTGAGCGACCAGGACCTCGTCCTGAAACTCCAGGAAAAAGGCCTCAAGGTCGCCCGCCGGACCGTCGCCAAATACCGCGAGGAACTCGGCATCCTGCCCAGCAACCTGCGACGCGACTACAAATAGCCCACGCCCCCTGTTTTTGTTTTCCAAATCCAATCCCGACGACTACTCCCGAACCTTCATGATCTCGCTCAAGAAACTTTTCGGTAAAGAAGACAAGTTCTACGACCTCCTCGAAGCCAGTGCAGAAGAGGCAAAAACAAGCATCCGCCTCCTGAGCCAGTACGTGCAGGCCCGCCGCGAAGGCAACCAGGCCGACCTCGACGAGTTCGTCCAGAGCCGCCGTAAGGATAAAAAAATCAAGCAGGAGATCTCCGAAGCCCTCGCCAAAACCTTTGTCACCCCACTCGAACGCGAAGACATCGAGGCCCTCTCCTTCGCCCTCTACCGCGTGCCCAAGTCCGTCGAAAAAATCGTCGAGCGACTCTCGATCTACCCCGGCAAGACGCCCTCAGACCGCTTCATGCGCCAGATCGGCCTCATGGAACAGGCCGCCGAAGCCGTCGTCTTCATGGTCAAACAGCTGCGCAACGGCACTCACATCGAGAAAATCAGCGAAGCCCAGTCACGCCTCCAGTGGGCCGAAGGTGAAGCCGACAAGGTCATGCTCGAACAGCTCAAGGAGCTCTACCACGGCCCCTACGATGCCAAGGAATTTGTCATCCTCCAGGACCTCTTGGAAATGGTCGAAAAGGTCGTCGATCGCTGCCGCGACGCCGGCAACGTCGTCGTGCAAATCGTACTGAAATACTCCTGAGCGCCCCACGCGCTCCGGCCCTTTTCTTCCGAGCTCCATGACGCTTTTCCTCCTGGTCCTTTTCGCGGCACTCGCCTTCGAGTACATCAATGGGTTTCACGACACCGCGAACGCGATCGCGACGGTCGTCTCGACCAAAGTCCTCACGCCCCGCCAGGCCATCGTCTGGGCGGCTTTCTGGAATCTCGTCGGCGCGCTGGCCGGCACCGCCGTCGCCAGCACGATCGGCAAAGGTCTGGTGGACGCCTCGGCGATCAACATGACCACGGTGCTCGCCGCGCTAATCAGCGCGATCATCTGGAACATCTTCACCTGGTGGCTCGGCCTGCCCTCCAGCTCCAGCCACGCACTCATCGGCGGACTATGCGGCGCCGCCATCGCCACCAGCGGCGGCCACTGGTCCGTCCTCCACTGGCAGACCATCGATGCCGCCGGCAAACACGGCGGACTCTGGCCCAAGGTCGTCATGCCCATGATCAGCTCACCGGTGATCGGCATCATCGGAGGCGCCGCCCTCATGGGGCTACTCATGGTGGTGCTGCGAAAAATGCGCCCGCGCCTCGTCGGCCAGATCTTTGGCAAAGCGCAGCTGCTCAGCGCCGGCTTCATGGGCTACAGCCATGGCTCAAACGACGCCCAAAAGACGATGGGCATCATCACGCTCGCGCTGTTCACCGGCACCGCCGCCGGCATCTTCAACGACCTGCCCGACTGGCTCACCTTCCTCCACACGCCGGAGTTCACCGTCCCGAAATGGGTCATGATCGCGTGCGCCCTCACGATGTCGGCCGGCACCGCCGCCGGCGGCTGGCGCATCATCCGCACCATGGGCCACAAGATGGTGAAGCTGCAACCGGTCCACGGCTTCGCTGCGGAGACGACCGCGGCCATCATCATCCACGGCGCCACCTCCATCGGCGTGCCGCTTTCGACCACGCACGTCATCTCCACCTCGATCATGGGCGTCGGCGCCACCAAGCGCCTCAGCGCCGTGAAATGGGGCATCGTCGAGCGCATCGTCTGGGCGTGGGTGCTCACGCTCCCAGTCACCGGCCTGCTCGGCTATGTCTTCGACCGGATCCTGAAATCCTGCGGCGCCTGAGCCGCCGGACACGCGCCTCGGCCCTCTTCCAACGGCAGCACTTCCCGTGCTGCCGTTTTTCGTGCCCGCGCAGCCCGGACAAAAAGAAAGCGCCCACCAGAGGCAGGCGCTTTCGCGAAAGAAAAGGCGGTGGCGCACCGCCCGCGGCGAGCCTCAGAACCTGAACTTCACGTAGCCCTCGAAGCGCAGCGGCAGGTCTTGAAACACGAGCATGTTGTTCGACCAAGTGTCGCCGTTGTGGATCCAGTTGTGCCGGTCGAGCACGTTGAGGATGTCGAGATTCACCTCCCATTTCGGCTGCCGGTAGAAGAGGA
>ERZ795059.1210-NODE-1210-length-29514-cov-14.594385_pt1 | contig 29514 bp, 15 predicted proteins | sample MGYA00375143_ERZ795059 | MGnify/ENA primary metagenome ERZ795059 (study PRJEB30188, sample SAMN05720168) | activated sludge metagenome | isolation source: Anaerobic digester | place: USA | collected 2015-01-07 ... | reverse complement strand
GGGTGGTGCAGATGCTGGAGGCGGGCGAGGCCCGGGTCGAGAATGCCTACGAACGCGTGGTGCAGAATGAGGGCAATCTCCAGGCGCAGGCTGCCATCCGGAACGTCTTCATGAGCCGGGGCCGCGAGTGGCGCGGCATCGGCCTCATTCCGGCCAGCGGCCTCACCCTGAGGCCGGAGTACAGCGCCTGGAATGCGCAGTTAAAATTCGGACCACCGGTGGCGACCAGCACCGAGCCGGGAGTTTGCATCAGCGGGCTGGTCCTGCAGGGACTGAAAAAGCCCCCCCAATGCCCGGCCTTCGGCCGCGAGTGCACCCCCGGCCACCCCCTCGGCGCCCCGATGGTCTCGGCAGAGGGGGCCTGCGCCGCCTACTTTTCCTATCAGCGCATGCCGGAAGGAAGGGATGACAAAAGCCCTGGATCGGAAGGTGCAGCATGAACAATGAGAGAATCCAGCTCGGTCACGGCAGCGGGGGCCGGATGATGAACGAGCTCATCCACGACCTTTTCAGGCGCCGGTTTTCCAATCCCCAGCTCGATCCCCTCGATGACGGCGCCATCCTGCCGGAGCCCGGCGGCCGCCTCGCCTTCGCCACCGACAGCTTTGTCGTCGATCCCCTCTTCTTTCCGGGCGGCAACATCGGCGATCTCGCGGTCAACGGCACCATCAACGATCTCTGCATGTGCGGCAGCCGCCCCCTTTGGCTCAGTGCCGGCTTTATCATCGAGGAAGGGCTGGCCTGCAGTGACCTCGAGATCATCGTCGGCGCCATGGCTGCGGCGGCGGCCTCGGCGGAGGTGCGGATTGTGACGGGGGATACCAAGGTGGTCGAACGCGGCAAGGCCGACAGGCTCTTCATCAACACCAGCGGCATCGGGGTGATCAGCCATGATCCCGCGCCGGGCTCGCGCCGGATCGAGCCGGGCGACCGGCTCATCCTCAGCGGCACCCTCGGCGACCACGGCATCGCCGTCCTCTCGCAGCGCAGCCATCTCGGCTTTTCAACACCCCTGCAGAGTGACACCGCCCCCCTCCACGAACTGACGGCCCGCCTGCTCGAGGCCTGCGGCGGCGGAGTGCACGCCATGCGCGATCCGACCCGCGGTGGATTGGCCGCTCTCTGCAACGAATTCGCCCGCAGCGCGGGCGTGGAGATCAGGCTGGATGAGACGGCCTTGCCGGTGCGGCCCGAGGTAGCGGCCGCCTGCGAGCTGCTCGGCCTCGATCCCCTTTACATCGCCAATGAAGGCAAGCTGGTGGCCGCCGTGGCCGCCGATGCAGCGGAGAGAGCCCTCGGGGCGCTGAAAAGCCATCCCCTCGGCCGTGAGGCCGCCGTGATCGGCGAGGTGCGAAAGGGGGAAGCGGGACTGGTGGCGATGAGGACGATGCTGGGGGGATGGCGCGTGGTCGACCTGCCGGCCGGAGAGCTGCTGCCAAGGATCTGCTGAGCCCTCCGCCGGGGATCAAGCTGTCCGATTTGCCGCATAGAGAGGGAACTGCGCCGGTGGTGATGACGTCGTCGAGCCGGCAGGCGTGAGTAAACGCGCCCCCTTCATCCGGCCGTGGAGAGCCGGTTTTTCCTCCGCCACTGCTCCAGGAGGAGGAGCAGCTCGCGCCGGTAAACGAAGACAACCAGGGCGAGGCTGACCAGGGCTTCCCCGAAATAAACCAGCAGGGCATCGTCCGGACCGGCCGCCCGGCCGGCGAGGATGAAAATCAATGTATAGACCAGGGGCAGCCAGATCAGCTTGATCCGGTTGAATTTGAATTTAAAGATCTTCCGGCATTCATTGAATGCGAATCCCGCCACCACCCACTTCATAATAAAATTGATCCAGACTGCACCCGCAAGTCCCCACCTCTTCACGAACCACACCGAAAGCAGCAGCTGCAGCAGGGATGAGAAAAGCAGCACCCGCGGCAGGAGCCTGGTCTTGCGGAAGTAGTAGAAGGGAGCGAGGAACATGTAAAAAAGCGTGCGCCCGATGAAGCCGAGGCTCAGCAGGGGAAGAAATTTAAAGCCGGCATAATAGGCCTCTTCGTGAACGACGAGGGGGACCAGCGCCGGCACCACCATCAGAAAAAGAGGCAGCACCAGCAGTGTGGCGGCGGAAAAGCCGTTGAAATAACGGTTGACCTGAACCGAGCTTTCCGGGACCTTCTGCTCTTTCCAGATGCCGAAGACCTTGGGATAGATGGCGCTGACCAGTCCGGTCTGAAAAAACTCGATGAGCAGGGTGCATTTGACCGCAAAATCATAGACCGCCACATCCTCGGCGCGCATGAAATGATTGATGACAAAGCGGTCGACATAGGAAAGGACCCAAAAGAGCAGCGAGTAGATGACCAGGGGCGAACAGTAGGAGACCATCCCCTTGACAAAAGCCCTCCCCCGCGCCACTCCATAACTGCGCAGCAGAAAATGGATTGAAAAGGCAGCCAGGGCCAGGGCGGAGAGCAGCCGCCCCCACATCGGACCGACCAGGGAGCGGGGGAAGAGATAGAGCCCGCCCAGGGAAATGCCGATGACGAGGAGAAAATTGATGATGTTGACCCAGAAATAGCGGCCGGGGCGCTGCTGATAGATGAGAAGATTGGTATAGAGCTTGAAGGCGCCGTGAAAGACCGCGGTCAGCACCGACAGAAAACCCCAGGGATAAAAGCTGAGCGACCCGTCCCGGAAGAAGAGGCTGAAAAGCACCGGACCGGTGAAAAGCGAGAGCAGGGTGAAAACTGCACTGATGACCAGAAACGAGGTCGTGATGGCGCTCATGTTCTCGCGCAGGAGAGCGGGATCGGACTTGAATTCAATATACTGGACCGTGATATAGGAGTCTAGTCCGAAACTGACCAGGATCTGGATGAGGAAGGAGAAGCTGATATAGAGGGCCAGGCGGCCGAAATCGGCTGTGCTGAGCAGATTGGTGTAAAAGGGGAGCAGCAAGACGCTGGCGGCCAGGGGCAGCGCGCCGACGACTGAATAGACCAGTGAGGATTTGAAGAACTCTTTTGAGATCATCGCTCTGGTGGTTCCGGATGAGGGGGATTAACGGCTGCCTGCGCGGGATCGGATTCAGGGAGGCGCCTGTTTCCGCCGTCAGGTTCGGTTGCTGCGGAATTTCCAGGCACGGCCGCTGCGCGGGGGCTGCCGTACACAATCAAAGGGCCTCGATCTGGCTCAGCGCATTTTCGGCGGCGCGTGTGGTCTGGGGATCCGAGTTGTCCCTGATCACCTTTTTGAGCAGGGGCACCGCCTTGTCGAAAGCGTTGGCGCGCATGAGGTCAAAGGCCTCGTTGTACCAGGCGGCCTGGCGGGCGATGCGAATCTTGGTGACGTTGGTTCTGGCGAGGCCGGCGAGTTCAGTGTTGCCCCCCTCCTTGATCACCCGCAAGAAGGCCTTTTCCGCCTGATCGTAGCGCTTGTCCCCGGCGTAGCGGACCCCCTGATTGTAGACCTCGACGAGCTGCCCCTGTGCCGCCGCTTGCCGGGCCTCGTCGATCAGGCTTTTGAGCGCAGGGTCGTCGGTCTGCTTGCGCAGCTTCTCCGCCAGGGCGAGGGCCCGGGCGTATTCCTTGTCGTTGATCAGCCGGGAGACCCGGTCGATCTGCGTGCGCAGAATCGACTCGCGGGCGGCCTCAGCCGCTTTGGCCCCGCCGCGCTGGCCGATGAGGGTCAGCAGTTCGGTCTGCCGGGCGGAATTCTCCGCCAGGACATAGTACTGGAGCAGGTTGCGGGCGACATCCATGCGTGAAGGCATGCCGGCGAGGGCTTTTTCAAGGGCGGTCTGCCCCTGCGGCTGCATGCCCAGATGCATATAAGCCTCACCGAGCTGCGCCTGGGCCTCGATGAAGCGGCTGTCAAGGGCGAGCGTACGCAGCAGGGCATCGCGCGCTCGCGCCATGCTCTCCTGTTTCTGCGGGGCCTCCTGCTTGCGGCCGGCGGCGAGGAGGCAGCGGCCGTATTGATAATAGATCCAGGCCGAGGTCGAGTCCAGTGCCAGGGCCTGCTGAAAATGGCCAAGGGCGGTGGTCTCATCCTCCCTGGCCAGGGCGGCATAACCCAATCCGGCGGGGGCGAGCGCATATGTTGATTTCACTTTGGCAGCCTGGCGGAAGTGGGCCTCCGCCGCTACGAGTTGGCTCTGGCCATGGTGCGCCAGCAGATCCCCCAGTCGGTAGAGGATCTCCTCATAGGGCACGGCCCGGAAAGGAGGATCATCGCCGATGGTCACCTGCCGGGCGGCGAGACGGGTAAACCCCAGCGCGGGCTGCTCGGCGTAGTTCTTGACCGCCGCATCGAGATCGGCCAGAGAAATATGAAAGGCTTCGGCGAAGCTGCGGGCATTGGACTCCCCGCTGCCAAGCAGGGTGATGTAGCGGTCGATCGCCGCCGCGCCCCCCTCCTTGAGGCCATGGAAGAGGAAGTGGGTCACAATCCAGGCCTGGGCGTAAAAAATCGGGTTCTTGTCGGAATCCCGGTAGAGCGAGGCATCGGCATCCAGCTCCATGAGCTCGGCAAAGGGGATGCAGACACTGGCGCGCAGGGTGCGGGCATGCTCCTTGAGAGGCTCGCCGATGTAGACATGCTGTCCGTCGGAACGGAAAGTGCTGAAATACTCCGCCAGCCCCTCCTGCAGCCAGAGGGGCGCTCCCGGCCAGGCGGTGGCGAAGATGGCATGGGCGTATTCATGATAGATGGTGCGGGTCACCTCTTCCCGGGCGCTGACGGCGATGTACTGGGCATCCTCGCGCTGGAGAAAATAACCGCCGCTGCCGGAGGGCTGCTGAAGGGGGAAACATTGATAGGGGGCGAGGCCGCGCTCGTCCTTGAAGACATAGATAAAGGTTGGCACCGGCGAGGGGATGGCGGTGCCGCCGCTCTGGCCGGCGAGCACGGCATGATACTGGGCCAGTCCGAGACTGATTTCGCCGGCCTGTTTGGCCGCGGCCGCGCTGTAGAGGGTGAAAAGTTCGCCCTCCCGGCAGATCCATTTCTCTTTGGCTTTGGGCAGGGACACCTTGGCGGAAAGGGCTGCAGCAGGGATGGTCAGGATGCAAAATGAAGCGCAGAGGAGCAGAACAGAGGGTGAGCACCGGCCGGAGAAGATGGTTTTACCGCACCACAACTTGGAAATCATCGCGCTCCTCTTCTACTTCCTTGAAAAGATCGCCGCTACGATTGCAATCCCCGCCCGTCAGCATAAAACAGGAAATCGCGATGACCATGATCAGGATCATCGCGATTCCCATGATTTTACAGCGGTTTTTCATGGGGATGATTCGTTATTTCCGATACTTATCAATAAAATATCGCAATAATCATCCCCAATTCAAAACATTTTCTTTACAGGGTGCGGCGGCGGGAACGCAGTGTACGGCCCCAACGGGCGATGACGGAAGTGCTCGCCTCCTGCTCGGCCTGCTGCTGAGAGATACTCCTCGCCTGCGCTCTCGGTGCCCTGGAACGCTGCGCCTGTCCAGCCGGCCGCGGGTGGTTGCTGCGCACCCCTGACCGCTGTGGTGCAGGCCGTTGGGACGCAGTTAAACGCCGGGGCATGCTGCTGCGCGTTTGCGGCCGCTGTTCGTCAGGGCGTTTTGGCGGTGCCGCCTGCTGGTAATCGAAATTCTGCAGGGTCTGGCGCGGCAGCGGTTTGCCCATGATCTTCTCCAGGGTTCTGACCATCTCGTTGTCCTCGGACGTGGTCATGGTGTAGGCATCCCCGCTGCGCTCTGCACGGCCGGTGCGGCCGATGCGGTGAATGTAGGCATCGGCGGTGTCGGGCATATCAAAGTTGATGACATGGGAGATGCTCTCCACATCCAGGCCGCGGGCGGCGATGTCGGTGGCGACCATGATCTGGAAATCGCCGCGGCGGAAGCCCTGCAGGGCGGCCTGGCGCTGGCTCTGGGTGCGGTCGCTGTGCAGGCTGGTGACCCGGTAGCCGTGCTGCCCGATCTGGCGGGCGACGCGTTGGGCCCGATGGCGGGTGCGGGTGAAGACCAGAACCGAGCCGGCCTCGGTCTGTTGAAGCAGCGCCAGCAGCAGGGGCAGCTTGAGGTGCTGCTCGACCGGATAAAGGGCGTGGCTGACGGTTTTCACCGGCGCGCTCAGCCCGAGGGTGATGCGTTCCGGCCGGCGCATCGACTGCCTGGCCAGGGTTTCGATCTCCTCGGGGAAGGTGGCGGAGAAAAGCAGAGTCTGGCGCCGCTCCGGCACCCGCTGCAGGATCTTGCGCACCGAGGGCATAAAGCCCATGTCCAGCATCCGATCCGCCTCATCGAGGACGAGAAATTCGATGTGGGAGAGATCGGCATGACGCTGGTCGAGATGGTCGAGCAGACGGCCGGGACAGGCGACGAGGATCTCAACGCCGCTGCGCAGGGCCTTGATCTGCGCTGCCGGCGGCACGCCGCCGTAAATGGTGGCGCTGCGGAGCCCGGTACCCCTGCTCAGGCTGTTCACAGCCTGATGGATCTGTTCGGCCAACTCGCGCGTCGGGGTCAGGATCAGGGCGCGGCTCTGATGGCGTGGCCCTGAAAGCAGACGGTGAAGAATGGGCAGCACAAAGGCTGCGGTTTTACCGGTGCCGGTCTGGGCGGTTCCGATCATATCGTCCCCCCTCAGAATCACAGGGATGGAGGCGGACTGGACCGGCGTGGGCATGACATAGCCCTCGGCCTTGATTCCCGTATTCAAACGGGAATCGAGTTTGAATTGTGCAAAACTCATGGTAATTCCTTTGAGTCAATAAGTATGAGGATGTCAGAGGGATGCAGAGAGGATATGTGTAGGGCTGCAGATTAGATCTGGTGAGCTTGACTCGCTGGCAGGACGAGGTTACCTATCAATCAACATCGCGCATTCAATAACGTCAGTGGTTTAGGATGTTATGAATTGACATCGCGCATTTTGTAACAGAATAAGGTAATAATTAAATTTCTAATTTCCAATACTTTTCTTCAATAACTCACAAGTGTGACGGCCTCCTCTTCAAATAGCCTTCCCGCCCGCAGCTGCGGGCGGGAAGCGAGGTGATCGGCGGAAACGAGGGGGGATCCCCGCTCGCAAGCGCCCTGTTAAAGCTCCCAGAGCAGGCCGAGGGTGACGGCGAGAAAATCATGGTCGGTCTCGGGCAGGTTCTCGATCTCATCCAGATCATAGTTGAGAAAGACATAGCGGACATCGACGGTCATCCGCATGCTGCTGAGCGGCACCTCGAGGCCAGCGCCAAGATGATAACCGAGAGTGCTGGTGGTTTCATCCTCGGGAACGACGCTGCTGCCGAGTTCCTCGAATTTGTCTGCATTGTAATCGAGCGTGGTGTGATACCAGCCCGCACCGGCGACGCCGTAAAGGAAAGGAAGCGGATAGAGCAGCGCCGAGGCCTGAACCGGCCAGCTGCGCATCGTCATCAATCCACCCTCGAATTCCTCCTGCCGGTAATCGATGGCCCCTTCGATGCTTACACCGCCAAGGGCGAGGCGGGCCACCGCGCCGCCGTACATCTGGCCCTCATCGGCATCCTTGGTCTTGTAATAACCCGCCCGCGGGCCAATATAGAGCTGGGCGAAGACATCGCTCTGCAATGCCAGCAGGGCGATGAGCAGGAGCAACAGAACCGCACCTTTTTTCATGGGACTCTCCTTATTGGATGCATTTCGAGAAGGGTACTGCTTTCATGTAGTATACCCATTCTCACGGCGGATTGCGTAGATGCAGATCACAAATTTTGTTGAATTTTGCTCATTCCCGCACCCGACAGCCGCAAGGGTGTTCGTGCGGCGCCCGGCCGGCCTCCTGTACTTCAACCCGGTTCAGGCAGCCGCAGTTCCCTTTCACAACCTATTTCAGTGCTCCGATGACAAAATTGGCCAGGAAGAGCACCGTCACGATGTACATCAGGGCATGGACCTTGCGCGCCTCGCCCCTGACGATCCGGGTGAGCACATAAAAGATAAAGCCCGCGGCGACGCCGTTGGCGATGCTGTAGGTGAAGGGCATCATCACGACCGTGAAAAAGGCGGCCACTGCCTGATCGGGATCACCCCATTTGATTTCGCCGATGCTGCCGATCATGAGAATGCCGACGACGATGAGGGCGGCGGCGGTGGCGGAGGCGGGGATGATCAGGGCCAGGGGGGCAACGAAGAGAGCGAGCAGGAAAAAGAGGGCGGTGAAAACCGAGGTCAGTCCGGTGCGCCCGCCCGCACTGATGCCGGCCGCGCTTTCGACATAGCTGGTGACGTTGCTGGTGCCAAGCAGCGCGCCGATCGAGGTGGCGATGCCGTCGCTGAAAAGGGCGCGGTCGAGCTTGGAAGAGATCCCCTTGCCGCTGCGCAGCTTTTCGTCATCGCGCCGGTCAAAGATCCCCGCCTTGCGCCCGGCGCCGATAAAGGTGCCGATGGTATCAAAGGTGTCCGAAAGGCTGAAGGCGAGGATCACCGCCAGAATGGAAGCGAGTTTATCCGGCTGACTGAAGAGCCCGGCCAGGTCGAGCTGGAAGAAGGTCGGCCCCAGCGAAGGAGGCAGAAAATCCCTGAGCGCCAGCTCGGGCCAGTGCACCATGCCGGTGGTGAGACCGATCAGGGTAGTGGCGAGGATGCCGAGCAGGATCGCCCCGCGCCAGCGCAGCAGCAGCATCAGCACCGTCAGCATCAATCCGGTCACGGCCAGCAGGGTGGCCGGATCGTTGAAGCGGGCGAGCGAGGGCAGGACGTCTTTGGCGAGCACCTGCTCGATGCGCCCCTCGCGCAGGGTCGAGCTGAGGACGTGTACTCCTTCGGTCATGAAATCGAGGAGATGGGCGTTCTTGAAGCCGATGTAGGCGATGAAGAGGCCGATGCCCCCGCCGATGGCGTGCTGCAGGGACTCGGGGATGGCCTCGATGAGCATCTTACGGATGTTGGTGATCACGATGATGAAATTGAGCACCCCGCAGAGAAAGACGATCGCCAGGGCCTGCTGCCAGCTCAGTCCCATGGTCAGAACGACGGTGAAGGTGAAAAAGGCGTTGAGTCCCATGCCCGGGGCCTGGGCGAAGGGGACGTTGGCGTAGAGCCCCATGATGAGGGTGGCGATGACCGTCGCCAGGATGGTGGCGGTAAATACTGCGCCCTTGTCCATGCCGGCGATGCTGAGGATGGCCGGGTTGACGAAGATGATATAGGCCATGGTGATGAAGGTGGTGAGCCCGGCCATGAATTCGGTGCGGATGGAGGTGCTGTTTTCGGAGAGCTTAAAAAACTGGTCGAGTTGTGCGCGCATCGCTCCTGTTGTCCTCCTTTTCTTTTTATTCATGCTTATCCGGGTTGCAACAGCTGCCAGACGCTCTCAAGAACGGGGTTCCCGGTAGTGCTCCCGCAACTGCTGCACACATTTCATTCTTTTTCGCCGGCTCCTGCCGGCGATTCGACCACGATCTCATCGATGAAGACCCAGGAAAGCCCGCCCTCAGAGGGGTGCCAGTGGGGCAGCTGTTTGGTGCCCTCGACCTCGAAGCGGAGCCAGCGCACTCCGGCCGGCAGCTCTGTGAACAGGAACTCGCGCACCTTCTCCTCCTGCCGCTGCTCTCCCTCGACAGTCAGGCTGCCGGCGGGCTCGAAGCGGAGGCCGTCGGCCGAGGCCAGGCAGGTCACCCGGCGGGGATGGAGGATCCAGCTCTTGGGATCGTAGAGGGTGGCCAGACGGACGCGTGCCGGTGAGGCGGGGCTGCCGAGGTCGAGGGTGACCTGAAAATCCACCCCCTCCCAGCCGAGCCAGTGCACCTTGTAGTCGCTCGCCCCCTGCACCCCGTTGGTGAGCACGCCGGGATCGCCGCCGGCGTATTTCGGGCTCGGCGGGGGATCGGCACTCACTGTTTTGCGGAAAGCGAGGTTGCCCTCCACCCTGGACTCGATGAAGCGCAGGGTGGTCCGGTAATAGTCATCGAGGGTGAAGCCGCTCTCATTGACCAGGCGCAGCCCGGCGCTTTTGCCGGCGGTATAAAAATTCTCCAGGAGGCCGCGCATCTCCGGCCGCAGCAGAAAGCTTCCTCCCTCCTCCCGGTACCAGCCCCGCGGGCCGAAGAGGTCGTTCTTGCCGATCTCCATGATCGCGAACTGGAGGGGCATGCGCGCGGTCCGCACCCGCTGCAGCAGCGCCTCCTCCCCGGCCACGGCCGCTTCGGCCTGGTCGAACATCCGGTTGTAATCCGCCACATTCTCCGCCGAGAGCACGCTCCCCGCATGCCAGACCGGAGAACCATAGATGTCCAGCCGATCGCCGGAGCGGAGCAGCTCCGCCTCCAGACGGGCGGCGTACTCCTGAATGAAGGGCGCCGCCGGACCGTAATATCCGCGCAGGAAATCCTCCTTCAGGGAATCGGCGTCAAGATCGGGGTCCCAAAGCCATTTCGCGATGAGCCAGTTCTTGAGTTCCGCCATCTCGCCCCCGGACTGGCCATTGGACTGCTGAAAATGCTCGTAGCCGCCGTTGCGGACAAAGAACTGCAGGTTGGGCTGGAGCACGTGCAGATTGGGAAAGGGGCTGACAAAATTGGTGAACTGGACGACATAATCCCAGATGTAGAGGTTTTTCGTCAGCCTCGACCACTCCTCGATATCCCGGACGAAATCCCGGCTGCCCGGATCACTCTCTATGGGCTGGCTGCGGTTGAGTTCGATGGTGCAAAGGACGATATGGACATTTTCAGCCGGACGGGTGACTTTAGGAGCCTGGCGTGAAAACTGATAGGCGAGGGTGGAGATGACCTTGTCCGGAAAAGCCGCCGCCACGGCATTGACGAAACGAATGACCGGCCCGGCGGGCGAGCCCTCCTCGGCGATGACCTGACTGCAGGCGGGGCACTGGCAGTAGGAAAAATTGTCGTTCTGGCTCACCGACCAGTACTTTTTATCGGGCTGCTCCGCCATCGCCTTGTTCAGCCGGTCAAGGGTGATGCGCAGCACCTCGGGATGGCTGAGGCAGAGCTGATCGTGGATGCGCTTGCCGTTCATCCAGCAGTAGTATTCAGGATGATCGGCAAAGTACTCCGCACGCGGCACGAGCTGGTCGAAGGTATGGACGTACCAGCCGCGGGCATAGATATCCTGGACCTCATCGAGGCGGAGCCACTCCTTGTAGCCGGGATCGCGGGCAAAGCGGGTGTTGATGGAGCGGAAGCGGTTGGCGGGCGCCTGAATCTCCTCGGCGACGGCGAGGCTCAGCTCTTCATGCCGGGGCACCACCTCAACCTCGGGGGTATACCTGCGGCAGCCGAGGTATTTTTCGAGAAAATGGACGGCGCCGTAGACCACACCCTGATCCGCTCCCCCCAGCACAATGATCTTGCCGCCTTCGTAGCCGATGAAAAAGGCATCCCCGGAGAGCTGATTCTGCACCTGCGCCAGGCGTGCAGGCAGACGGCGGACGGCGCCGATGAGGATCTCCCGTTCTGTTGCCGGTGAGGTCTCGCTGACGATGGGCAGCTCGGCCCCGGCGGACTTGCGCATGTACTCCTGCAGGAGCTCGGCAGCGCGCTGCTCCGCAGCCGACGCCTTTTCAGGAAGCACAATGCGGCAGGAGGAGCCTCCATTGCGGGCCAGTAACAGGGGCGGCGATGCCTCCAGTTTCAACGCCAGGCCGGGGATGTCACTCTTTTTGCCCACAGGGCCTCCCGCTGCGCGGATCTCCTCTTCCGGCGGCTGCTTGTAGAGCCCCCATTCCGCCAGTGCCGGCTCGGTGCGGGAACGGCTGATCACCAGCTGCACCCTGGCGGCTGTGACGGGCGGGAAGCGGAGGAGCCGCTTGTAGCCCACTGTGGTGCCATAGGCAACGCTGCGCCAGCGGGCGCCCTCCTCCACCTGCAGCTCAAAGGCCTCGATCCGCTGCCCGGTGAGGATATCCTCCTGCAGGGCGAGCACATCGAAGGTTTTCCTGGCGCCCAGGTCGGCAGTGAGGATGGCGCTGTGGCGGCCATCGCCGGCGCGCCAGCCTGTATTCAGGCTGCCATCTGCGGCCGCGCATGGATCGCTGCCGCTGTCGGCCGACAAGCGCGCCCCGGCAAGGAGATTGCGCTGAAAAGTGGCATCGAGGCGCCGGTGCATTTCGCGCAGCGCGGCGGCGTCATTTTCGTGGATCAAGCCGCGACGGTCGGGCGGAATATTGAGCAGCAGCACGCAGTTACGCCCGACCGAGCCGTAAAAAATATCGACCAGCTTTTCCGGGCTCTTGACCTGCCCGTCCTGTTCAGCATGATAGAACCAGCCCGGGCGGATCGAGACATCGGCCTCGGCGGGATACCAGACCAGCCGGCCGGCTTCCCGGATCTTTTCGCGGCTGCCGAGATCCTCACCCGTGAGGTCGCCGGGCACAAAGGCCCGGTCGGAGGCCTCCTGCTGGGAGGAAGCGGAGATGCTGTCGGTATTTTGAGCCGCAGCAGGGAGCACGCTCCACTCCGTGGTGCGGCCATAGCCGGCTTCGGTGCCGACCCAGCGCACATCAGGACCCATGATGGCGATAACAGCATTGGGCTGCAGCTCGCGAATGAGGCGGTACCAGGCCTGAAAATCGTAGACCTGGCGCTTGCCGTTGGGCCCCTCGCCGCAGGCCCCATCGAACCAGACCTCGCTGACCTCGCCATAGCCGGTGAGCAGCTCGCGCAGCTGGTTCATGAAAAAGGCGTTATAGCGCGGAGAATCGCCATAGCTGGCCTCATGGCGGTCCCAGGGAGAGAGGTAAAAACCGAATTTGAGGCCGTATTCCCGGCAGGCCTCGGCGACCTCTTTCACGACATCCCCCCTGCCGCCGCGCCAGGGCGATTTTTTAACCGAATGGTCCGTAAAAGCGCTCGGCCAGAGGCAAAAGCCGTCGTGATGCTTGGCGGTGATGATGATCATCTTCAGTCCCGCCTCCTTGCACACCCGCGCCCACTGGCGCGCATCGAAGGCCTCGGGGTTGAAAAGGCCAGGATCCTCGCTCCCTTCACCCCACTCGCGATCGGTGAAGGTATTGATGCCAAAGTGGGCAAAGGCAATGGTCTCGAGCTGTTGCCAGGCGTACTGGCGCGGCGAGGGGGTCACACGGGCGGCGCGGAGGAGAGAGGTTTCCACCTCCTGGGCCGGCGCGGTCATCTCCAGGGCGGCAGCAGGAAGGGTGAGGGCAAGCAGCATTAAAAGGATGATGGATCTCATGACTTCCTCTGGGACGGTTTGAAGGTGATGATCGTGGTGGAATTCTTCGTGCATGCAAAGCGGATAAACCCCTCCTCAAAGCTGACGCGGACAGGCCGGCCGTCGCTCGAGCGGATCTTGAAGGGCTCACCCTGCCAGCGGATGACGCATGGAGCTCCATTGGCCGAATGGATGCGGGCGCGCTTGAGCCGGCCTTGCCGCCACCGGAGGTCGACGGTGAAGCCGCCGCGGGCGCGCAGGCCGGTGACCTCTCCCTCGGGCCACTCCCCCGGCAGGGCGGGCAGAAAGCGCAGCATGCCGCCCTGGCTCTGCAGCAGCATCTCGGCGATGCCCGCCGCGCCGCCGAAATTGCCATCGATCTGGAACGGGGGATGGGCGCAGAAAAGGTTGGGATAAGTGCCGCTGCCGCCCCCCTCGCCCTGCGCCCATCGGGCGCCGTTGGGCTGCAGGAGCCGGCGCAGCAGGGTCAGGGCGCGGTCGCCCTCGCCGAGGCGGGCCTGGAAATTGATCTTCCAGGCCAGGGACCAGCCGGTGCCGTCATCCCCGCGCCGTTCGAGGCTTTTGCGCGCCGCTGCGGCCAGCTCGGGAGTGGATTCGAACGAGATCTCGTCACCGGGATGAAGCCCCCAGAGATGGGAGACGTGACGATGGTGCGGTTCGGGCTCCTCGTACTCCTCCAGCCACTCGAGCAGCTGGCCCTGTGAGCCGATCTGATTGGGCGCCAGCTCTCGGCGGATGGAATCGAGGGCGGCGCTGAATCCGGCGTCGACGCCGAGGCTCTCCGCCGCGGCGATGCAGCTGCCGAAAAGCGCGCGCAGGAGCTGCTGGTCGATTGCGGGCCCCATGCAGATCTGCCCGGAAAAGCCATCGCGGGTGCGGTAGCTGTTCTCCGGGGAATTGGAGGGGGCAGTCACCAGCCAGCCGTGCTGCGGCTCACGGATGAGCAGGTCGCTGTAAAAGAGGGCGGACTCTTTCAGGACCGGATAGATTTTTTTCAGCACGCGGCGGTCGCCCGAAAAGGCATAGTGCTCCCAGAGGTGATGGCAGAGCCAGGCCGCGCCGCTGACCGTGGCGCCCCACGCGGCTCCCTCGCCCGGCGAGGTGAAGAGCCAGGGATTGCTGATCACGTGCGCCACCCAGCCGCGGGCGTTATAGTAAGCGCGGGCGGTGCGCCGGCCCGGCTCCTGCAAAGCGCAGATATAATCGAGCATGGGCGTATGCAGTTCGGCGAGGTTGCCCACCTCGGCCGGCCAGTAATTCATCTGCAGATTGATGTTGATGTGATAGTCACCGTTCCAGGGGGTCTGGATCTCCTCGGCCCACAGCCCCTGCAGGTTGGCGGGGAGCCCGCCCGGCCGCGAGGAGGAGATGAGCAGATAGCGGCCGTACTGGAAATAGAGGGCCATGAGGGCGGGATCGCTCCCCCCCTGCCGGAGGTTGGTGAGGCGGCGGTCGGTGGGCTGCTGAGCAGCCATCTTTTCCGCGGGGCTGCGCGGCTCGAGACGAAGGGCGACGCGGCGGAAAAAGGATTGATAGTCGGCGATGTGGCGCGCCTTCAGGCCGGCATAATCCCGAGCGCAAGCCCGCTCGAGATCCTGCCGGGCGGCCGCCTCCGGATCGGGGGTATGGCGGCCGGCGAAGCCGCTGTAATCGGTGGCGGCGCTGAGCAGCAGGAGCACCTCGGAGGCTCCGGAGAGGGTGAGCCGGCCGCCGGCCGCTTCCACGCGGCCGTCGCAGCGCACCACGCGCAGGCGGGCGGCGTAGCGCATGCCCCCGCCGCCGCTGCCATCGGGGAGCTGACCGGTCATGATCAGCTCGTTCCCCCCGGCCGTACGCATCTCAAAACGCTCAGGACGGTCGAGGGCAAGAGTAAAATGGAGGGCCCCCTTGCGGCTGGCGGTCAGACGGATGGCCAGCACCTGATCGGTGGCGCTGGTAAAGTATTCCCGGGTGAAGCGGGCGCCGCCCCGCCTGTAACGCACCCTGGCAATGGCCTGATCGATGTCCAGTTCCCGCCGGTACTCCGTCACCGGTTCATCGTCCGCAGAGGCGAAGGCGATGCGCAGGGCGCCGAGGGTCTGGTAGCAGCCGTAGGGGACGTTGGCCCCGCTGCCATAGCCGGAGCCAGCGCCGGCGCAGACAAAGTGCTGCATGACCAGCTCCTGGGCGGCGCGGTTCTCCCCCCTGAGCAGCAGCTCACGGATCTGCGGCAGCCAGGCGGCGGCATCCGGACGGTCGGCCTCCTGGGGCGCCCCCGACCAGAGCGAGATCTCGTTCAGAACGAGTTTTTCGGAATCCACGCCGCCGAAGACCATGGACCCGATGCGGCCGTTGCCGAGGGGCAGGGATTCGGTAAAATGCTCTGCCGGCCGGTCATACCAGAGCTGCAGGTCAGCGCCTCCGGCGGCGGAAATGAGGATCAGGACCAGCCATGATTTTCTTAAGCAAGATAAAGTCATTTGTCTTCCATTATTCTATCACCACCTCGTCGACGAAAAGCCAGGCCGGACTGCCGGCGGCGCGGTGGTCCGGCGGACAGACCTTGACGCTGACCCCCGTTACCCTGACGTAGCGCGCCCGCTTCCCCCCGGCCTCCACGCGAAAGGCCTTGATCATGCTCGAGCGCACATCTTCGCAGGCGGTCACGCCGCCGGCCGGGGTGAATGAACGGCCGTCGCGGGAGAGGGCGAAACTCACCGTTTTGGGCCAGAAAATCCATGAGCCTGCATCCTGGAGGAAAGTGGCGCACAGGGAGCCGATCTTTTGCACCGCGCCCAGATCGATCACCGCCTCGAGGTCTTCCCCCTCAAAGCCCTGCCACTGGCCGTCGTTGTATTCGCTGCTGCCGAGCAGGCCGTTGCTGAGGGTTTTGGCCCCGGCCCCCGGCCACTTGTACGAAAAACTCTTGCCATAGTGCACCGGCATGCCCAAACCGAGGTGGCGCAACTGGTCGGGCTGGTAGGGCGGCACGAAAGGCCGTGGGGTGCAGCTCTCCGCCCGGATGGCCACGGTGTGGGCGAGCAGGCCCGGCGCAGAGGCGGTGAGAAGGATCTCGCCGGACTCACGCAGTGCCTGGATGATTACCTGGCACTTGCCGCTGAAGAGGCGCCGCTGCCAGCTCCCGTCTGCGCACTTGTCCGCTTCATGGCTGGAGGGATCGCCATTGGCCACCCCGATGATCCGGCCCGGACCCTGCAGTTCGAAATGGATGAGCTGATCAGCCACCGCCATCTCGCGGCCGGCCCCATCGCGCGCCGTGACCGTCACCATGCAGAGATCCTCCAGATCGGCGCGGATCGAGCTTTTGTCCGGCGCCAGGTGGATCCCCTTCGCCGGACCGGTGGTTTCGACGGCTGCAGCCAACCGCCGGCCCGAGCGCCAGCCGGCCGCTTCGAGCCGGCCGGACTCATAGGGAACCAGCCAGGCGAGGTGGCCGTTGCGAGGCATGCTCATCCGGCCGAGGGAGCGGCCGTTGAGAAAAAGCTCGACACTGTCGCAGTTGCTGTGCACCCAAACCTCGATCTCCTCCCCCTCGCGGCCCGGCCAGTTCCAGTGCGGAAAGAGGTGGAGCACATCCTTTCCGCTCCACCAGGCCTGATAGTAATAATAATTGTTCTTGGGAAAGCCGCACATATCCATGATGCCAAAGTGGGAGTTGATGCAGGGCCAGCTGTAGGGGGTGGGCTCGCCGCGGTAGTCGAACCCGGTCCAGACGAATCCCCCGCTCAGCCAGGGCCTGTCCGCGTAAAAACTCCACCAGTCCTGCGCGGTCGTAGCCCAGGGCGGGTACATCGAGTCATAGTCGCAGACGTAGCTTTTGAGGGTGTCGTTGGCGTAAAAGCCGCGGGTGCAGACCGTGCTTCCCTCCTCGGAGCCGATGAGGGGCTGGTCGGGACGGAGTGAACGGTAGCGGTCGATGGCGCAGTTGCGCTTGTAGTTAAAGCCGCGCACCGGGATGACCGTGTTGATCCCCCCGGCATCGGGACCGATATTGGCGCCGTAGGTGATGGTGCGGCCGGGATCGAGGCGCCGGAGACGGGCCATCATCGTCGAGGCGATGGCCGCGCCGGTCTCATTGCCCTGGATGACGTACTCCTCGTTGCCGATCGACCAGAGGATGACCGAGGGATGGTTGCGGTCGCGCCTGACCAGGGTTTCGAGTTCGTCGAGGATTTCCGGCGAACTCCCCATCAGGCGGTGCTCATCCATAACCAGCATGCCGAGGCGGTCGCAGGCATCGAGCAGCTCGGGCGTGGGGGGATTGTGGCTGGTGCGGTAGGCGTTGCAGCCCATCGCCTTGAGAAGCCGGATGCGGTACTCCTGGAGGGCGTCGGGCAGGGCCGATCCGACCCCGCCATGGTCCTGATGGCAGCAGACCCCCTGAATCTTGACAGGCGCGCCGTTGAGGAAAAAACCCCGATCCGGGTCGAACCGGAGGCTGCGCAGGCCGACCGGGGTATCAAGGCTGTCGATGGTCCGGCCCTCCTGCTCGATCACGGTGTGAACCGTATAGAGATGGGGATCCTCCAGGGACCAAAGCCGGGGGTCCGCCACGGTGATCGCATGGCGGATGGTCGTCGCCTCCAGCGGCTGCAGGGCAGCAAAGGGCAGCACCGAGCGGCCGGCGAGGCGGCGATCGCGGTCGAGCAGATCGACGCAAACCCGGCCTTCCGCTGCCGCAGGGGAGAGATTTTCCACGGTGGTTTCGATCGTCACTTCCGCAGCGGCGCCGCTGATCTGGCTGTGTACATAGACCCCGTATTCCGCCAGATGGAGGGGCTCGTATTTATGCAGCCAGACGTGGCGGTAGATGCCGGCCCCCTCATAGAACCAGCCCTCGTAGTGGCTGGCATCGACGCGCACGACCAGGGTGTTGCGCTGGCCGTAGCGGAGGTAGTCGGTGAGATCAAAACTGAAGGGGGTATAGCCGCCGGCGTGGCGGCCGAGGTAATGGCCGTTGCACCAGACGGCAGCGTCCCGGAAGACCCCGTCGAACTCGACCCGTATACGCCGGCCGCGGTCGGCCGCGGGGATGGCGAAGGCGCGGCGGTACCAGCCGACGGAGCTCTCGGGAAAGAGCCGGCCGACGGGCTTGTAGCCGTGCGACTTGACCTCCGGATCTTCATGATTGACGAAAGGCAGCTCGACCGCCCAGTCGTGGGGGAGGTCGACGCTGCGCCAGAGGCTGTCGCTGAAATTGGGGTGGGCGGCGCCCTGGGCCTCGCCGGCCTTGGCGAAAGCGGCGCCGATGCCGTAGCCGAAATCCCGCTGCGGATCGGCGGCGTGGCCGAGAGCGAATTTCCAGCCGAAATCAAAAAGCAGCTTTTGGCGCGGGGGCTGGGTCAAGGCGATGACGGGGAGGAACAACAAAAATAGTGTGAGCTTTTTCATGAGGCACCAGGTTTGAGATGATGTTCAGCTGGAGGTATTCGAGAGACCCGCTTCCCAATTGGCGAGTTCGCGGGCGGTGGCATAGACGGCGGCGAGCAGGGCCTGCATCAGTCCTGGCACGCCCCCAGGACGGCCGCGGCGGACGTAATGCCGCCAAAAGGCCGCGGCGGGCTGGAAGACAAAGGCCTTCAGACCGGGCTTGCGCCCCTGCTTCCCGGCGGCGGGCTGATACTGCTCCAGCTCCGCCTGATATTCATCGAAGAGGCGCATCAGCTCTCCGCCCGCAGCCTCTGCGGTCTCCCCCGCCGGCCGCTGCTGCAGCTCCCGGATTTTCATGTAGAGGGCCAGCTTGACAACGGCGGTGACCCAGGCGAGAACCAGTCCGTGGACGCCGTCGCGGAAGCCGCCCTGGGCGATGTACTTGCGCAAAAAGGCGGCGAAGGGATGGGTGAAAAAGTCGATGACGTGCACCCGCTTGCGCTCGAGGCGGTCGAAGGCCTCGAGGGTGGAGTAGCGGTTCATCTTGTCGAGGCTGCCGGCGATCGTGGGATGGGAGAAATGGTCGAGATCACCGGTCAGGGTGCCGATCGGACCCTCAACCTCAAAGCCCTCATGGACGCGGCGGCGGATCATCCGCACCGCCTCCCGGCGGAAGAGGCGGAGCTGATAGCCGGGATACCAGCCGCCGTGGCGGATCCAGCAGCCGAGGAACCAGGAGCGCCGGCCGACGCGATAGCCCGCCAGGGCATGGGGATCCGCGATGACCGTTTGCATCGCCTCCCTGAGTTCCGGGCGGATGCGTTCGTCGGCGTCGAGGCTGAAGATCCAGGGCGAGGTGCACTGCTGCAGGGAGAATTCCTTCTGGGCGGCAAAGCCCTCCCATTTGCGCACAAAAATGCGGTCGGTGAATTCCCGCGCGATCGTCACGGTCGCATCCTCGCTGCAGGCGTCGACGAGGACGATCTCGTCCGCCCACGCCGCGCTCTCCAGGCAGGCGCGGATATTGGCCTCTTCGTTGCGCGCGATGATGGCGATGGAGAGTCCGGACATCCCCTGCCCCCTTATTTCACCAAAACCATCTTGCGGGTCCGGACAAAACCGTTCACCTCGAGACGGCAGTAATAGAGCCCCGAGGCAAAACGGCTGGCATCCCAGTAGAGCTGGTGGCTCCCCCCCTCCTCCACTCCGTCGATCAGGGTGGTGATCTGCTGGCCGAGCAGATTGTGGATGGTCAGCCTCACCCGGCCGCGCTCGGCGAGGTGATAGGCGATGGTGGTGAGTGGGTTGAAGGGATTGGGGTAATTCTGCTCGAGGCTGTATCCTGCGGGCGTGACGGCCCGCTCCTCGATCCCGCTGATGGCGGAGGCCGGCGGCTGGCCGATCCAGATATCCGAGAGCAAAAGTTCTTCGCCGGGCTGATGGCTGCGGATGAAAAACGAGAACAGATCGACTGCTTGCGCTGAAAAATCCGGGTCAGCTGTAAAACGGGTCAGCGGGAGCTGCAGAGTCCGCCACTGCCCGTCAAAGAACCCCTCTGTGCGTGTCAGCCAGAGGCTGCACGCTCTCTGACCGGCATCGGTGAAGGCGATCTGCAGGCTGTCGCAGCCGGCCGGGGCCTTGAGGGCGAATTTGAGGGTGTCCGCACCCAGCACTCCGCTCAAATCAATGGTCTCGTTGAAGCGCCAGCGCACCGAGCTGGGGCTTCCGTCAGCCGGGGGCAGCCAGCGCAAGGCAGCGCTGCCGGGGCGCATGCCCGCAGCACCGGCTACACCCGAGCCCGCCGCGTTTTCAAAGCCCTTGATCCGGAAGAGGGGATTGAAATTCTCGCCGTTGAAAAAGAGGATCGGGGAGTGGGCCACCGGCCAGAGCTGAGGCACGCCGAGATAGACATCGGCGAACTGGAAGCGGGCGCCGCTGCGGGAGCTGTTGGTCCAGAAGCCGAACCGGACCACCCGGCTGGCGTCGAATCCAGGATCCGATTTGAAGCCGGAGAGGGCGCGGGTCACGGATACCCAGGTGTTGGTCGCGGCGATATGGCGCTTGAGGAGCTGGAGATAAAAGCCCCGTCCGGCCTCATCCCTGAAACCGACGAAGAGTGTATCCGGCGCCAGATTGGTCCGGTAGGCGAAGCTCAGGCTGTAATAGGGGATGCGCAGGCGCATGTCCTGCGGCTCAGCGAAGGTGAGCGCCGCCCCGCTCGGCAGGTTGTCGGAGGTCATCTCCCAGAGCAGGGCATCCGAGCCGATGCGCGCGCCTCCGCCGGGGAGGAGGCCTGAGAGAGGACCGGCATCCCGGAACTCGAAACCGGCGTCGCCGCCCGTGCCGGGGAAATAGGCGGACGGGGGGATGCGAACATTGATATCGGCGGCCTCGAGGCGCTCAAAATGGCTCTGCAGACGGAGGGAGAAATCGGCGTAATCGCGCCGGGAGGGCTCGCTCCAGACCACCTCACTGAGGGCGCAGAGGCGCGGAAAGAGCATGTATTCGGCTTTGCGGGATTCAGTGATGAACTCGGTCCAAAGGCAGGCCTGCGCACCGATGACATGCTGCGCCTCAGCGGAGGTGAGCACATCGGGTACGGGCTCGAAGGCGTAGACCTTTTCGATGGGCAGGTAATCGCCGTACGGCGCGGGTTCCCCGCTCTTCACGCCCTGGTAGAAATTGAGGTAGCAGTATTCCCGGGGGGCCATGACCACATCGTGGCCGCTGCGGGCGGCCTCCACCCCGCCGTCAAAGCCGCGCCAGGACATCACCGTGGCGTTGGGGGCGATGCCCCCCTCGAGGATCTCATCCCAGCCGATGAGGCGGCGGCCGTTGGCGCTGAGAAAGCGCTCGATGCGGCGGACGAACCAGCTCTGCAGCTCGCTCTCGTTCGCCAACCCCTCCGCCTTGATGCGGGCCTGACAGTCGGGGCAGCTCCTCCAGCGCGTTTTGGGGCATTCATCGCCGCCGATATGAATATATTCGCCGGGGAAAAGCGCCATCACCTCGGTCAGGACATCTTCCAAAAAGGTAAAAGTGGAATCCCGCCCCGCACAGAAGACGTCATCGAAGACGCCCCAGCTGAACTGCACACGGTAGGGTCCGCCGGTGCAGCCCAGGCGGGGGTAGGAGGCGAGGGCGGCCAGAGAGTGGCCGGGCATCTCGATTTCGGGCACGACGGTGATCGCCCGCTCGGCTGCATAGGCCACGATTTCACGGACCTCCTCCTGGGTGTAAAAGCCGCCATAGGGCCCGCTGATGCCGTCGTTGCGCCAGGCCCCGACCTCCATCAGCCGGGGATACTTTTTGATCTCGATGCGCCAGCCCTGGTCTTCCGTAAGGTGCCAGTGGAAGGTGTTCATTTTGTAGAGGGCGATCATATCGATGTACTTCTTGACGAACTCGACCGGAAAAAAGTGGCGGCCGACATCGAGGTGCACGCCGCGCCAGGCGAAACGGGGCTGGTCGAGGATGGTCACGGACTCCATCCGCCATGCCGTGCCGGGGACCGGCGTCGGCGATCCCACTGCCGGGGGCAGCAGCTGCAGCAGGGTCTGCATGCCGTAGAAAAAGCCGGGGGCGGCGTTGGCGCGGATGCGCCCCCCCGCCGTGGTCACCTCGAGGCTGTAACCCTCGCGGCCCCACTCCGCACGGGCGCCGTGGGCGGTGAAATAGAGGGCGTCGGCGGCGCTGGTGTCCGCGGGCAGGGGCTGCAGGGGCAGGGGGAGGCCGGTGGCAAGGCGAAGCCGGGCGGCGAAACGCTCCGCATAGCCCTGCAGTTCAGGCACGGCGGGATCGTAGTAAAGAAGCGTGGAAGCGGTGAGGGTGCAGCTTCCTTCTCCGGTCGTGACACTGGCAGGCAGGGGGATGAGATCAGCTCCGGCGGCGGCCCCGCCGGCGAGCAGCATCAGAAGAAGACAGAAACCGGTACGGTGCATGAAGATCACTCCACAATAATTTCATCGACAAAGAGCCAGGCTTTCCCGCCTGCTCCGGCGTGATCAGGGGGACAAACCCCGATATTTTTAGCAGTCACCTTGAGATAGCGCGCCCGCAGATTGCTGAAATCGCGGCCGAAATGGTGGATGGTGATTTCGTTTCCATCCTGCATCCCGCCGCCCGGCAGCACCGCGAGGGTTTGAAACTCCTTCCCCTTGTCCGAAAAGGCATAGCTGACCTCCCGGGGGGCGAAGATCCAGGAGCCGAAGTCCTCCAGGTAGCTGCTCGAGACGCGCCGGATCTCCATTTCCCTGCCGAGATCGATGACCACTTCGAGATCGTGCTGTTCGAATCCCTGCCAGGAGCCGTCGTTGTAATTCTTGCTGCCGGTGAGGCCGTCGACCAGTGCGGTGGGGCCTGCGGCTTGGTAGCGATCGCTCCAGGGGTGGGTGTAAGTGACCTTTTGGCCGGAGGCCTTGTGGACCAGGAAAGGCACGGCGACAATCCTGCCCTGGAGGGCGCCGTCGAGGAAGAGGCCGGCCTTGATGGTGCTGCTGCCCTGCAGGGTGATGGGGCTCTCGTAGCGGGGCGAGGCGGCCGTGGGCTCGGCTCCATCCAGAGTGTAGTGGATGACGGCGAATGGGGCAGGGCTCTTGAGGGCGACCAGTGCGCTGCGGCCGTCGCTGCTCCGTTCGAGGACGGGTTTGACGCTGTAAAGCGAGCGGGAATAGTTCACGCCCATCGCCTCCAGGCGAGGCAGGAAGGCGGTGAGGCGGTCGAGAAAGTGGTCCCAGCCGCGGGAGGATTTGGGTGACCAGGCCACCTCGGCCATGGCGAGCAGGCGGGGAAAAAGCATGTATTCGGCATGTTCAGGGGTGGCGATGAATTCGGTCCAGAGGTTGGCCTGGCAGCCGAGGATATGCTTCGCCTGCTTTTCATCGAGGCTGGCTGGCGTGGGCTCGAAGGCATAGACGGTCTCGATGGGAATATAGCCGCCGATGGAGAGTGGCTCAAAATCCGCCGGCCCCTGATAATAGTCAAAGTAGCAGTAATCGGTCGGGGTCATGACCACATCATGGTCGGCGCGGGCGGCGTCGATCCCGCCCTGCATGCCACGCCAGGACATGACGGCGGCCCGCGGCGCCAATCCACCCTCGAGGATCTCGTCCCAGCCGATGATGCGCTTGCCCCGGCTGTGGAGGTAGCCCTCCATCCGTCTGATCATATAGCTCTGCAGTCCGGTTTCATCCCCGAGATTTTCGGTCCTGATGCGCGCCTGGCATTTGGGGCATTTTTTCCATTCGCTTTTGTCGGCCTCGTCGCCGCCGATGTGGATATAATCGCCGGGGAAAAGCCCGATCACCTCGTCGAGGATATCCTGAAGAAAGCTGAAGGTGGTGTCATCGCCGGCGCAGTAAAGGTTGACGATCGGCCAGACGCCGCCGGGGGGTACGGTAAAGGGACCACCGGTGCAGGAGAAGCGGGGATAGGCGGCCAGGGCGGCCCCGGCATGGGCGGGCATCTCGATCTCGGGGACGATGGTGATAAAGCGGCTGCTGGCATACTCCACGACGGCGCGGATCTCCTCCTGGCTGTAATAGCCGCCGTAGGTGGCCTTTTCGCCCGGCTGCTGCGGAGCCCGCTTGTTCCAGTGGTCACCGGAGCGGTCGACGCGCCACCCCCCCACCTCGGTCAGCAGGGGGTATTTTTTGATCTCGATCCGCCACCCCTGATCGTCGGTGAGATGCCAGTGGAAGGTGTTCATCTTGTTCATCGCCAGATAGTCGATGTAGCGGTAGATGAATTCGATGGGGAAAAAATGGCGGCAGACATCCAGATGTCCCCCCCTCCAGCTGTAGCGCGGCTGGTCATTGATGACGAGGCAAGGGATGCGCGCCGGTTCAGCCTGAACGGCCGGCGCCGGCCCCTCCCAGGCGGCGGGCCAGAGTTGGCGCAGGGTCTGGACACCGTAAAAGAGTCCGGCGGGCCGGGCGGCTTTTATGAGGATGCGCTGCGGGGTGATCTCCAGGGTATAGCCCTCTGCGTCCGAAGCGGCGGGGGAACCGGTCAGCTCCAGGACAATGGCATTGCTGTCGGGCGGGATGCCCGCCGCCCGCGCCAGCTGCCAGCCGGTGCCCCTGCGGATGAGCTGTGCCAGATATTCCGCCAACTCCTCCGCCTCGCCGGAGGAGGCAGTGACGGTTGAGCCATCGAGCCGGAAATGGCCCGGCCTGGCCGTCATTTTAACCGGCAGCGGAATCAGGGCGGGGCCGGTCTGTGCGCTGGGCGCCTGCATCCTAGGGGCGCCGGCGCAGCCGCACAGGGCGGCCAGGAGAGCCGGGATCAGGATTCGAGCACAGCTGGTCATGATGTGAATCTCCATATTGGCGGTTCGGGGTTCCCATGGTTGCGGGCGGGAACGCAAGGGAGTGAAGGGGGCCTGCTCCCGCCCCGGAACGGGAGGGGGAGAGGCCCCTGTTGTAATGCAGAGTCATCAGGCGGAGATGATCCCGAGTTGAGGCCAGTTTTTCCAGCGGCCGCGGGTAAAATCGGGCACATCCATGGGCCGGCCCCGGCGCGCCACGGAGCGCTCGCTCAGCTCCGAGATGCAGCTCCAGGAGGCGGCGTCGTAGACATCCATATCCATGGGCTGGCCGTTGAGCAGGCAGTGGATCAGACGGTAGCACTCGATAAAATCCATGCCGCCGTGGCCCGACCCGGCCGCCCTCTGCTGGAGTTCCCGCCAGAGGGGATGGTCGTGCTCCTGGTAATAGTCCGCCAGGTCATCCCACCGATGGGGCTCGCTCTTGCCCTCGATATAGACCCGGTGCGGCCATTTCTCGGCCAGACCGCGGGTGCCCTGCACCCGGTTGATGCGCGTATAGGGGCGCGGCGTGGAGGTGTCGTGGATCAGGGTGATGGTCTTGCCCAGGACCGTGCGGATGAGGGTGGTATTGACATCACCGAGGGCGTAGCGCTGGGTGGCGCGCGGATCCTCAGCGCCGTAGAGCCGGGAGGCGTAGAGATTCAATCCCCGCGAGACGCTGCTCATCGAGACCAGATAGTCGAACTGGTCGCCCCGGTTGACGTTCATGCACTGGGAGACCGGGCCGAGGCCGTGGGTGGGATAGAGATTGCCATCGCGCTTGATGGAGTGGGGCAGACGCCAGACCGCCTCATTTTCGTTGTTAAACTTGACGTTGCGCAGATCGTGGAGATAGCCCGCCTCGGCGTTGATGATCTCGCCGAGCATGCCCTTGCGCACCAGGTTGAGGATGAGCAGCTCCTCGCGGTCGTAGCAGCAGTTCTCCATCATGACACAGTGCTTGTGGTACTTTTCCGCGGTTTCGACCAGCTGCCAGCACTCATCCACGGTCACCGCCGCGGGAACCTCGGTCGCGGCATGCTTGCCGCTCTTCATCGCGGCGACGCAGACCGGAACATGCCACTCCCAGGGGGTCGCCGTGAAGACCAGGTCCAGTTCCTCTTCATCGCAGAGACGGAGGAAATCGGTGCTGCCGCGGCTGTAGCCGCGCGGTTCCGGATGGCCCGCCGCAGTGATCAGTTTCTGGGCCGCCGCCACCCGCTCGGGCCGGATGTCGCAGACCGCGGTGATTTGGGCCTCGGGGATGCCGAGAAAATTGCGCACATGCGATGTGCCCTGCAGTCCGACCCCGACCATGCCGATGCGCACCTTTTTCAGGGGCGCCACGGAGAAGAGCTGGGCAGGTGCCGGTCCGCGGCCGCTTGCAGTGGCATCGCAGCTGTTCAGGGCCGATGCCGCGGTCAGGGCGCCAAGCCCCGCCAGCACGCCGGTCTTGAAAAATGATCGCCGGTCCACCCCCTGGGTGTCCTTGTCCGGATGGTCTCCAGCAGCCATAAAACCTCCTCAGTTGATGATGATTTCGTCGATAAAAAGCCAGGCTTTGCCGCCGGCGCCCTTGTGCCATGAGGGGCAGGTGCCGACGTTGCTGGCCAGGATGCGCAAATAGCGGCAGCTTTTGGGCATGATGATCAGGGCAGTCTCCCGGGCCGCTGCCGTTCCGGCCGGGCGGGTCTCTCCCTTCCATTCAGCGGTCTGGACGAAGGTCGCCCCATCCGTCGAGGTCAGGAGTTTGATGGAAGAAGGCAAAAAGATCCAGGAGTTCTGGTCCTCCAGGCAGCTCAGACGGATGGAGGAGATGCTCTTCTGTTCCCCCAGATCGATGGTGGCATCGAGGCTCTCGCCCTCAAAGCCGATCCAGTCGCTCTCATGGTAATCCGTGCCCCCCTGCCTGCCGTCGACCAGCCCCAGCTCGCCCCAGCCGGGGTACTTGACCGAAGGGCTCTTCTCGAGGGTCAGGCGCTTGATGCGGGTGGTTCTGGAGAACTGGGCGGTGGTGACCGGACTGATCACCTTGCCCTTCTCGAGCGCCACAGCCTGGATCTCGGCGGCCTCGGTGAGGGTGATCGGCGCGGTGTAGACCGGGGAATTCTGGCTTGGGGTGCGGCCGTCCAGGGTGTAATGCACCTCCGCGCCATCGGAGGGGGCGCTGATAGTGATCTGTTCGCTGTCGGTAAAAAGACTCCGGACAACGCCCGTCTTGCTGGCGGTCGAGATCAGCGGAGCAGCGGCCACGCGCAGCTGGCGGCCGGTGATTTTGAAAACCCAGGCGTGGCGGCAGGGGCGGTTGGCGGCGCGCTGCAGCAGGGCCGGCAGGGTGATGACCACCTCCCCCCTGCTGTTGGCTTTCCAGGTGAGGGCGCTCTTGCGGCCGAGCAGATAGACTTTGGATTTCTTTTTCGGTTCGATGTACTTCAGGCGCAGGCTCTTGCCCGGCCATTCCAGCACAGTGGCGTAGATGGTCTTGCCGTCCAGACTGCGGGTGTAACGGATATTCTCGCCCTCCCGGTATTCGGGCAGGGGTCTGGTGCCATAAATGGCCGCGCCGTTGACCTTGAGCCATTTCCCGATCTCGCGGAAGCGCTCCTGGCCGGCTTCGGGGATAAGCCCTTCGGCGTCCGGACCGAGGTTGAGCAGATAGTTGCCGCCCTTGGCGGCGATGTCGATCAGGTTATGGATGAGGGCTTCGGGGCTTTTCCAGTTGTTGTCCGACTTTTTAAATCCCCAGCTGTCATTGGTAGTCATGCAGGCTTCCCAGTCCATGGCTGCGCCGCCCTGGGCGAGAATCTCCTGTTCGGGGGTGCCGAAATCCCCGGCCGAGCTTTTGTCGAGGCTCATCCCCTGCATGCCGTTGCGCCCCTTGCCGACGCGGTTGTTGACGATAATCTCCGGCTGCAGCCTGCGCACAAAACTGTAGAGTTCGGCCCCCTGGCCTTCGCTCCAGTCGTCGATCCACTCTCCGTCGAACCAGAGTACGCCGACCTTGCCGTAGCCGGTGAGGAGTTCCTGCAGCTGGGGCTTGAGATAGGCATCGCGGTACTCGCCAAAGCGCTCGCCGGCGGCGTCGGGATGGTGCCAGTCCATAATCGAGTAGTAAAAGCCGAGGCGGATACCGGCCTGCTTGCAGGCCTCGGCCAGTTCCTTGAGCACATCCCGTTTGAAGGGAGTGAACTCGGCGATGTCATAGCCGCTCACTTTGGAATCCCACATCGCAAAGCCGTCGTGGTGTTTGGAGGTGAAGATAATATACTTCGCGCCGCCCGCTTTGGCCAGATCCACCCAGGCCCTGGCATTGAACTGGACCGGGTTGAACTGGCGGGCGTACTCCTCATACTCGGCGGCGGGGATGTTCTCCTCGTTCATGATCCACTCGGCGGCGGCGCTGTTTTGTCCCTTGTAGACTCCGCCCAGCACCGCATAGGGCCCCCAGTGGATGAACATGCCGAATTTGGCGTCGCGCCACCAGCGCATGCGCGCATCGAAGGCTTTTTTTGTCTCCGCCCGGGCCAATCCGCCGGCGAGGACAAGGCCGATCATACCGAGAACCAATACTCTCTTCACCATAGCTCTACCCCATGAAGATGCATACATCAGTTCCCATACTCTAGTGAATTGCCAAGGTCCACGCGTAGGCGCAGGGCATACCGGCGCGGAGTTCCTGCGGAATATTGACTCTGATACCCTCTTTCACCGCTTGCCAATGCAGGCCGGGGCCATAGCCGAGCAGGGTCACCTTCGTCCCTGGCCCGGCTGAAAGAGCGGGCAGGAGCAGTTCGGCGGGTGGTTCGTGCTCTCCCTCATCCGCAAGATAAAAGGCATAGCGGGTGCCGTCCCCTCCCTGTGTATAGCAGATTTTGCCTTTCCTGAAGGGCGGCAGGGGATGACTGCCATAGATCGCCTCCCCGTTGACCCCCATCCAGGCGCCGATCTCCTCCAGGCGGGCGTAGGCCTCGTCGGCCCACTCGCCGGTCGGTTCCGGACCGATATTGAGGAGGAAATTGCCCCCCTTGGCGACGATCTCGATCAGGAGGTGGATCAGCTGCCGCGCCGGCTTGCAGCGGTCGGTCGCCTTGAAGGACCACTGGTCACCCATGGTCATGCAAGTCTCCCAGGGATAATCGAGAGGCTGGTCGGGGACCTGCTGCTCGGGGGTGCGATAATTCTCAAAGGGACCCTGAACGGTGCGGTCGACGATCAGCACCCCCGGCTGGTGGCCGCGGGCCATGGCGGCGATGCCCGGCATGTCGATATCCTGGTCCCAGGGTTTCATCCCCGCCCACGAGCGCACCTCGTCGGTGATCGTGCTCTGCGGACGCACCCAGCCGCCGTCGAGCCAGAGGATATCGATACGGCCGTAACGGCTCATCAGTGCCTTGATCTGGGCATACGTGTAATCCTTGAATTTTTGCCAGCGTTCGGGGTGTTTGGCCGGATCGTAATTGACATTGCGGTCCGGCGCCGCCCACTCGGGGGCCCAGTAGTCTGGCGAATGCCAGTCGGGCTTGGAAAAATAGGCCCCGATCATAAAGTCATCCTTGCGGAAGGCATCGAAAATCGCCTGGGTCACGTCGGCGCGGGGATTTGCTGCGAATGGGCATGAAGGATCGGTGATCTTGTAGGTGGTGCCGGGGCTGTCGAACATGCAAA
>ERZ795059.1201-NODE-1201-length-29673-cov-6.097677_pt1 | contig 29673 bp, 20 predicted proteins | sample MGYA00375143_ERZ795059 | MGnify/ENA primary metagenome ERZ795059 (study PRJEB30188, sample SAMN05720168) | activated sludge metagenome | isolation source: Anaerobic digester | place: USA | collected 2015-01-07 ... | reverse complement strand
GTTCGCCTTCTGCATAAAAGGGACATCTGGTATACAATTCGTGCTTATGAAAACGCTAAAGTTAAATAAGATGGTAACGTTGTTTTTCCTGATGATTGGAGGAATAGCGGTAAATGCTCAACAGAATCAAGCAGAAGTTCCGGGCGATAATTTCAGTCTGGAAGGAGCGCTTGAATTATTTAAGAAGTCAACATCTCCTGAAGATTTTGAACGACAACTCAACTCTTCTGATTCAAGAGTAAACAATCTCGATCTTAACGGGGATGGTGATATTGATTACATTAAGGTAATCGATCGAAACGAAGGTAACGTACACGCCTTTATTCTTCAGGCTGTTATTTCCCAAACTGAAAGTCAGGACGTAGCCGTGATCGAATTGGAAAAGCTCGCGAATGGTAAAGCCGTTTTACAGATTACGGGCGATGCCGATGTTTACGGCATTGAAACGATTATTGAGCCTACGCAGGAAGTGAGAGTGAATGCAGGTACAAGTACCACGCAAGCAGTGGTAAATGTTTGGGCCTGGCCTTCTGTTCAATACATCTACAGTCCGTATTATTCATCCTTATGGATTTCACCTTGGGGATGGGACATGCGACCAATGTGGTGGAGACCATGGAGGCCGGTAGCATACCATGTTTACAATCCTTGGTGGACACCTTACAGACCATACTATGCTTCTTGTTACAGCCATAGAGTTTCTTATGCTCACCATATTTATAGACCTTATCGAACAACATCAATAGTGGTCTATAACAGGCATAATACACAGATTACGCACTACAGATCAAAACATTACGACTCTAACCGTAATGGAAATGGTGGCCGTGATCAATATAATGGTGGTCGCACCAATGGTCGTCAAAATGGAAGTGCACATCAAAACGATTCTAACGGTGGCAGGCAGAATTCTTCCTACAGTCATAACGGTGGTTCAAGATCAACAAGCGACTGGAATAAGAATCAAAGTAGTTTGAACAGAAGGTCTTCTACCTCACGTGAAGAATTAACTTCCAGGAACCGATCAACATCTGATTTTAAAAGTAAACCAAGTGTGACTCAACGAAATTCAACAAGTTTTAAACAACAAGACTTGTCGAAGAACAGATCAAGTGCATCGGATCGAAATATTCGTTCACAGCAACAAGTAACAAGACCAAGTAGTGACTTCAGAAGTAATCAAAGATCGAACACTGTTCAGCCCAATAGAACACGATTATCCTCTGGAAGTTCAGGTACTTCTCAACGATCCGGATCTCGGGGAAATGGAGGCAACTCATCTTCCTCAGGCCACAATAGAAAAGGGGGACATTAGTCCCCTTTTTTATTACTTCCTAATATCATACTACATGACCCGTTGCATCCTATTATTTCACAACTTTAACAATGCATACGATTAACATAGTATTGTAAATTCCTACATCGGTATTGAAACAATGAACTTGGTATAGCGCCCTACCTCGGATTCCACTTCGATTTTGCCATGCATAGCTTGAACACATTTCCGGACGGTATATAATCCTAATCCATTTCCTTCAGACTTTTCGTGACCCATAAAAAACATATCAAAAATTTTGGAGCGAATCGATTCATCAATACCAACGCCATTATCGTAGATACTAATCACAACATTTTTATTCTTCACAAAAGCACCAACCTCCACACGTGCATGTTCCTTACCCTTTAAAGCACTAAAGAAAATGGCATTTTCAAGAAGGCCATTCAATACAATCGAGAGCAAAGCGGGGCTAATCTCCACTTGAATTGCTTCATCACAATCACAATGGAATTGCACACCACTTTCATTAATAAATTCGAGCAGTTCACTCTTTGCATGATTTATGGCACTACAGATATTGATTGCTTCACGGTTTTTCGACTTGCTGCTAATCTCACTAATTACAATCAACTTCTTCAGCATATTGTCCATTCCCAGTGTGGTTGCTTTCACCCGCACTACCAATTCAGATTGTGGAATATGATCAATTATGTAAAAAAGACCGAGAATTGAACGGATTGGTGATCGTAAATCGTGAGATGCACGATACAAGAATGTGTCTAACTCTTTATTTGATTCTTCCAGCAACTTTGTTCTTTTTACTACAATTTCTTCAAGGTTCTCATTGATCGTTTTTATTTCCTCGTTGGCTGATTTGAGATCATTGGATTGTCTTCTTACTCGGTTACTGAATGTAATTAAGAGAATGATTAAGATTGCAAAAATCAACAGAATAACACCACCTATCATTAATCGCTGACGAAAAGTTCGCTGCTCCTCATCTCTCTCTTTTTCTGCAATAGAAAGTTGATCCTCAAGTTTCTGGGTGTCGAAGTATTTCTCACGAAGCGCATCTATAATTTCCCGATAATCGTTTTGATTTTGATAGAATTTACTCTCATTTTCGATCAACATCTTTTCAAGCAGATCAAGATCACGAAGCAGACTCATTCGTTCATCCTTGGTTAAATTCGTAACTCCACGTTCCAGTTTTTCTGAAATCATTTTAATCTTACTTTCAAAATCTTCGCGGTTAGTTTCCAGAAGATTGCTTTCTAGTGTAGATTGATTTAATAGATTTTTAAGATCCTCCGCTAAAAATGAAGAATCAGAAATATTTCGAATAAAATCCGGTTTGTCACCCTCGTAAATGCCATCCCGTTGTAATAGCAATTGATTAAACTTGGCATCAATTCGCGCCCTCGATTCTTCATCAAAACTCTTAATAGACACATCTTTGAACACTGCATAAAAAACAGTAAGGGATTGGATTGAATCTAATCGATCAAGGTCGAAATGAGAAAAGTCCTCCTTTACAGTAGAAGTAATCTCCGCTTTCTTCTCCTGCGTACTCACCACTTTAGGTCGTTCAATAAAAATCACATTTTCAGAATCTGACAAATTCATTTTAGTAGCGCGCAAATCCTGAAATTGAAATTGATTGATAGAAGTTACCTTCTCATTTAACGGAAGAGGTAAATCAAACTCACCTTCAGGATTACTGGTGATGGTTACTACTTTGGAACCTCTAAACGTTAGCTTAATTGATGATGCGGGATTTCCATTTGAGAATCGTAATTTAAAATGTGCTAAATAATAATTCTTTGGGCGGACTATTATTTCTACAATACCTTTTGAAAGATTCCACGAGGCTGCTTCCAGTTTATCATCTTTAATCTTTATTCCTTTTATTGGAAGCTCACTCGAATTTAATTCAACGATAACAGAACCTTTGTTTCCCACCGAAACATACTCCATATCATTTATGGAAATTTCAATATTACCAAGGGGTTTTAATTTTTGATCAAACGTTTTAATCTGAATGGACTGTTTTTCCTGCGCTTGTAATGTTATGCTTAGAAAGAGGATGATTACACTGACAAAAAAAGGTCGGGAGAAGTGAATTAAAAATGCAACACTATTCTCCCTACGAGAAACAAAAAATGAAAAATATTCTTTGATACTATTTTTCCGCACCGTTTTCGCCAAAAATATCCTTTATAATTACTATTTCATGAACATCTGCCTCTGCCCTGTATTTCAAAATCTCTAAACTTACTTTATGTTCATTACCTTTTTGATCAAAAATCTGAATATAGTACTTACTAAAATAAGGAACAGAAACTGAAAATTTACCATTTTCATCAGTTGTAATATCGTAAACACTTTTGCCTTTCCAACTATCAAAAAGGGAAATCTTTACGTTAGACCAAATCTTAGTCTCTGTCTGATCGCTCCAGGTATGTTCTTTATACTTAACAATCCCTGTAACTACAAAGGGGTACGTTTTGCTATCCAAGTCAAATTCATAGATATCATCATCATAACGACCCTTTTTTCGGTTTGAAGTAAAGTAACCATGAGTGGCGAGCGAATCCATTGATAATCCGAAATCATCATAACTACTATTGAGTGGGTATCCAAGGTTTTGTGGTTCATCATTTCCCACTGACTGCAATTGTATCTTAAAAATATCAAGTCCTCCCATGCCGGCATGACCATCAGATGAAAAATATAAATATCCATCGCGATGTAAGTAGGGAAACGATTCACTCTGTGTTGTGTTAATGGGTTCTCCTAAATTCATGGGTGTTGTCCATTTACCATCCGAATATTGTGAACTATAAAGATCTCTTCCGCCTATTCCTCCATTCATATTGGATGAGAAGATCAATAATTTTCCATCTTCACTGATGGTGACATCATATATAGAATACAAATCACTATTATGCTGATACCCTGAAACATTTCTCCATCCACTCTTATCCAATTCACCAAAATAAATCCCAAGACTTCTTTTTCCATTCTTACCTTCTTGCAAAGATGAGGCGATATAAACCATTTTCTGTTCATGGTCATAAAAAGCAACTGGTCCAATGTTATACTTAGACTTTATGCTCTTTGCAAAAATCATCGGTTCTTGAAGAACGTATCCCATGCGTGTGGCTGTGTCAATCTTTGATTTGGCTGAGTACAGCTGATAAAAGGGAGTATTGAGATTCGCATTCACCTTTGTAACTGACCCCGAAGTCTTACGATTGGAAGTAAATACAACTCCATCCCGGTACGATACAGCACATAATTCTCCAAAGGAAGTATTGATAGGAACTGATCGAATTGCATAGTGTGCTGAATCTTCATATAGGTAGTGAAGATTGTTTAGTCTCCAGATTTTTTTTGAAACAACTTCATTATCAGGTTGAAGTTTCAAATACCGGGAGTACAATTCAATAGCTATTTTATACTCTTTAAGAGAAGATTGGGCTTCTGCATACTGATATAAATCCTTTACGCCAAGAACATTTCCCTGTATACTTAAGAATATATCATACGTGGAAATTGTGTTCTTATAATCTTTGGCCAAATAATAGGACTCAGCAAGGCGTAAAAGGATTGCAGAATTACCTGGGTTATGCTTTCGTGCCTTTTGATACTGCGTGATTGCTTCAATATAATTACCTTCCTCAAAACTTTTATTTGCCAGTTTTTCAGAGCCATCAAAAGCAGAAAATACGGTTGACTGACATCTTCCTGAGTTGCCTATTCCCATTAAAACACTCAATACTATCAACGCTAAGTTCTTCACTCTTCTTTATCTTGGTGATACCACATGCTTCTTAATACTTCTAAAAACATACTGAACCAATAGTTCATGAGATGCACCAGCAAGTTGTGAAGCATGCTGAATAGGATAATCATACGCATATCCAAACTGAAACTGTGCTGTGATTTGAAATTTAAAAAGAATATCTACAGATTCGTTTCTTCTATACGACAATCCACCCGTAAGAACTTTTCTATATACCAGGTTACAGTTAACATCGACTGATAAGGGAAGATCAGGAAAATACTTAATCATAATCCCTGGTTCAAGATCAAATGATTGACCTAAGGTAAATCGATATTGAGCGTAGCACAGAAAGTTAGTTCTTTTAATATCGACAGAAATGGTATCATTCAACTGAACCGTCCGAGCCAATAACTCTGGTGCAGATAAACCAAGCTGAAATCTTGAACTTCTGAAATAAATACCCGCACCAAAATCAATCAAGATTTCATTGATTGAACTCATCAATTTAGGATCGTTGCTGGAACCTAACAACGAAGCATAATCTGATTTTAGATTGGTAACACCAACCTGAAGTCCGGCAGAAATTATATTGTCTTTCTTTAGTCTGATATGATAAGCATAGTTTGACAATGCACTCGTGTTGCTATGTACTCCAATCTGATCACGAAGTATTGTAAGTCCAAGGCCAATATTCTTATTCCGGATTGGTGAGTGAATGGCAAAACTCTGAGTCGAAGGCGCTTTTTCTACTCCAGTCCACTGATTACGATTTAACACGGTAAGACTTAGCGCCTCCTCAGCTCCTGCGTAAGCAGGATTGATTACAAGATTATTATACATAAACTGTGTAAACTGAGGTGCTTGTTGTGCATTGCAATTACATATCGATAATCCAAAGAGAATCGGGATAGTAATCTTGTGCAAAAACTGAAGAATCGATAGACGCATACTATTGAATTACCTCTATGAAGCCTTTTCTCTTTGACAAAGAATTCCGTATTCTTATTTCAACAGTATAGAAATATGTGCCTGTTGGTACTTTTGATCCGTTCCGATTCATTCCATTCCAGAATACAGAATCATTGTCATATCCGGATGCCTGAAAAATTTCATTTCCCCACCGATCAACAATCACTACAGTATTGTCTTTGTATTTTTCAACATTGGCAATTACCCATGTATCATTAATACCGTCACCATCAGGAGTAACTGCCTTTGAAATGTCAATGTTTACCACATGGTCTGTTACAGTAATATTAAATTCACAAATTGAAGAATTCCCGAAGTCATCCTTAAAGTTGTATTGCACGGGGGTTGTTCCTATCGAAAAGGCATCTCCTGGAACGTGTGATTTTGAAATCGAGACAATACCACATAACACAGTAGCCTGAGGCTCCACCCACGTTACAATTACTTCTCCATTTTCATCCGCATTCGTAACAATATTTTCAGGACACCCTTGTATCATTGGAGATGCGTCATTAAATACGCTTACCGTAAAAGTACAGGTTGTTGAATTTCCTTTTTGGTCAGTTGCAACATATACAACAGGCGTTTCTCCAACATTAAACATGCTTCCAGGTAAATGATCTGATGTTAGTGTGACATTACAATTATCAGTAGCAGCCGGAGGAGTCCAGGTAACCACTTCACTGCAGGAACTACTACGAATAAGAATATCAGAAGGACAGCCTGTTATAACCGGAGGTGTAGTATCTTCTACAATAACATTAAAGGAACACGTTGTTGCGTTCCCACTAGGATCTGTTGCTGTATAGCTAACGAGACTTGTTCCAATTGGAAACAAATCTCCGGGATTATGATTACTTGATAATGTTGAAGAACAATTGTCTGTTGCAACTGGAGGAGTCCACGAAACTACAGCTTGGCAAGATGTATTCGCGGATACTGAAATACTAATTGGACAGCCTGTGATAATTGGTTTGATAGCATCAGCAACAGTAACCTGAAAAGAACAACTTGCACTATTTCCAGCCAGATCGGAAGCTGTATAAACTACCATTGCTGTACCTATTGAAAAAACATCTCCCGGAACATGTGTACTGGTAAAACTGGTGACCGAACAATTGTCGCTTGCAGAAGGGATTGGCCAATTCACAATAGAGGTACATCCTGATGCAGGGAGATTAACAAGTATATTTCCAGGACAGTTGGTAATAACAGGAGGCGTGGTTTCAATAACTCCAGGCCGACAACACAACGCTCCTCCATTTTTGCTAAGTCCGCCTTTTATAGAAAAGCTACCAAATACATCTCCAACATAAACACCTGAACCGCATCCACTCCCAATGGTTGCATTTAATATACCATCAATTCTTAATTCAATGTTTGGTCCCACGAATTTTTGATTGACTATAGAACCTGTGAAGGTAAATTTAGTACCGGGACTAAGAAATCCTAAAAAAACAATGCCCATTTGATCAGCCGCTGTTATAGAACCAGATCCTGTTCCATTGTACTGCAAGGTAAGGCTGGTTAAGCCAGCACTACATGCGCCACAATTCGCGGTAGGCGGGCAATCGCAAGACTGCGCTATTGAATAAAATGAGAAGCTTATAAAAGCTACGCAAAGGCAAATGGTTCGCATTTACTTAAAATCTCTATTTGATGATTTCACGCTCCAAACTCTATGCAAAAAAGAGAGATTGTAATTGTAACCTTAAATATAATCATTTGATGATTATATTAATCTATACATCAAATTGAGAATGATCCTACCAGTCTATTCGCATGTAATAAATTGGTTTCAATTGCAGAAATTTTGATTCAATTAACCTTTTGTAAGCTGATGTTACCTTATAAATTAGTAAGGAACTTTTGAGGGAATTGGACAAGCTTGATTCCAGTATTTATGATTAACCTCATTACCATCAACATGCAAATAATGATCAGGAAACAATTCAAACATCACACCTACAAACTTGTCAACAAAAACATAAACTGATTCTTTTACCAGTCATTGGAACAGGAAATAATTCATCATCAGATAACTTCAGTGAAAACGTTCCTTAGGAGTCTTCGTCATTGATTGCACTTTGCTCTTTTCGTAAATCCTGAAAATAGAGGATAAATTCAGTGCCCTCAAATCTTTTAGAATGTACCTGAATCGTTCCACGAAGTTTTTGAACTACCTCCTTTACGATGTATAAGCCAATGCCGGAACCTGTACTTCGCTGAGAGGCGCGGTAAAACATATCGAATATTTTTTGAGTTTCCTTATCCTCGATTCCTTCGCCATTATCAATAACCTTCACCCCTACGCCCTTCTCCAATTTCTCAACCAACACTTGAATGAACGGATCTTGCTTTGAAGTATCCGAATACTTAATGGCGTTCGTAATCAAATTATTAAGTACAATAGATATTCGTTTTTTATCGCCATAAAACGAAAGATTTTTGTCTACCTGAATAGATACTCTGAGCTGGCTCAGTTGTGCCATAAAATGAAGCTGATCAAAAATGTCTTCGAGCAAGACTTGGAAATTAATTTCTTCAACTTCCAGCTGCAAGCGATTATTTCTGGAATAACTTACTATGTCAGAAATGAAATTATCCAGCTTCAGAAGACTACGTTTCTGCATATCCAACAAGCCCTCAATCTTTGAAGGTTCTCTCTCTAGCCGTGCCACTTCAATAAGACCCAACAGAGAAGAAATAGGCGCGCGCAAATCATGCGAAGCACTGTAAACAAATCGATCGAGTTCAATATTAATTTTCTGCAGTTCAGTGTGCTGCAAAGCGATAGACTCTTCGGCCAGTTTTCGTTTACTAATATCAACGATCGACCCAACCATTCGATACGGCTTGCCTTGTTTGTTGCGAAGAGCTTCGCCTTTCGCATGAAACCAACGATACTCCCCAGACTTCAATCGCATGCGATATTCGATATCATAAATTGCAGCACTGGATGATAAATGTGCGTCTATGGTCTCACGCACTTTTGGCAAGTCATCCGGGTGAATGTCCTGATCTGGCGAAAAAACCCATTCTGGAAATTCAGTACCTTCATACCCTAGCATCTTTTTAAAACCGGGTGCATAATAAATTTTCCCTGTAAGAATATTCCAATCCCATAAACCGGAACCGGAACCTCGTACGGCCAATTGATATCGTTCTTCACTCTCTTTGATTGAAGTAAGAGAATTATGCAACAACACAGACATCAACAAGAAAGTAATACACAAACCTGTCCAGGCGTTGATTGGCGAATAACTTGGTCCAAGCTGGGTAGGCATTATATTCTCAACCTCAAGGAAAGCAACTCCCGCCAAAAATGTAATAGAGCCAATAGCTACACCAACAGCTGCCCTTCCACTCTGGAAGCTCCCAACAAACATGATTACAACTCCAAATACAGCCGCAATCTGTCCCTTCAAACCACCAAAGAAAAGCGTTGCAAAAGCAACAATGCACCAAATAAACAAAGACAGAAGCCATCCCGCTGTCATTACCTTTCCTTTTCGAATGAGGTAAATGAATCCAATCAGAGCAATGAATACCAGTCCATAAAAAAAAGCGGTCACTATTATTTTATTCTCAGGCTCAAACAAACTGGAAACAAACCCAACGAGTGCTGTTAGTATAACGGCACGAACTACTTTAATTAAGAGTTTAGCCTTTCTTAGCTTTTCTTCATTTAAAAAAACAGGAGGAGTAAGTAATGTAGAGAAGTATTTCCAGACCCGGGAAGTCATACTCTCTTGCGCACTTCTGATTGATTCAGCATCTAACTTCTTTGCATCCCTCATTTTGCGCTATCGCTTTGTTCTAAAATAGCCACATTAAAAACATCACAATGTTAATAAAGGCATACTAAACTTTTGATCGTTTTAGAAAATATTGACAACTACACGGTATCCTCCGACTTCCAAAGGTAACAACATCCTTCGTTCAAAAGGAAAAGATAGCCATTATTCATTAACAGCGCATACCCTATCGGCAACTATTCAAGAAGCTATTGTGCATACACGAATACCTCAGGTATTATTTAAAAGAGGAGAGTTTAATAATTGCATTAAATGCAAAATCTGGTTTTTATTCATCCAGCCGAAGGGAAAAACACAAAAAGTTTATTTACCTATTCTATATATGACATTTTGCTTACAAGGACTTTGTTGTTGTTTTGATTGACTAAAATTCTGGTGTATGAACTATTTACTTCCCTAATGAGACTGGAAAAAATCAAGCACCCAATTCAGTTTGTGGTGGCTATTCTTTTAGCTCTTTCATTCTATTACCTACCGAATTTCAAGGCTAATTACAATTTTGATCATTTTGTACCTGTTCAGGATCCGTACTATTATGAGACGCAGCGATTCAAAAAAGAAATTGGTGATGGAGATTTATACGTTATGCTTGCCTTATCATTGAATGACAAAACCATCTTCGATTCAACACGTGTATCACTTGTTCACGATGTTACCAAACGAGTTAGCGATATGCCCCTTGTAGATGAGGTGGTGTCACTAAGCAATACACAAGACGCCATTAAAGGGCCTTCTGGTTGGATCCGAATTTCAAGTTTGAAAAAAGGTATGTCATCTTATCACGATGACAGTATTCGGATCTTTAAAGACCCCAGACTGAAGCGTTGGCTAATCTCAGAGGATGCTACCTCATTCTGCTTGTTTATTAAAGTGAAGAAGGACTTGAATGAGAAAGAAAAAACAACCTTAATAACCAACATTGAAAAAATACAGTATCCTGATTTTGTGTCCTCTTATCATTTAGGAGGAAAGATCAATACAGAGGTTAGTACATAAGAATATTAGAAAATGAAAACATAAAACTAACTCCCATCTTTCTTATTGTAGTGTTGCTCGTAATTTTTGGGTTCTTTCGAACCTGGCAAAGTGTCCTTATACCTTTTATTAGCCTACTTGTTTCTCTGATTCTTATGTATGGGTATGCGGCATTCATTGGCCGTACACTTAATTTATCTACGTTGATGTATCCAACCATTATTGTTGTTATTGGTACATCCGACTTGGTTCATTTCTATTCTAAATACGTATTCCTTCGAGCTAATCATAATCAGTGGGATGCCATTCATTTAACGTTGCATGAATTACGATCCGTTTTATTTCTTACATCGTTCACAACAGCAATAGGCTTTCTGACTATTGCCACTTCAACAATACCACAAGTTCAACAGTTTGGCGTAGATGGAGTAGTTGGAATTTCAATTGCGTTTTTGGTAACGATATTTTTAACACCCATTGTAATTACCTGGTTTCCCGATCCCAAAACCAGGCAAGTACACAATATTTGGTTGCGTCTGTCAACCATGGTAGTGAAGGTAACTTCTCATCGAAATGTTTTAATTGCATTATCCAGTTTAGGGATTGCAATGCTTTCCATTATCGGTTTCTTAAGCATCAACACGAACAATAAGATCATAGGTAATATTTCTGAAAAACATAAACTCGCAATCGACTTTCAGTTTTTCGAATCACATTACGCTGGTGTCAGAAAAATCCAGTTTTTAATTGAACCGCAAAAAGGCATGAGGTGGGCTGATCAGATCATACTAAATCAATTTAACAAATTCGAAGAGTTTATCACTTCACTTCCAGAATCCCGATATGTACTCTCTAATTTAACGGCAGTAAAAAGTTACAACAAAGGGATACATGGAGGAAGTTGGAATTATTACACAATACCTGATGATCCTAAAATTATTTCTCGATTCAAAAAGGAGTATGAAACGCGAGGAATGGACTTCTATGGATCGGGTGATACACCCAATGGATACCTTGTAATAAGTCTCACAGACACAGGAAGAGAACAGGTTGAAAAAACCATTGCGAACATTAACCATTGGACAGAACAAAACATGGATGCTTCACTTGTAAAAATCAGAATATCAGGGAATGATTTGCTGATTGATAAAAATAACGAATACTTAGCGAAGGAAATGTTTTCGAGCTTTGGTTTCGCATTTGTTTTGATTGGCCTGTTAATGGGGTGGCTATTTAGAAATTGGATTATCGTACTCATCTCCATGGCGGTAAACATACTACCAGTACTCATGACGGGCGGATTGATGGGATTCTTGGGAATTCCGTTGAGCGGAACAACGGCTATTATTTTTACTATCGGATTCGTGATTGCAATTGATGACACTATTCATTTTATGACCCGGTATAAAAATGAATTGAAAATCGATCCAATAAGAGCCATTGATAATTCAATTTACTCCGCAACACAACCGATTGTAATTACCAGCATTATTTTAGTGACGGGTTATTTAGTACCTGTTTTTTCTACAGTACGTGAGGCAAATTACCAGGGAATATTAATTGGAGCTACCTTGCTGTTTGCGATGCTTGCTGACTTATTTTTACTACCTGCACTTCTTCGATTTATTAAAAGTGAATGACAATATCAGGGAAAAAAGTATTGGTTCTTGGCGGGACTGGTTTTTTAGGAAACCGATTGATCCATCAATTGCTTCAATCGGGTTGCGAGGTAAGTTCATTTTCAAGAACAATACCGCTTAGCAATAACAATTTAAAAGTAAACTTTATCTGCGGAGACATTCAAGACTTTAATGCTGTACGAAATGCATGTGAAGGAAATGAAATTATTTTTCTAACCACCGCCAGGACTGGCTTTTGGGGAAGTTGGAAAGATTATTACAATACAAACTATCTGGGTACTAAAAACGTAATTGATGCCTGCTTAAATCTCAATATCAAGTACCTGATTTACACAAGCACTCCAAGCGTAGCCTATTCAGCTTTGGAAGACATCATCTACAAAGATGAATCCATTGGATACGCAAACACATTCTTAAGTCCATATCCTGAAACCAAAGCGCTTGCTGAAAAGCTAATATTGAAATCAAATGGCGCTGCATTAAAAACGGTTGCTTTACGTCCGCACATAATTTGGGGAATTGGTGACCGTCATATCATTCCCAGAATTTTGAAAGCTGCAAAAAACAAAACGTTAAGACGCATTGGAAACCGGGATATCTATGTTGACATAACAAATGTAGAGAACGCAGCTGCAGCGCACATTCAGGTAGCCAATGCACTCATCAACCCAGACTTACGTGTAGCAGGCAAAGCATACTTTATTAGTGATGATAAGCCTGTCGAACTGTGGACCTGGGTGAACGAAGTATTAAAGGAAATTGATTATCCATTAGTAAAGGATACTATATCTTTTCCCGCTGCATACAATGTTGGCTTACTCTCAGAATATATATACAAAGCCATTCCATTTTTAAGAGAACCAAGGTTGACGAGATTTACAGTTTCGCAACTTGCACATTCTCATCATTTCAACATTGGTGCAGCTAAAAATGATTTTGGATATCACCCAATTAAAAATCCTGACGAAGCATTCATTGAATACATCGATCACTTAAAATCAAGTTTGGATTAGATTTCTCAGATGCTCCCGTAGATATTGATAGTCCACTTTTTGTTGTCGTCCGGCTTTGGGAATCTTCATGAACACGATATGGTCTGGAATTGCATCTGAGTCAATTGCATTGGGACCAGTATTCAGTTGTTTTCTTAGGTTGGTTTCTGTTAATCCATTCTCAGATTCAATTAAGAGAAAAACTTCTTCATCGTGTTTTTGCTCATTATAAATTCCCAGCATGCACGCTTCTCTAACTCCTTCAATTGAATTGATTGTGCTCTCATACAAGGCAGGATAAATATTTTTGTGCTGTCGTATAATCATATTCTTTTTTCTTCCCTTCATTACAAAATTGCCATCCTGATCTAAAAATACAAGATCACCCGTTGGGTGGAAGTCTGTTCTCTCCGATTGGTGGAGGTATCGCTTAAAAGTGTACTTAGCCTTCACCATTAGCTCACCGTCATCTGCCATGTAGTATTCCATGGCATTCGATGGTTTCCCTAATACATCCTGATCAAGCGGGTATGCAAGTTTTTTATCACCATCAATAGAGGATATTACCACGTGCTCTGTCATCCCATACAGACAGGTGATTTTTCCTTGATAATACTTTCTGATCGTGCTGATGAAATTCTTATGAATCGGTGCAGAACCAAGAATGATATGATTCAAAGATGCCGGAAACATTCTATTACTCTTTTTACAGAACTCTATTAATTGAAGAAACTCTGCTGGAGGACCAAACAAAGTTGTAATCGCATTTAATTCAATAAATTTTATTCTGCTCTTTGTATTTAATGATTCCTTCCAGAAGTGTGTTTTGTAACCTGTCATCATACCTATCAATGCAAAATGTGGTAAGTGCGATACCATTGATTGATTTGGTTTCTTTTCCAAAATAGTAGACAGCACCAGTAAACTCTCATATATAGAGTTGATGGTTTGAACAACACCTTTTGGTTCAGCAAGTGTGCCCGATGTATAGACAATTATTATTTCATCATCTTGCTCCGTTGGCACTAACTCAAACGGACCCTTTTCGAATTTTATTCTCTGATAGCTTCTGTATAACGGAACCCATGGTCCGGTACAAATAGTAGTATAGGTATCATCTCTTGGAATGAAGAGGCCACGAGAATTTTTTAACGTATACAGTTTCTTAATAAAGCTGTGTTCTTGCAAGAATAAAAGTCTTCGGTCAATGAAGGCCCATTTTGGTTTTAGCTGTTGAATTTTTGCCTGGTATAAATGAGGTCCCATGTGAGGATCAACCAATGCAATCTTAACCCGCAGATGAAGTAATGCTATGAATACAATCAGGAATTCAATTCCCGTATCCATTGCAAATAGAACTGGATCTCCCTTCTTAAGTCCTTTGCCAGCTAAATCGCCAGCTGCTCCCAGGCTTTTTTCAATTAGCTCCTTTGCTGAAAGTGTTCCTGATCCTTCCTTGCAAACTTCTGCATCAGGATCCATTGCCTTTAGTAGGTTAATAAATGGTGATTGATACAGGCTCATACCTTCATAAGCTGAACCGATAGATTGATACCTGCTGCCATGCCCAATAGCATCACAATATTTCCTTTCTGAATTTGATTTTGTTTCATGGCATACTCAAGTGCTAACGGCATGGAGGTAGAAGCGGTGTTTCCATACAATGGAAATGTCTGAATGATTTTATTCAATCCAATTTTCAGATGCTCGTTTATTCCCGGTGCTGTGGCTTTCGATACCTGATGCGAGCAAATAAAGTCAATATCTTTAATACTCATCTTTGCCTCTTCTAAACATCCCAACACAAAAGGAGGAGCAATCTTATCAATTACCTTTTTGAGTTCATACGTGTTTCCACTAAACACAAGTTTAGAGGCATCTCTGGGAAACATAGAGCCACCCCCCAGTACACGACACAAATCCCAATACTGCCCAAAGGTCTTACTTCGTTGATAAAAAATTCCCTGATCCTGATCAGTTGTTTTCTCCAATAGCAATGCAACACCCGCATCACCAAACGTAAATGCAGCAATATGATTGGTGATATTGTTTCGGGTTAAATCCGTAAACCGTATGCTGTCACTCGGTTTTTCTCCTGAAACAATCAGTACATTATTATAACCCTTACCGATCATCATGCACGAGCCCACTTCAATAGCAGTGGCAATACTATTGCAAGCATTTTTGATATCAAAGGCAGGGCACGTGAGTCCTAGTTTATGCTGAACTATATTGGCGGTTGCAGGCTCGATAAGATCACCACACGCTGATGCAAATATCAGCAGGTCAATATTTTCATTCGGTATTTTATCCAGAATTTTTCTGGCCGCGTTTACAGCAAGATCAGATGCCTGTTGATCTGCATCAGCATAGTACCGATTGCATTCCCCAACAAGTGCGCTCAGCATTTCACCTTTAAGGTTATAACCACCTCGTTCCGCGTAACCGGCCACGTCATGATTTGAAACCAAATTCTGAGGAAGATAGGATTCGATATGTTTTATAAATGTTCTGCTCATACACTTACATTCAGGAAATATTTCCAAAGAGGCCGTGTAATGAAATTAAACCCATTGAATTCTTTAACCAGGCTGACCGCATCCCCTATACAATTTTTGCTAAACTTTTTGTGTAATTCTTTGCGCGCTTCACGGGCATACTGTTTCGGATCTTTCACTCCAATCATCTCGAATATTTCTTCCCGCACATACAAAGATTTTAACAATAATAAATTACACATCACAACAATGCTGTACGTAGTTCGGGAAAGGAGACTGGCCTTGTCGAAATAGTTTGATAGCCAGATTTTTGTATAGTAAATGTGTCGTCCTTCTTCGATGTGATGGAGTTGAGAGGCTTTCCGAACGGGGCGAAATATTCGCTTATCATCCTGAATCAATTTCCCGTAGGTATCCGCCATAATTTCAACGGTCAGGATGGAGAGAAACCGATGGGACTGAGGAGCATTTCGCATATACCAGGTCATGAACAGACGTTGAGATGGCATGATGAAAGTCTTTCCTTTAATTGTATCGATAAGTCTGATAAACATTTCCTGATGCCTGTATTCTTCAATCGACATCTTGATTAAATATTTATACTCCAGTGAGTCTGGCTCCAGTCCAACCAGTCGATTGTTAAAAATCAAGCAACCCACTCCTTCAGCCCAGGCATAAGAGTATACTATCTGAGCCAATTCAAATCGTCCAAGTTCGCGCTTTTGTTCGAAGCTCAACGATTCATAAAGTTCATGACCCGCCAAGGATACAAGTGACTCAGGCAAGAACGAATCATCTGTTTCAAGATCATCCCATGGAACATACTTATCAGGAAGAAGTGCCTTTGTATTACTGAGGTGTATTAACCTCAGCACTTTTTCCTCATCTTTTTTGGCGATTACCGTGGAAATCATAATGGTTATTTAATTTGTGACTGGTATTCAAATGTAAGAATGAAACCAGGAGCTGAATAACCATATCCTGCAACTCAACAAATGAAATATTGCAAATTTTCATAATTACCTCAACTCAAAAATCGAAAACTGCAAACCAATAAATGGTGTATCGCATTAATTGATCCTTTTTAAGTAGTTGATTGATGCATCACTGCCTCGTATACCTGACACGGTTTAATTTGTTTTAGTTGGAAGACCAACACCAGATGGTGACAACTTACTTCAACGATTTCAGATAGATAATGCTCAGAGGCACTTGCTCGAGCGCACGGGAAGATTCATCTTCAATGAAATAATGTTTGATCCCAATTTCTTTTGCTGCTTTCATCGCTTCGGCAATATTCACATCACCAGTTCCGAGTACTACATTTGATTCCACATCCTGGCGTCCATTGCCATTGTTAACAGTACCTATTCTTCTGTCTTTCAAGTGCAGCATCTTCCAGCGTGTTGGATAATTCCTCAATAATGCTGCAGGATCTTGACCGGGGTTCTTAATCCAGAAGACATCCATTTGGAAGTTGATGTATTCCGGATTGGTATTATCCATCATGTATTCAAACATGGTGCTCTTCCCTCCTCCTTCGTATTGCCTGAATTCATAACCATGTGGATGGTAACATAATGCCAGACCATTTTCTTTTAACGTTTTGCCAGCAGTATTAAAAACCTCAACAGCCTTTTGCATATCGGCAAAGGTAAAATTATCTCCATCGTGTGGAATCCAGTAGCAGACGACAAACAGTGCACCGAGTTCTTTCGCGTTGATAATAACTTTCTGGATGCTATCCTTGTTCGAGATTCTTTCGAAACTACCACCAGTAGCAATAATTTTTAGTCCGTTGTCCTTTAACAACGTTTTGAATTGCAAGCGATCAATACCACGACCGAAGCCACCTTCCAGTTCTGTCACACCAAGTTCCTTTATCCGCGCCAGTGTTGCCGGCATACCTTGATTAAACATCTTTCGCATGCTGCCCATTTGAATTCCGATCTCCTGCCCAATACTTTTCTGCGAAGAGAAGGAAATAATAAGAACAATAATCAACAGTACTTTCTTTGCAGTCAGATTTTTCATAGTGGAAGCGATTTCAGTTGGTACGCTATATAAGATAAATCCGATAGAAGCCCAACCCGTATTTGATCAAGATTTCAAACTGGGCAAAAAAAATATTCTTTCAAATCAGCATTTCATAAGTTGACACTTTACCACTTTTATGGTGTATACTCGATGAAAATACCATTGGTATTTGTGGGTGACCGACAATCCGTTCGTGTTGGTGAAATTACTTTCTTATTTGCAAATTGTTGTTTACCTGTCTTTTGAAAAGAATCAGGAAATAAAATTATGAAAACATATTATGCTACTGCACTCTCTTTTATTACAACTCTGTTCATTTTTTCCTGCACTGCCCCGAAAGAGGATACAAAGAATTGGCCAGTCGTAACATTGCCCGAAGGTGCTGATACCACTACTGAATACTGGAAAGGTATTGATCTTGAGCCAAAGGCTCCTGTGCTTCCACTACCCGTTGATGAAGAGAAGAAAAAATTTCTTCTTCCATCCGGTTATACCTTAGAAGCTGTTTTAACAGAACCTAAAATTCAACAACCGGGTGCCATCACGTTCGATGGTAATGGAAGAATGTATGTACTTGAATTACGTTCCTACATGCTCACGCTCGATTCAGATGGAACGCTCACACCCGTAAGTGGTATTTCAAGATGGGAAGATCGGGATAACGATGGTGTCTATGAAACGGGTGGATTGTTTGTTGACAGCCTTGTGTTTCCACGTTTCGTTTTACCTGTCGGTCCCAATAGTATTCTCACAATGGAATCCAATGCGGATATTGTTTACAAGTACACCGATACCGACAATGACGGCCATGCTGATAAAAAGGAATTTTTCACAGACAATTTTGGACGGGCCGGAAATGTAGAACATCAACAAGCCTTTTTGTATTGGGGAATGGACAACTGGTTGTACAGTACGGTTAATCCCTTTCGCATACGCGAGACAAAACTAGGTGTTGTTCGTGAGTCAACGGGGTCTAACCACGCACAGTGGGGTATTACGCATGATGATGACGGCAAGCTCTGGTTTCAGGGTGGATCGAATGGTTTACCTTCTTACTTTCAGTTTCCCATTCATTATGGTGATTACATTGTAGAAAAAAATTTCGAAGAAGGTTTTGATATTCCCTGGGGTGCTCCGGTTTTGGTGGCCGATATGCAGGGAGGTATGGGAGCCGTACGCATGCCTGAAGGAACATTGAACCGTGTAACAGGCGCATCAGGTAATGATATATTCAGAGGCCATCGTCTTCCTAAAGAACTAGTAGGACAATATTTCTATGGCGAACCGGTGGCTCGAATTGTACGACAGATCGATGCAGAAGTGAACGGAGGACTTACAACACTTCACAATGTTTACCAAAAACAGAAATCAGAATTTATCCGCTCTACCGATCCGTTGTTCAGACCTGTTGACATGGCCACTGCACCCGATGGTACACTGTATATTGTCGATATGTATCATGGCATTATACAAGAAGGCGAATGGACTCCCGTGGGCTCTTACATACGTACAAAAATAGAACAGTATCAATTGGATAAAGTGGTCAGCCTGGGAAGAATCTGGAGATTAACACATGATGATGTTGAGCGAGACAAAACAAAACCTCGCATGTATGAGGAAACTTCGTCCGAATTGCTCAAGCACCTTGAACACCCTAATGGTTGGTGGCGAGATATGGCACAACAAATTCTGGTGCAGCGAAATGATAAATCTATTGCACCTGCACTGGTGAACATGGTTCGCACGAACGAAAATATTCTTACGAGATTTCATGCCTTGTGGGTGTTGGAAGGAATTGGTGCATTGGAATCTGTATTGGTAAAAGATCTTATGAAAGATGCCAATCCGCGAATGCGCGTGATGGCTTTATGGGCGAGTGAATCCCTTTACAAAGGAGGAGACCAATCGTTTGCCAAAAATTATTTGGAGATGATGACCGACAAAGACACACAAGTGAAGATGCGCGCCATGATGACAGGAAGGTTGCTGAAGATTCGCGGCACGGATACAATCGTTAAAAAAATAATGGCATCGGATACTACAGCTGGTGTACAACTGGTTGCTAAGCAAGTTTTGGAACCGCCTGTCGTTAACTCTTTTTTTGGAAGAAGCAATCCTAACCTCAATGATGAAGAAAAAGCTTTGGTAGATGCAGGAGCAAAAATTTTCAGCAGCCTGTGCTCAACTTGTCATGGTCCGTTGGGGAATGGAACACCAGCCGGTCCTGGAAAGTTATTAGCACCCTCTTTGGTCGGATCAGCACGTGTTCAATCACATCCCGACTATGTAATCAAAACACTTCTTCATGGTTTGACGGGAGAAATTCAAAAAGAATCATATGCTGGAGTACTGATGACATCCATGGGTAGCAACAACGATGAGTGGATTGCTTCGGTGGCTTCGTTTATCCGGGTCAATTTTGAAAATGAATCTTCCCCTATTTCAACCGCAGATGTTGCTCGGGTTCGAAAAGAAACAGCAAAGCAAAAAACACCCTATACCTTTAATGCATTGTGGGCTTCTGTCCCGAAAATGCTTGAGCCTAAACCTGACTGGAAAATAACGGCCAGTCACACGGGTGAAGTTCGTAAGGGAAGCACAGCATCTGCACAAGGCGCTCTTAATTTTGAAGGCTGGACAACCGGCATCACACAGCAAAGTGGGATGTGGTTTCAGATTGAACTTCCTTCTGCTACAACCCTTACCGAAATACAATTCAAGTCGCCACCCATCAGTCGCGGATGGCGGGAAGGATCTCCTCCTCCCATTCAAACATATCCAAGAATCTATGACGTAGCCATATCAATGGATGGTAAGCAATGGACTAAAATAATTTCAAATGGTGAAGGAACCGGATCATCCATGATGATTCGTTTCGATCCTGTGAAGACTAAATTTTTACGGATCACCCTAACAAAATCAGAAGCCATTGTGCATGGAGAACGCAGGGGAAAACCTTTCGATTATGAAGTGACGTGGTTCATGAGGGAGTTAAAGGTATTTGGGTTTTGAGAAACAGAACAAGGAATGAAGAAATGGCGTTTCGAGTTGCAGTCTGTTCCATTCTCTTTACATCCTTCATGATTTCAGAAAAGCACCAAAGCAGGACATACATATCTGACCTCTTGTCTATATTTGTTTTATGACGAAGAGTATTTTACTGATCGATGACGAGCGCATTTTCTGCTTTATTGCTGAGAAGTTAATCATCAGTACGGGTGTGGACGCGAAAATTATGAAAGCAGAGACAGGTCAGCAAGGATTGGATCTGGTTCGTGAGAATTTTGAAGCTACCGGATCTTTACCCCTTCTTATTCTAGTCGATTTTTATATGTCGCCAATGGATGGAATTACCTTTGTTAAATTATTCCATGAATTGAATATTCCAGGGAACGAGCAAACGTCTATCGCCTTAACAACTTCATCCGTCTTTGCTTCTGATTTTGAACTGGCAAAATCTGCAGGAGTATATACGTTTCTGGATAAACCCATTTCAGAAATTAAACTGAAGGAAGTCCTTACCAAAGCTGGTCTATTATAATTAAGTTTAGTATTGGTACATCGTCAGTCAGCTGGAATTCTAAATCGGAGCGATACTAAAATATTTCATGGTCATTTCTATCCCCTGGCGCACATATACCTCACCACGCTTTTGCCTTCTGTCCTATTCACAACGTTTGGGCGGCTATTTTAATCTGTTGATGCTCTTGCAAACTATATCTCAACTTACTTACGAAGAATAAAGGCCATTGCAGACTCTTCAATATTGGTATTCTTATAGACGATATCCCGGAATACATTTTTATCAAATGGTTTTGTCATGATCGCCTTAAAACCAGAAGCCATTATTTTATGCTGACGAGGAGCATCAATGTGACAGGTTATCGCTATGGATAAAAATTCTCTTTCTGTAATGTTTTCAAGGTCTTTTAACAACTCTATACAATCCAGGTCATTGAGTAACATGACATTCAGCAACGCAATGTCGAACGTGTGAGTATGTGCAAAAGCTTTTGCCTCCAATGCCGAGGATAAAGTAGTTACCCGATAGTCGGAGCCGAGTTGTTTCTTTAAGATGAGCCTGTCAATTTGTAAATCGTCTACAACCAAAACACTCAACATACCAAACCGTTTTGGCACAAAGCTATACAACCCATATTGGTTAGACGTTACGAAATTATGAAAGATGATGGTTATTATTTGCCGCGTACAGAAGCAACCTGAATGAATTAAACATCACAAAGACGTGACTACGACTTTTGCTGCTTCAGGAAATCGTAAAATATTTTGTCAACCACTTTAGATAAGGTTTCCGGATTAGGCAGGTCTTTACCAAGATATTGATCAGGCTGACTAAGAATGCCTTCTTTTGTACGGATAACAAGATCAATCCAATCTCTATGCGATAACTGTGTCTTGCGATTTACCAACATCACCTTGAAAGGCTCAAGCGTTCTATTAAATTTAAGTCTGTTCTATTAAATTTAAGTCTATGGAGCTTCGTTTCAGGAGACATCATTTTGATCAATGAAATGATTGGTTAAAAGAACTAGGTGCAGATACTGCACCTAATTTATTCAACTCGCACTATTTGAAAATGGCTATGCTTGCTCACTTTTTGTAGCCTTAGATTTTGCTTTCTTTGAAGCTGTACCTTTATGAAGTGATTTAGCTGCCTCAATTGCCTTCTTATTCAGCTTCTTCACCTCTACTTTAAGTTGACCAGAGAACTTCTTGGAGACTTTTCCCAATAGCTTCTTTGTTTTTTTTGAAGGTTCTAAAATTTCTAATGATTGAAGTGCAGTTCCCATTGCTTTCTCGACAGTATGGGTAATTTCTTTTTTTGAAATCTTTTTCATTGATATAAAATGATGGGGTGTTATTAATCATGTCAAAAGTAAATGATGTTAATCAAATGTTACATGACTTAACATAAACTTAACATTGAGATAATGATAAAACTTACCTGTTCTAAACTGTGTTTACAAATATGAAACTCTAGTTGATACGTTGCGTTTCATTGAACACGCTATGTTGCACTAATACCGATCACCAATGGTTGTTGATGGCAAAGACTTTTGGATAATGGCCAGATCAGTTTGAGTTAACTCCACCTTACACGCGCCTACGTTCTCTTCGAGGCGGTGAACATTTCTAGTAGCTGGAATAGATATGATTTCATCGTTTTGACTCAGTACCCATGCAAGAGCAACTTGTGCTTTAGAAACTTTTTTGCTTTGTGCAATTTGATCGATAACCTCCACAAACTTTAAATTCTCAATCATAGCTTCATCCTGGAAGCGAGGAAGTGTAAGACGCCAATCATTTTCTGCCCGACTTTTAATCGCCCCGGTTAAGAACCCTCTCCCCAGCGGACTATAAGCCACAAAGGTGATTCCGAGTTCTTTGCAAACATTAAAAATTTCCTGTTCTGGTTATCTACTCCATAATGAATATTCAGTTTGAAGGGCTGTAATAGGGTGAACGGCATGTGCCTTGCGGAGCGTTTCTGCATTCACTTCAGAAAGACCTAAATATTTTACCTTTCCTTGTTTGACGAGATCACTCATGGCACCAACAATTTCTTCAATCTCAACTTTGGGATCTTGCCGGTGCAAGTAATACAAATCAATTACATCAACACCCAAATTTTGAAGACTTTGGTCGCATGCTTGCCTACTGTATTCCGGCTTTCCATTCAATCCAAGAAATTCACCATGGGATCCTCGCATCACTGCAAATTTGGTTGCTAAAATCACCTCATTCCATCGACCTTTAAATGCATTTCCTAAAAGCCGTTCATTCGCTCCTCAACCGTACAGATCAGCTCTGTCGAACAATTTACTCCTAAATCAATGGCTTTATGCAATGTGTTTATGGATTCTATTTCATCAAATGATCCATAAAACTATGACATACCCATACAACCGAGCCCTATTCGATTAATACTTAAAGTACGATGTCCTAATATCGTTGTTTGTTTCATTGCTCCTGTATTTTAAAATTGCTTACACAAAGTTGAAGGATTTATGTGAACCTATGTTTTACAAAATAATTGGAAAGACTGTGTTCTCATTTTTCCTGTTCCTTTATAAACTCCCGGTGAAGATGGTAAAGTCGATGAGTCGATTCTATAATATCTGTCATCTCTAACAATATGCGTGTCTGCAGCGTGGCAAGTCGGTTGTTAATTTCGTTTCGTTGAATGCGAATGATCTCTGCGTCTAAACAAGAGGCCAAAAAGCTTTTCAATTGCAGAAAGCTATTCTCCACCTCTTCCCTTCTGCTGAAAGTTAGTCCCGTGATTTCATCATTAACCAGGGAGAAATACGTACTTGAATCTGATTCGATCGATTCAAGAATTTTTTGGAAGTCTTTCCGGGGAGTCGGATGAAAGTTGCCAACATGCTCTCTACACGACTCACTGATCAGCAAACTACTTTGATAAAGATCTTGCAGGATGTCAAAAACCAATAGGTTCAATCGACCTGCAGGTAATCCGGCTTTTTCTGTTTTGCGTATGTAACGAACTATTTTTTCGCTTATACGTTTGTTTTCGGCAGCCACCTTATTTACTTCTTTTTTTTGGGCTTGCAACTTTTTGGGCGATTCATTTAGCAAAGCTTCCCAACATAGTTTTAATAGTCGCTCAACTCCTCGTAAGTTTTCTACCGTATTTAGTTTACTTTGTTCAAGCAACTCGCGAACGGAAATGGTTTCATTGAGCATAAGTTTATCAACCCTGGCTTCGTTTCTCTGCGACCTACTGAATGTGATCTGGCTGTAAACGAGTAGGGCGATAGTAAGGCCTACGATTACCACCACTCCAATAAATCCAGTAAAATAAAGAAACAAAGCGATGAGTGCGCTGCCTGAAAAGGCGACCAAGGCGGTTAACACCCAACCGCCAATCACCTGCAACACACCACCTACGCGATACACTGCACTATCTCGTCCCCACGCCTGATCTGCAAATGAAGTTCCCATGGCAACCATAAATGAAACAAACGTAGTAGAAAGCGGAAGTCTTTTCGAAGTACCAAATGCAATCAGTGCACTGGCAACCACCAGGTTTACGGCCGCGCGAAGCAAGTCAAAAGAAGGCTCTTCTAATTTTCTTTTTTTTGATTCTTTTGGCTGACGCAGTCGTTTCTCCAGATTGTGCTGCCACGATTCAGGCAACCTCTTCGTAAAGATGCTGCCAAAAAAGATTGCTCCACCCACCAACCAACGGGCAATTGTATTGGTTGCAAATTTTTCATCACCTCCGTCTTGCCGTCCGAGAGACACTTCTGTCTCGGTCACTTTTCTGCTTTTAGCGCTGAGCCAAAGTGTGGCGACCATAATGATACCTGCTAACAACAGGAACCCGTTAGGGGTAGCGATCTGATTGTTCAGCACGCCCATGTTAAACACGTCTGCAGGAACACCTGAAACAGACCAGGCTAAATAAGAGGAATACGCTGCCATTGATACGCCTATAAAATTGACCAAATCATTTCCAGCAAAGGCCATGGCTAACGAAAAGGTTCCAATCAAAACAATGATTTTGAGTGGATTGATTTCGGATACTTTCATCAGAAAAAAAGTGACCAGTGTAATGACAACAAATGAAACAGCTAAAATGAGTGTAGTATTATGATGGATCCAACTCAATTGAGTCTCATTCAACAACGCGCTTCCTTCCAACCCTTTAATCAACAAAAAGTAAATCATAATTGATATTGCGATGCCAGAAAATGCGGGGCCGAATAATTCTAAACTCCTTTTAAGTTTAAATGTAAAAAGTAAACGAGAAAAAAAATGAATGATTGTACCCGCAACAAAAGCTACCAGGACTGAAAAAAAGATACCACCGATAATATAGAGCGCTCCTTTGTAATTGAGTACAGATTCCAACTCAGAAAACGATTTATCACTACCTAATACATAGAGGAGACCAACCATGAATGATGCACCTAATAATTCAAAAATAAGAGAAACGGTAGTAGAGGTGGGTAGCCCTAATGAATTATAAATGTCCAATAAAATAATATCGGTTAGCATAACTGCCAAAAAGATCACCATCACCATTTCAAACGTAAAGAATTCAGGTTGAAAGATACCGTTGCGTGCAATTTGCATCATACCATTGGAGGACAATGTGCCTACCAATACTCCGGCACTGGCAATTATCAGAATTGTTCGGAAAGAAGCAGCTTTTGAGCCTACAGCCGAATTAAGAAAATTAACAGCATCGTTGCTTACTCCAACTACTAAGTCAGCTATTGCAAGAATGATGAGTAGTGCTACGATAAGTTGAAAGGCCAGCATGAAAAAAGATTTCGGGGAAAATTACCCGATCACAGATTACCAAAATGTTAAGGTTTCAAATGCCCGACCTTCACGGGAGTTTACAAATTCTGGCTGTTGACAACTTATCTTCCAAGTTTAACTACGAAGCCTAAATTTTATCAATCTTTGAAGCTGTTAGTGAAGTATCGGATCGCAGTTTATCATTTGTTTGCAGTCTGCACTATTTCTATGATATCACTTTTTATAGATGTTCTGGACTGAAACTTTGTATCAACGAGTTCTTGTACCCCCAAATTTTCTTTATAAAATTCTTTAAGTGTTTCCCTGAACTTATCCAGGTTTTTTATCCCGGTGTTTAAAAATGTGTATGTGCCATCTGCTTTTTCGAAAGTATAAAAGGTACCAAGTGAGGCCCCATTTTGACCTACTGTCTGAAACTGATAAAGACTGGTTTTTTGTCCGATAATGACAGGTTGAAGGAATCTAAAGTTGTTTTCAGTAATAGTAGGCTGTGAAAAAAGGCTATAATTCTCTCCGTCAAACAAAAACCCAAAACTTTTAATTTCTTCGGGTTTAAATTTTTTAGTTCCGCTAATACTATCCATAACTTCTACTTTAAAAAGGAATTTTGAGAAGTCAACTGATCCAAAAATTGATTTTGGTATTCTTATTTGAGCGGTAATTGTGTCGTTGGTTTTGGTCACATAATATCCAGAAACTGTAGTCTGGGAATATGAATAACCAAAAAAGACTAGTAACAGGATTAACAAAGTATAATATTTCATTTTCGTTTTAAACTTAAAATCATGTGTTCTCAGCGTCTGTGTTTCTTTAATGGTGCGTTTTCGATGCTGCCTTTTATCCGGAGAAACCAAACGTATAACCAATATAAAGGATTATAGTTTACGCGGTACCGTACCATTCAATAACAATTCCTTTGGCAAAGCGGTGATTTTGCGGGACGGCAAAGTGCTTAACTTTTTGCGTAGAAAAATGGTGATTATTAATTCTGATCTTTTTACCCCAAATGCCGTAAAAAGAAAGCATCAAAAAGTGTTGCCAAGAGACTTTTTAATATCGTAAAGTGATTCTTTATAGGACACAACTTTCATAGAAACGAAGTGATTCAAGTAGGAAGGGACTATACTTTTACAACCCTTCATTGTCATTAGCTCAGCATCCTCTACTTAAATGGAAATGATCGTTATTGATTTCGATGTTACGGGAGTAAATTTTTTGTTACCTGTCCATCCTATACTCCTGTGCATTAACAAAATCCTTTGATTCGTACAAATTGGTGATCAGATTTTTTGAATTGGTCTATGTTGCTCTTGAGCATTATTCTTCCATAACGCTCACGCTTACCGGTGATGCGTTGAATAGGGTTCGGGTAGATAATAGTCGAAGGACTTCAATGGTACAAGAATGGAATTTGATACGTGTTCCGTTCTCACACCGTATGAAGTTTGAAGCTTCCTTACGATGCAGGAGTAACCTATATATTGATAAGGAGAAGATTAAACTATTTCAACATCACCAGACAAATGAGATCTGTAGAACTAAAATTCATTCACAAAACTTTATACCGATGGCTTCCCCAGTTTATTGAATATAATCGCTACCTGTCTGGCACTGTAGAAGTGGCCATTTTTTGCGCCAATCTCTTCCGCAAAAGGTTTGATCCAACGTTGAAAGGTTAACCAAGAAACACCATTAAGCGCTGCCAGTTCTTTATGCGTGTAGGGACGGATGCTATTTTGACTAACCATTTTCATTACCTAAACGATTCAACTTGTTATCGGTGATGGTGGTACAGGCATCCAACTATACCACGATACAAACACTGGCTTCGATAAACGATGCTCAGTGTTTCTATTACTCTACGTTTTAGTAGAATCACCTATGCTTTACTCCAAAAATATTTTATCAAAGCCGATAGCATCGGTCAAATCAGGATGCTATGAGCTTGCGCACAACGTTTCATACATTTTGTTGTGCGCTTTGCCGTCATGCTGTGCAGAATTTCTGATTCATGAATTATTGTCTGCGTAAACGTCAACTGCGAAAGTTTTAAGCTTTGAAATGCAAGCTGTCAAAACAGCTCAATGAATTCGAGCGATAAAAAAAGATTCCTCCATTACGCACAACGTTCATGTATAAGCCGTGGCGCAGAGCAAAAATATTTTTAGACGTTAAACTTTGAACCGACATCGCAAAATAAATATGGGTGCATCCGATTAGACCATTATTGAAGTCCAACTAGAATGGCGAAGTGGGTACACAGGATTTGTAAAACGGATTTCGTCAGTTAGTCGAGCCATTCTGAACAAAAATAGAACTTGTATATGCGTTCTGTTTCCCATCCGTAAGAAGAGTAACTACACCATTCTTCCAAAAGACAGCAACCGATGTTCCATCGATTATGAAACCTGACAGATAAACATCAGCACCCGACACGAAGATCTGGCTTAATTCAACCTGATCTGCACCATGGGTAACCTCAACAGCCACGTCATTTTTCCAGTACTTACCCCGTCCCAACACATAAACGTCATTACCATTTACAAAGATATCGGTTGTGTTGTCATAGTTACTAGGGAGATCATGGCGGGCTCCATTTTTCCAATATACTGGAATAACGACTGTTCCGTCATAAACTGAACCTGAGATATAAACGTTATGATCCACAATCATTATGGATGATGCCAGCGCACTGTGTAAATTATCCGTGAGAGCGACCTGAATACCATTTTTCCAATATACCGCTATCTGGATCCCCAGGGTGTTGATGATCTCATTTGTATTCCAGGTGCCTGACACATAAACATCGTTTCCATCGACCGCAATCCCTGTAACCGATCCCTCACCTTCTAAAACTACAGGAATTCCATTTTTCCAATATTTGGGAACATCACCTTCATTACCGGCCACATACACGTCATTCCCAACTACTACAATATTGCTAGCCCCTACTGATTGCGTGCCATCGGTAAGTAATGTTTCGTGTCCATTTTTCCAGATGTTTATGGTACCATTTTTAACCATCCCAACTCCGGAGCAATAAACATCGTTACCAGAGGCAAAAATTGACAACGCCTCGCCACCGTCTGACGTTGTAGGCAAAGGCACCGGAGTGCCATTTTTCCAATACTTTGGGATGTATTTGTTCCCATCATATTCGTATCCAGAAACAAATACATTCAACTCAGAAGATGGGTTGACTTTTTCTTTTTCACATGCTCCAAATAAAAGGAACGCTAAAGGGAGTAGGCTAAGTAAACTTTTCATGAATAATAATAATTGTTTGCGAAAGTACAGAAATAGACCGGCATGATCCGCTGATTTTAGTTTCAAATGTCTTTGAGCACCCATCGTGTTTT
>ERZ795059.1200-NODE-1200-length-29675-cov-6.070560_pt1 | contig 29675 bp, 27 predicted proteins | sample MGYA00375143_ERZ795059 | MGnify/ENA primary metagenome ERZ795059 (study PRJEB30188, sample SAMN05720168) | activated sludge metagenome | isolation source: Anaerobic digester | place: USA | collected 2015-01-07 ... | reverse complement strand
GGTAGGCGTCTTTGCCGAGATAAATCCTTCCGCCCATGCCAAGCACCATGTCGTCTAATTTTTTGGTGAAGGGTTTTAATTGATCTGTGATTGGAAAGTCGATAGCGAAAGTATATCCCTTTGACGGGAAGGATAACATACCTTGTCCTTCTCCGAATTTTTTCAACACGTTTAGAAAGGGAACGCAATCGCTTTTAGTAATCTCTGTTAAAATAGCGCGAATATTTTCTCTACCGTTTTTCTCAGGTAGAACAAATTGATATTGGATAAATCCTTTTTTGCCATACCCTTTGTTCCAGTTGTTGATCATGTCTAACGGATAAAAGAATTTATCGTAATGTGCTATGGCTTTGCCATTCTTCTGCATGATGTACAATGCTGTATTCAGAATTTTTACCGTAAGCGGATTTAAGGAGAAGCTCGGTAAATAAAATGGAACACTGAGTTTTGGTTTCTTGCCTACCTTTAATGGATTCGATTTTAAATTGGAGGGAAGTTCTGCGAGTGTTGCATGATTGCCCATCGTTAAAACTCCCCGACCAAGACTTTTGCCTCTCGCCATTGAATCAAGCCAGGCAACAGATGATGTATATGTCTTTTCACTCTCTTCAATGGCATCTAGCATTTCATCTAAATTCTTTGCGGCAAATGCTTTTTGTGTGAAGTAGGTAGTCTCAACTTTCCGAAGTTGAATGGTGGCTGTGAGTATCGTTCCAAGCAATCCTAATCCACCAAAGTTTGCCCAAAACAAATCGCTGTTTTCTTCGCGACTGGCTTTCAATATTCTCCCATCGGCTAATAGAATAGTGAAGTCGATGGTGCAGTTTACGAATGATCCATCTGCGTGATGTGCTTTGCCATGAACATCATTGGCGATTGCGCCACCAATAGTAATGTATTTTGTTCCTGGTGTAATCATTGGGAACCAACCGCGGGGAGCCAGGTATTCAATGACATCTTCAAGGCTTACCCCGGCTTCACATTTTAAAATTCCGGTGGCATCATCAAACGCAAGAAAGTGATTCATGCGTTCTGTTTTCAGAATACTATGCTGAGTATTGGTTGCCTGATCGGCATAACTTCTACCTAAACCTCGGGGCAGAAGTTTATCCGTTCCATTTGTTGTCTGAATATCTTTTGCATCGCGTGGATACGCTACCTTACCTGTTGATGCTGGAATGTTTCCCCATCCGGAAAGGGTTTCTTCACTGAAATGCATATTGAATAAGCGCTATAGAGTCTTGGATTAACCGCAGAGGAAGCAGAGGTAGGCAGAGTTTAGTTTATTCTAAAAAATTCTCTGCGTACCTCTGCGCTCTTTGCGGTTTAATTGAATTTCAACACGAAATTATTGAATAAAAAATCCCCGACCTAAGCCGGGGATTTTTTTTAACTGAACAATATGATTCAATCGATTTCTTTAAAACTTTATAGGTGCAATTCTAATTGCCAACTTAGACTAATGTCCACTTTTAATTCCAAATAGAGCCACTCTTTTTGAGACAGGATTTATTTTTCTAGTGTAGAAAAATCGAACGATGTTTCTAAAAAACTGGTGTTGAATTTTCCGGAACGGAAAATAGCGTTATCCATTAAACTGATGTGGAATGGAATGGTTGTTTTAACACCTTCAATTACAAACTCCTGAAGTGCACGCTTCATTCGGGTAATTACCTCTTCGCGTGATTGACCAGTAACGATAAGCTTGGCAATCATAGAGTCGTAATTTGGAGGAATGGTATATCCTGCATATACATGGCTATCAATACGAACACCATGGCCACCGGGCATGTGAAGGTTTGTGATTTTTCCTGGAGACGGACGGAATCCATTCGCTGGATCTTCCGCGTTAATGCGGCACTCCATAGCGTATAGATTCGGAAAGTAATTTGTACCTGATATGGGAACTCCTGCGGCTACTTTAATCTGCTCTTTAATCAAGTCATAATCCGTTACCTCCTCCGTAATCGGATGTTCAACCTGAATCCGTGTATTCATTTCCATGAAATAGAAATCCCCGTGCTTATCTACTAAGAACTCAATTGTTCCGACACCTTCATAACCAATAAAGGTAGCGCCTTTAATAGCGGCCTCACCCATACGTTCACGAAGTTCCTGACTCACAATGGGGGAAGGAGTTTCTTCTACGAGCTTTTGATGTCTGCGTTGGATTGAGCAGTCACGCTCTGACAAGTGACATGCTTTTCCGTATTGATCGCCCACCAATTGAATTTCAATATGGCGAGGTTCTTCAATAAATTTCTCAAGGTATAGACCATCATTTCCAAAAGAAGCAGCGGATTCGCGCTTGGCATCGTCCCATGCTTTTTGGAATTCAGATTCATTGTTAATGATCCGCATACCTTTTCCACCACCACCGGCAGTTGCTTTAATGATTACCGGGTACTTTATCTTTTTTGCAATTTTCATTGCATCGGCAATCGTATCCACTAAACCATCTGATCCGGGTATGGTCGGCACACCCGCTTTTTTCATTGTATCCTTAGCTGTTGCTTTATCTCCCATTGAGCGAATCATAGCAGGAGTGGGACCGATGAATTTAATTCCATACTCATGGCATACCGCGGAGAACTCGGCATTCTCTGATAAGAAACCATAACCTGGGTGGATCGCATCAGCATTTGTTATTTCAGCTGCTGAGATAATGCGAGGAATATTTAAGTAGGAATCTTTGCTCGGAGCTGCACCAATACAAACAGCTTCATCAGCAAAACGAACGTGTAAACTTTCGCGATCTGCTGTGGAGTAAACCGCTACGGTTTTGATTCCCATTTCGCGGCACGTACGAATGACACGAAGTGCAATTTCCCCTCTGTTGGCGATTAGTATTTTCTTAAACATATCTTGTTTAGTTCTAGGTTGAAAGTTTAGGGATTCGGATTAGAGCAGAATTGATCTAATCCGAATCCCTAAACTTTAATAAATATGAAACGAAAGATTAATCCGGTTCTACAACAAAGAGTATCTGATCATATTCTACAGGTGAAGCATTCTCAACTAGCACCTTTACAATTGTTCCAGAAACTTCAGATTCAATTTCATTAAATAGTTTCATCGCTTCAATGATACAAACGGTTTGTCCTTTGGAGATCTTGTCACCCACAGAAGCAAGTACAGGTGCATCGGGTGAAGCTGAACGATAGAACGTACCGATCATTGGGGATTTTATTTCGACCGTCTTTTTGCCTGATGCTGCTTCTGCAGCTTTTGGAGCCACTGCAGCCACGGGTGCAGACGTTTGAGCAACAGGTGCAGCTGCCATTACTGGTGCAGATACCGGTGTTGATTTAAATACCTTTTGATCTGGCTCCCGTTTTACATGAAGCTTAAGTTCTTTGGTTTCAATGTCAACTTCATTCAATCCTGACTTTGAGATAAAATCAATCAGGTCACGGATTTCGGCAGTTTTCATTCCAGATTGGTTTGTTGCTTCTGAATCAACTTTTGGTCGTGAAGTTTTAGCTCCCTTCTTAGCGACTGGTGTTGATTTTGATGTTTGTGATTTGCTCATGTATATTATTCTTTTACGCGTTCAACATATTCACCCTTTGCTGTATGAATTTTGATTTTGTCGCCAGTATTTACAAAAAGAGGCACACGGATTTCAACACCGTTTTCTAAAGTAGCAGCTTTTAATGTACGCGTGGCAGTATCGCCTTGCATACCAGGCTCTGTGTATTGTACTTCCATTACAACGTGTGCCGGAGGTTCAGCGCTAATCGGACTTTCTCCATTTTCGAAAGCGATGAGTAAGGTAACGCCTTCTTTTATAAAGTTTACAGAATCACCTAAAAAAGCCTTGTCAATATATACCTGATCGAAGGTAACATTATCCATACACACCAGACTTTCTCCATCTTGGTAGAGGTATTGATATTCTTTTGTTTCCACTCGGAGAATCTCTACTGAATCGCCAGGTCTGAAACGGTTTTCTGCCACCTTTCCATTGCGCAGGTTGCGCATCTTTATTTGATAAAATGCACGAAGGTTTCCAGGTGTGCGATGTTGGAGTTCTTCTACTTGCACAATGTCGCCATTATAGCGCATGAAATTTCCCTTATTTAAATCCGATACAGTTGCCATAAAAAAATCAGGTCATTAAGTTACAAATCAATTGAATAAAATCAAGAATGCATCAAGATGGCATTCTGTTAGCTGTTATATGCCCATTTAAGATAGATGGCACCCCATGTAAATCCTCCACCAAAAGCAGCCAGAAGGAGGTTATCACCTTTTTTTAGTTTCTTTTCGTAATCCCAGAGCAAGAGTGGTATAGTACCTGCGGTTGTATTACCATATCGCTCAATATTCATCATGACCTTATCTTCAGCAATGCCCACACGGCTTGCAGTAGCATCAATGATCCGTTTGTTTGCTTGATGCGGAACCAACCAGGTAATGTTATCTGCGTTTAGGTTATTTCGCTCTGCAATTTGTGCGGATACGTCCGCCATGTTTGTAACAGCAAATTTAAATACTGCTGATCCTTCCTGATAAACAAAGTGTTGACGAGTATCAATTGTACTATGTGATGCAGGCATGCGACTTCCACCAGCCTTCATGTGAAGATATGCTTCACCGCTTCCATCACTTTTTAATAGAGAATCCATAACGCCAACTTCTTCAGTTGTTGGCTCAAGTAATACGCAACCAGCACCATCACCAAAAATAATACAGGTAGTGCGATCACTATAGTCCATGATGGCAGACATTTTATCGCCACCAATTACAATTACCTTCTTGTACATTCCAGATTCAATGAAGCTAGCACCTGTAGTCAACCCAAAAAGGAAGCCTGAGCAAGCAGCGCTCATGTCATAACTGAAAGCATTCGTAGCACCAACAGCAGTGGCCACAATATTTGCCGTAGCCGGAAAAGTCATGTCGGCTGTAACCGTTGCAAAAATAATCAGGTCAATGTCTTTTGGGTCAACTTTGGTTTTAGCCAATAAGTCCTTCACTGCCTCAACTCCCAACACTGAAACGCCTTGATTTTCTCCTTTAAGAATTCTGCGTTCCTTGATACCCGTTCGGGAGGTTATCCACTCATCCGAAGTTTCCACCATGGTTTCAAGTTCCTTATTGGTAAGGATGTAGTCTGGAACATATCCGCCTACTCCTGTAATCGCTGCCCTGGTTTTTGTCATTGTGGTGTTTTAATTCGCCCTTCTGTTGGTTAATTTCAGCAACCTTATAAAATGAAAAAAGCCCGATGAAACTCATCGAGCATTATGTTTTTGGTATTCTAAGATAAACTAATCTTGAGTCTTCCGGCACAAGCAGTTTTAATACTGCGAGCAATATATGAAGCTTCAAGAAAAAGCAAAATCATTGAATTAAGCCAGAACTTCTTTTTCCATCACCACTTTACCGTTAAAGTAAAGCTTTCCTTCCAACCAAAATGCACGGTGGGGCAGGTGATGTTCTCCTGTTGTAGGACACACTGCAAGTTCTTTTGCAAATGCTTTGTAATGAGTTCTTCTTTTATCCCTGCGGGTTTTCGAGGTTTTACGTTTAGGATTCGGCATAGTCTAATTCAGTTTATTTAAATTCTTCAAAATATTCCAGCGAGGGTCAATTTCTTCTTCGCTTGTTTTTTCTTCTTCTTCCTCCGTTGATCCGGTTGAGTAAACAAACCGTACATCAGCATCATCGTCTTCGTTTTCTTCATCTTTAAACTTAGGATGAAGTCGTTTCAGGGGCATTGCTAAGGCGATGAACTCGAAAAAGAAATGTCCTAATTCAAGTGTCGCGGTTTCGCGATGGATGAGTACAATCTCGTCACTTAGTTCTTCATCCCGATCTCCATATTTAAAAACGATTTTGTTGTTCGTTTTTATTGGATAGTCGAAAGATTCTAAACTCCTGTCACACACCAAACGGACTGTCCCGTTGATGTCAAACTCAGCTTCAATGAACGTTTCATGCTTGTTGAGCTCTACGTTGACTTGGAAACTGCCTTCTGAAACGAGGTTATTCCCAAACTTGCTGAAAAACGTCTCACCACATTCAAAATCGAAATGGTGGATTGCGTTGCTCAGACCAACAATATTAACTCCAAAAGCCCCCAAAGTAAAACCCAGTGGGTGTTAAAAATTAGTCGGCAAATTTAGGATAATTAATTAGAAAGAGAAAATAAAGCCAAAAAATGGCTACGCGAATTCTGCCAGAGCTACCTCTTTAAACTCTTTTGGAGACTTTTTTTCGAAGTTTTCAATAAAATAATCCACTATACCTTTCTTGAAACCAAGCTTTATGGCAATGTTTTTACTGAAAATGATCTCGCTTTCAAAGACATTTTGATCAACAAAGATCAATTCAATACAAGACATAAGGTATTCAAACTTTTGATCGACAGATAATGCCCCAAGTGAATCTATGGGCTCTGGATTGCGAATCAGTTCAGCAACCGTCTCTTCCGAGAAATTTCTGTCCCGAGCAATCTTATATATCAGGTCTCTTTCAATTTTAGCAAAATGCTTGTCAGCCTCTGCCAGTTGAATAAGTATGTTCAATTGCTTTTTGGTAACTATATCCATCTCAACTAAAACTTTAAAATCAAATATAGGGAATAATAGAAAAACAGGTAAACCTGAAAGTCGAATTGTTAAAAAGCACTATTTATACAGGCTTATTTTCTGCGGATTGTTCTAAACGGCTTTTATGAATTGCGAGAGCCTGATAGATGGCTTCGCGCATCGAACTTTCATTTGCCTGATTTTTTCCAGCTATGGAATAGGCAGTTCCATGATCGGGTGAAGTTCTGATAATGGGTAGGCCGGCTGTAAAATTCACACCATTTTCAAAAGCTAATGTCTTAAATGCCACTAATCCTTGATCATGATACATGGCCAGAATGCCATCATACTTTGAATAATTACCAACGGTGAAAAAGCCATCTGCAGGAAATGGCCCGGATATCAACTTGCCTTTATTTTTATATTCGGATACTAAAGGTTTAAGAATTTCTTCTTCCTCCGAACCGATTAAACCACCATCACCAGCGTGAGGATTAAGACCTAATATGGCAATCCTGGGTTTAGTAATTCCAAAATCCTTTTTTAGGGACTTCTCCATAATCTTCAACTTTGTTTCGATTCTTTCTTTGGTAATTGAAGATGCCACATCTTTTAAAGCGATGTGTTCTGTCACCAGTCCTACACGAAGAGTCTCACTTACCATAAACATAAGACTTTCACTTGCACCAAAGTATTCAGTAAGAAATTGTGTATGGCCTTTGAATGGAAATTCATCGCTGTGAATAGAAAGTTTATCAATCGGTGCTGTTACAAGCGCATCTAAAAATCCTTCCTTCAATTCTTCGCAGGCTTGGGTCAGCATAGTCAATGATGCCCTACCATTTACTTTGGATGCTTTACCTGGTATAATCTCAACACTGTCATCAACGCAGTTTACCACATTTACACTTTTTGGTGCAAACTGTCCTTTGTTTCGAACTTGTGTGTAGTTGAAATCTTCAATGTTTAAAAGCTTTCTATAATGCGATATAATTTTAGCGGAGCCATAAATCACTGGAGTAACAAGGTTAAGCAATCTGTTGTCTGCTAGTGCTTTGATGGCGACTTCGGGACCAATTCCGTTCAAATCTCCCAATGTTATTCCGATGCGTGGTTTTTGTATCTGGCTCATGTTAACAAATCTATATCCTTGCGATTTAGTAAAATTAAGGTCGTGGTACAAAAGTGATTTCCTTAATGCGTTTCTCAGTTTGGATAATTTAGTCAGATCGAGCTACTTAGGTGATACCTTTACACAATTGTCAAGAACACTTTAGCAGGTTGCTTGCGCCTTAGGCAAAAATTAAAATATTCGTGCCTTGAGGTTGTACTTTGTACTTTTGACGCTTATGCGGGTAATTAAAAAAGATCAGGTACGTCCAAAGAAATCGTTGGGGCAACACTTCCTCCACGACCAGCACATTGCTAATAAGATTGTGGAGGCACTGAAGGTTGGAGAAGAAAAGATTTCTGTGTTGGAGATTGGACCAGGAATGGGTGTCTTGACTGCCTTCTTATTGAAAATAGAAAATGTTGACTTGCAAGTTATCGAGATTGACAGGGATTCTGTTGCATACCTAAAACAGCATTACCCTGTTTTATTGAAAGGTAACAAATTGATTGAAGGTGACTTTATGGAAATGGATATGGAGAAGGTACTCCCTCCGAAAGTTTCTGTAATAGGCAATTTCCCATACAACATTTCTTCACAGATATTTTTTAAAATATTGAGTAATCGTCATCAGGTTGACCAGGTGGTATGTATGCTTCAAAAAGAAGTTGCCGAACGCATGGCTTCGAAGGAAGGAAATAAAACATATGGCATTCTGAGTGTCATTCTTCAGGCATATTACAATATTGAAATTTTATTCAAGGTTTCACCTGGTGTTTTTATTCCACCACCTAATGTAATGTCGGCAGTGATACGATTAGAGCGAAACAATGTTGAGCGGTTAGATTGCAATGAAGAGCTCTTTGTGCAGGTAGTAAAACAAGGCTTCAATATGAGAAGGAAGACCTTGCGCAACGCACTAAAAAATCTAAATTTGCCATCCGAAATTACAACACAAGAAATTTTTAATAAGCGTGCTGAACAACTAAACGTGGAAGCGTTTGTTCAACTCACTAAATTAATCGAACAATCACGTGACGGAGCAAGAACTATTTGAGTTTGATTTAACGAAAGAATTTCGTGACCGCTTTCAGCAAGCATTGGATGAACGCGACCGTGATTTTATTGTCAAATCGCTTGAGGACGTTAAGCCTGAAGATGTTACTGCATTACTGTATGAATTTAATGCTGAGGAATCCAAGTATGTAATGGATTTCCTTTCCATTGAAATGCAGGCAGAGATTATAAGCGATTTGGATTCGGATACACGAAAAAGTTTCCTGAAAGTTTATCCTCCATCGGAGATAACAAACTTTCTCAATCAGCTCGCGTCCGATGATACGGCCGATATCTTAAACGAGCTCCCCATTAAAGAACGTGAGGAGGTACTTGCCAATCTTGACCCCGAACTAAAGATTCAGGTCACTGAACTTTTGCGGTATGAAGAAAATGTAGCGGGTGGTTTGATGGCCAAGGAATTGATCAAAGCCTATATGAACTGGACGGTAGTTCAGTGTGTGGATGAGATCAGAAAGCAAGCGGAGAATGTTGAGAAATTTTATGCCATATATGTAGTCGATGATCAGGAAAAATTATTGGGTAAAGTTTCCCTGCAAGATTTGATTATATCAGATGCAAAGAAACTCGTTGCTGATATTTATGAAGAAGATATTGTTTCTGTTGAAACCTATCTGGAAGACAGTGAGGTGGCGGAGATTATGACAAAGTACGATCTTGAATCAGTTCCCGTAGTGAATGTTCAAGGGCAACTGGTTGGTCGTATTACGATAGATGACGTAGTGGATGTTATCACCGAACAGGCAGAAGAAGAACGTCAGATCATGGCGGGTATTAGTGAAGACGTTGAAGAAGATGATAGCATTTGGAAAAACACCCGTGCCCGTTTACCCTGGCTTTTAATTGGTGTGGTTGGTGGATTGATGAATGCAAAATTCATGGGGCTGTTTGAAATGGAGTTGGCGCGCGTTACAGCAATTGCTTTTTTCACACCGCTCATTCAGGCTACAGGAGGAAATGTAGGTATTCAATCCTCATCACTTATTGTTCAAAGTCTGGCCAATTCTGATTTTGTGGATGATGGTCTGTGGAATCGACTCACAAAAGTATTTTCGGTTGCTATTTTAAATGGTTTGTTTCTCGCAGTGCTTGTATTGGGAGCAAATATTTTACTTTTCGGTGAATATAGATTATCGATTGTGGTTTCATTAGCACTTTTTAGTGTTGTGGTTTTTGCATCGTTCATCGGAACTGTAACTCCTCTTATTTTAAATCGATTTGGTTACAATCCGGCCTTAGCTGCCGGCCCCTTCATAACAACCACAAATGATTTGTTGGGATTGACGCTCTATTTCTTTACAGTTCATCTGATTTTATAATGACAAACAAAAAGTGTTTGGTGATTGACTTGATGCACGAAAGTCTGTTTTCGATGATGAAGGAAATTGGATGGGAAGTAGATTATCAACCTCATATTACACGTGAAGAAATCAAAGCAATACATCATGGTTATGCTGGTCTTATCGTTCGAAGCAAAACACCAATCGACCGCGATCTATTAGGAGAAAATCCTACCATTAAATTTATTGGAAGAGCAGGGGCAGGCCTTGATAATCTGGAATTAGAATATCTGTCACAAAAAGGTATTCACGTCTTGCATGCATCAGAAGGAAATAGGGATGCTGTTGGGGAACATGCTGTTGGTATGTTGCTGAGTTTACTTCGAAACATACCGAAAGCAGACCATGAAGTAAAGGAATCCATCTGGGATCGTGAAGGGAACAGGGGCGAGGAACTGATGGGAAAGACGATTGGAATAATTGGATATGGAAATATGGGGCAAGCTTTTGCAAAGCGCCTGAGTGGTTTCGGATGTACTGTTTTGGCTTACGATAAATATAAAACCTCGTTTTCGGATACCTTCTGTACAGAAGTTGATCTTAAAACTATATTTTCAGAGACCGATATTCTAAGTCTGCATATCCCGCTAACGGTTGAAACAAAGTTGATGGTTAACAAAGAATTTCTTAGCCAATTCAATAAGAAGATAATCCTGATGAATACAGCTCGCGGGGAGATTGTTTCTCTTTTCGATATCGCAGCTGCATTGGAAAATGGTAAAGTGCGTGGTGTTGCTCTGGATGTTTTGGAAAATGAAAAGCTTAATACGTTGACGCAACAACAGATGAGTACCTTTAATTTGATGCGTAAAAAAACCAATGTACTGTTTACCCCCCACATTGCCGGATGGACGTTTGAATCGCACATTAAAATTAATGTAGCTTTGATTCAGAAAATCAATGCACTACAATTGGTGTAACTGATTTTAATTGCTAATTTCCAATTGACAATGACCAGCACGAATGAGTTATTTTAGAAAACGAGCAAAGAAATTAGGCGAGCGTTTTAATTCGATTATTGAGCGACCGTTACTTACATCAACTATTGTGTTGGTTTTAGTAACGATTCTTGTTCTGTCGTTGAGTTTGAAATATTATGTTCGGGATTTCGACTCGTTTATTCAGCAAGTTTTAGCGGAAGCACATGGAATGATTTTCGATATTGCGGTTATCGGTATTCTCATTTTTTGGCTCAATCAAAATGGTGAAATCAAACAACGAATTCGTACCTATAAAGATGAGATTGATGATTTTCGTTTGTGGGAATCAGAAGAAGCGGCATTCAGAACAGTAGGTAATATAAAGCGTTTAAACAGACATCAGATTCATGAGATCAATCTTGTAAACTGTTATCTGCCTCGCACAAATTTGAATTATGCGAACCTCTCCGGATCAAATATGAATAGTGCAAACATCACGCAATCTTATTTGATTGAATCGAACTTGGAGAATGCGCGTCTCAATCAAACCAATTTTGAAAACTCAAATCTTAATCAAGCTAATTTAAAAGGAGCTTATGCCAGTGGTGCAAATTTTAAGGATTCGTTTTTAATTAAGGCGCAATTTGAAAATGCGTTTTTGATTAAAGCTAATTTTAGCAATGCTTTTTTAATGGAAGCAAACTTGCGAAACTGTTATGTTATGGGGGCAGATTTTGAAAATGCCAGTTTGTATAAGGCAGACTTACGAGGAGCAAAGGGGTTAACGGTTGAACAGCTCTCTAAAGTAAAAACCTTATATCTGGCACAATTTGATGATGAGATTTTAGAACAGATAAAAACAAGCCTTCCGGAACTCGTGGGAGTTTGATTTTTGCTGTGGAGCAATAATGTATTACCTTTGCTATGGCAACGGTCTCGCATGCGAGGTCGTTGTTTTTCTTTTTATCCTATTGGATGAGAAGTGTTGAATAAACGTATCACGATTTTAGTTGATTGATTATGAGTAAGAAAATTTCGTACTACACAAAAGAGGGCCTTGACAAATTAACAAAAGAACTATCTGAGTTAAAGACTAAAGGTCGTAGTAGTATTGCGCACCAAATCGCGGAAGCCCGTGATAAAGGTGACTTAAGTGAAAATGCGGAGTATGATGCTGCAAAGGATGCGCAAGGACATCTTGAAGCAAAGATTGCGCAATTAGAAAATCTCGTAAGTGGTGCGCGTTTACTTGATGAAAATAATATTGACACATCTAAAGTGTCCATACTTTCTAAAGTGACCATCAAAAATAAAAAGAACAAGGCTACGGTAACGTATATGTTGGTTTCTGAGGAGGAGGCTGATTTGAAAGCTGGTAAAATATCTACGGGATCACCTATTGGAAAAGGATTATTGGGTAAGGAAAAAGGAGAGTTGGTAGTGATTACAACACCAGCTGGTACAGTAGAGTTTGAAGTGATCGATATTTCAGCTTAAGACGTTAGTATGGCCTCCATCTTCACCAAAATTATAAATCGTGAAATTCCTGGACACATCGTGGCCGAGGATGATAAGTATATTGCCTTTCTGGATATTAATCCATTGGTAATCGGTCATGCTTTGGTGGTGCCGAAGCAAGAAGTAGATTATATTTTTGATTTAGATGATGAGACTCTTTCAGGATTATATGTATTTGCAAAGAAGGTAGCGCAAGGAATCAAGAAGGTAGTTCCATGCAAGCGTGTTGGTGTTGCTGTAATCGGTTTAGAAGTTCCTCATGCACACGTCCATCTTGTGCCGATGAATACAATGAATGATATTAATTTTACCCGACCAAAGTTGAATCCCTCCAACGAAGAAGTATCGGAAGTGGCAGAGAAAATCAGGAAGGCTATTTAATTCCTACATAAAATCAATATCCACGTTCAATGGATATCGCATAAGGTATTGCAGTGCTTGCTTTACCGTTAGGTCTTCAAAAAGTATTTGATACAATGTGCTCGTAATAGGAGCTCTCACTTTATAGTAATCAGCACACTTCTTTACTATTTCTACGGTGTGAATACCTTCAGCGATTTCATCTGTACTAGCCAAAATAGTTTCTAACGTATCGCCTTGTGCCAGTCGATAACCCACGTTGAAGTTTCGACTCAAAGAACTGTTGCAGGTGGTAACCAAATCGCCAATACCAGCAATACCTAAGAATGCGGTTGTGTTTCCACCTAGTGCACGCCCCAGGTAAACCATCTCCACCATTCCACGACTGATCAAGAGTCCTTTTGCATTTTCACCATATCCCATTCCGCTCAATGCGCCAGCAGCAATAGCAATTACATTTTTAAGAACGCCTGCCAATTCAACGCCTACTAAATCAGAGTTGCCATAGACTTGAAAATTATCATTGCGGAGTAATCGTGTTCCGAGATTAATTACTTCATTAAAGTGACTGGCTATAACAGTCGCTCCAGGTTGCCCGGCTGCGAGTTCCTTTGCGAGATTAGGTCCGGCTAAACATCCTACACGAACCACAACACTCTCTTCAAGGATAACTTCGCTCATCGTTTTAACCTGACTGCGATTTAATTTCTTGATCGTCTGTAGTGTTTGGCCTTCGGGTAAGGTAATGTCAAAGCCTTTTGTGCCGTGGATGAGAATATGATAGGGGTGAAGATGAGGTGAAAGTTTTTTCATCATATCACGAAAGTGCGCGGAGGGCACAATCGGGAAAATTACATCGCATTCATTTGCTAGTTGTGCGAGGTCGTTGGTGGGTTGAATGTTTTCATGAATAGCATGCCCACGGTTTTCTCTCTGATGAAGAATTTTGTTGACTACTTTTTCATCGCGTGCATAGAGCAATACTTTGCACTGTAGTGCAAGCATATTCGCGACAACCGTTCCAAAGTTTCCAGCCCCGATCACTCCGACCGGTTTATCGTTAGATAAACTTTTCGAGGTCATATCCAGCAAGTCGGTTATGGTAATAATAAAGTGTGTTGAAATCTTTGGTAATGATATTACCTTCTTTGTTGAGGAGTAACGGTCGCTTCAGATGGAAAATACCTACGTTCTCTAATCCGTGACGGATCACCAAATCGATTTTCCCCTTAAGGTGGGTAGCGTGATATACTTTATTTTCTTCTTTTAACTTATAAATTTGTTTGCGTACACGTTTACATGTGGCTCTAAATTCTTCATACGGCAATACTTGTTCTTCTTCTGGTAAGCGCAGTAATTCAAAAAGATCGAGCTTCGGATATTTTTGCTGCCACATTTCAAACGCCACAAACGCGACCAAATGACTAGCAAACACACGGTTAATCCGATGGTATTCTTTTACAATCTTATGACTCAGCATGCGTGTGTATTCATCTTCACGCTGCTTGTCTATTGTTAACTTATGATCGGTGGTAAAGTAATCTTTCGTATCAATTATTCGTCCTTGTGCATCAAGACTTCTGCCATCATCGTCAACATAGTTGCCCATAATATCAAGGCCTTGACCGATGGAGACTGAAATATTGGAACCCTTGGTGAAAAATTTAAACAGGAATTGAATCAATTGCCAGCTACCATACTTATCCTGCTCAGGTAAGTAACGCGATTGACCTTTGGAAGAAAGGTATTCGTCAATTAAATCGGGTGCTTCTAAGACAAAATGATAGTTTAAAGTAACAGGCACAATAAAAATCTTTCGCACTTCTTGTCCCTCAGGAGTTTCCAAATAAAGATTACGCTGTGCTTCAATCGCAGAACTTAGTAATCCCAACTTAAGTTGATTTTCAATCATGCCCGATCGGGAACGCGTTCCGCCAGGAAAAAATATGCTATGCGCTCCTTTCTGAATTGCTAATGTAGAGTAGAGCTTTAGCGTTTCAAGGTAGGGTACATTTTTCTTTCTACGATCTACTTTAAACGCACCAAGACTGGTCATAAAGTAGGCAAGGATTTTTATGTTGAACAGGTTTAGTCCGGCACCATAAATAAAAGCAGGCAACCCTAATGAATGTATAATCCAGCCAATTAAAATAGAATCGAGATTACTGAAGTGGGTAGGCACCATCACTACAGTTCCATGAGTTGCAAGTGAACGCAATTGCTTTGCCTTACCAACAATTTGAATCTTATCCCGCAAGGTATATTTGCTACGGAAAAATGCGCCAAACTTTTTTACACGTGCGCCATTTAACAGTCGACCAAATCCAAACTTAATTACCTCGCGTGTAATTTTATAGGAGCTGGCTTTAAAATCACCGGCAATTTCACTGGCATAGCGCGAAGTAATTCTTAAAAGAAGTTCTTCTGCCTTGATTTTAGATTCCTCTGGTGTCTTTGTAGTGAATAGAAGTAATTCATCTTTAATTGTTTTCCAGAAGTGAGGCTCATCAGCCGCATCAACACGCCAGCGATTTCGCTTCATGCGTTGTTGCTCACGATATACTGTGGCTTCTAATTCCTCAATAACTTGCTTTGTGGTGGGCCGAACTTGTTTAATTCGGTCAAACGATTTCTGAGCTACCTCTTCAATAAATTCCTTTCGGTTCTTACTGAGTTGATATACTGGCCAGTCAGGAATGCCATCCAGAATGGGCTTGTATTTTCGGTTCTTATTTTTCTTTTCTACTACTTCCATCAAGGACGCAAAATAATATAATTTAGATCACGGAAGGAGGTTGTTTACTATTTTAGACTTTTTGAATGGCTATAGACCAGTCTTGCGCCATCTCCGCAAATCGATTCAATGCTTTTTCGATAAACTCTTGATCTACGATGGTAAGTAGATCAGCATCAGAATTAATATCAAACTGATCAATTTTGAAAGTTTGTTCTATATAACCCTGCTCGAGTTTAACGAGGTAACGATTATTCCATGCCAAGAGCGTGATCTTACAATCGGGATGTGGTATTTCTCCTACTACACGCATGGCACATTTTTATTTATTATCATCCACCATGGCTAGCTTGCTCTTAACAAGTTCCAGTTCATTTTCGAGACGCTGGTAAACGCTGCTGGTGTGGAGTTGATCAAATTTCATTTGGCGGATAAGTAATCTTAATTCAAGTTCTCTTTTACGCAAATCGTGGGCGTCATCAGGCCGTGAATTCATGCTAAATAAGGGTTGGTTAGGTTTGGTTTGCGAATATATCGGATTAAGTTGGCTGTTGAAAGTGCTGCTTCATAATTGGATATTAAATATTTAAGTCTGATTGGTGAACTTGATTTTTTGATGTTTAAAAAAACCAGTTTCTTATCTTTGCTCGAATATCCAATGCGATAACGATTCGATCTACAAACAACCATCAACGAACAACGATCTCAAATGAAATATCTCATTGCCGGCTTGGGCAACATTGGTGCTGAGTATGAATTGACCCGACACAACATTGGTTTTCTTGTGTTGGATCAATTGGCAGATCAACAGAAATGTTTGTTTTCTATTGATCGACTGGCTGAAAAATCAGAGTTCAGGTTTAAGGGTAGAACGATCCACATGATTAAGCCAACAACCTTTATGAATCTAAGCGGAAAAGCGATTAGTTATTGGTTGCAGGAATTGAAAATCCCAAAGGAAAATTTAATGGTTGTGGTGGATGATCTTGCGTTACCCTTTGGCAGCTTACGAATGAAACCTAAAGGAAGTGCGGCAGGTCACAATGGATTAAAAAATATTGAGCTTGTTCTCGGAGGACAAGAATACTCCAGACTACGTTTTGGTATAGGTAGTGATTTCGGGAAAGGTCAGCAAGTTGATTTTGTGTTAGAGAATTTTTCGCAAGATGAATTTAAAGCGATACCTCCAATCATTAATAAAGCCAATGAAATGATCCTTTCATTTTGTACACAAGGTATTGAGCGAACAATGAATCAGTTTAATCACTGATTATTTATCGTCACAGATTCACAGATTAAATCAGTGAATCTGTGGCGAGAGCTTTTAACTGACAACTGATCCCGGATTAACGACTTCATTTGGTTGAAGTAATCTTAATTTACCATCAGCATCTTCAGCCATTAGGATCATACCTTGCGATTCGATGCCCATCATTTTTCTTGGTGCCAGATTAACAAGCAGTGTAACCTGCTTACCTATCATTTCTTCTGGTGAGAAATGCTGTGCAATACCACTTAATATAGTGCGCGTATCGACTCCTGTATCGACCGTAAGTTTGAGTAGCTTGTTTGACTTCTCCATTTTCTCTGCAGTCAAAACTTTGCCAATACGAATATCGAGTTTAGCAAAATCGTCATAAGTAATTTCTGATTTCAAAGGCGCTACGGATTTTTCAGGAACGGGTGTTGATTGTGGTTTTTGTTTTTTAAGTCGCTCGACTTGCTTCGCGATATCTTCGTCTTCCACGTTTTTAAACAATAATTCAGCACTATTTAATTGATGATGTTGAGGAACAGCATTTATCAGACTTTCTTTCACCCAAAACTCTTTCCACTTTGATTCAAACGAGCTACTGTTAAGTTGATGCTTAATATTTTTTGATGTATCGGGTAAAAAAGGTTCGCACGCTATGCCAATATTACCAACAATAGTCAATGCATAATTCAAGATGCATCCCACTGCTTCCATATCTTCTTTTGCCAATTTCCAGGGCTCTGTTTCTGCAAGGAATTTATTTCCGATACGCGCCATGATCATCATCTGAAATTGTGCTTCGCGGAAACGGAAAGTCTTCAAACAAGAAATCATTTCCTTAACAGCGGCTTCTAAATCAGTATGACTTTGATTATAAACTGCAAGAATCTTTTTCCTTCTATCATTAGTATCTGGAAGTTCATGTTCTGATGGAACTTTCCCATCAAAGTATTTCCATGTCAGCACCATCACGCGGTTAACAAAATTACCTAAGATGGAAACTAGCTCACTATTTACCTTTTGCTGATAATCTTTCCAGGTAAAATCCGCATCTTTTGTTTCAGGAGCAATGGAATTTAATACATATCTCAATTCATCTCTTCTTCCTGGAAAATCAATCAAGTATTCGTGCAACCACACAGCGTGGTTTCGCGAAGTTGAAATTTTATCACCTTCAAGATTTAGAAACTCATTAGCAGGAACATTATCCGGAAGAATAAAATCGCCAGCCGCTTTTAACATGGATGGAAAGATGATACAATGAAAGACAATATTATCCTTCCCTATAAAATGAATGAGACGTGTCTCCGGATCCTTCCAATATTTCTCCCAATCGTTTGGACGTAATTCTTTTGTTGCCGAGATGTAACCAATTGGTGCATCGAACCACACATACAAGACCTTACCTTTTGCATCAGGAAGAGGCACCGGAATTCCCCAGTCCAAATCGCGGGTGATGGATCTTGGTTGAAGTCCTTGCACGATCCACGATTTACATTGACCATACACATTCGTCTTCCAATCGTTTTGATGACCTTCGATCAGCCATTCATTCAGCCATTTCTCAAACTTATCAAGTGGAAAATACCAATGCTTTGTTGGTTTTAAAATAGGAGAGTTGCCCGAAACCGTTGAACGCGGATTGATCAATTGCTTCGGACTTAAACTTGTTCCGCACTTCTCGCACTGATCTCCATACGCATTGGTGTGGCCGCAGTTTGGGCACGTACCCACAATGTATCGATCCGCTAAGAAGATATTTTCTTGTTCATCAAAATATTGATCAGATGTCTCTTCTGTTAATAAATTCTGGTCGTTGATTACGGTAAAGAAATCCTGAGCCGTTTTATGATGAACAGCAGTTGACGTTCGAGAATAAATATCGAATGAAATACCAAAATCGAGAAACGCTTGCTTCATCATGTTGTGGTACTTATCAACAAAAGCCTGTGGGGTAACACCTTCTTTCTTTGCACCAAGAGTAATGGCAACACCATGTTCATCTGAGCCACAAATAAAGACAAGGTCTTTACCAGTTAACCGAAGGTAGCGCACATAGGTGTCGGCCGGTAAATAGGCTCCGGCAATATGTCCTATATGCAGTGGACCATTTGCATAGGGAAGGGCAGCGGTGATGGTATAGCGTTTATAATCTTTCATAAGAACTAAAATCCTCTAATTCAGAGCCTGCAAAGATGGCAATAGAAATGATGTTAAAAAAATCGAATGATGAGTGCAGGGTATGCAGTTATCAGATTAAGGATAGGTAGGAAAAACTACATAGAATTCTGTGTATCCTTCCGGGGTTGTAAGCAAGCCTACCTTACCACCTAATTTCTCAGTGGCAATTTTGGTGATGTAGAGTCCAATACCTCCAGTCTCTGAGCGTTCGGATGCGCGTGAAAACATTTGGAATAATTTTCCCGGACTTGATTCGCTAATACCTATTCCATTATCGATGATGCGAACCTTTACAAATCCATCATCAACCGGATCAATAATTATGTTTACAAATGAATCAACACGAGAGGAATCATTATAAAATTTGATAGCGTTGTCAACTAGATTTTCTAAAACAATACGAACCAGCTCCCGATCAGAATGAATATGGGTATCTGGGCTTATGCTCTTTTTGATTGTAAGATCCAATGGAAGTCCTTTTTTCTTCTCCAGTAGTAACACATCATTTAAAATCTTTTCAAACTCAATTTTTTCAATACTAAGTTTTGAGTTGTTGATTTGGTTAATGATAACCAAACGAGTTAAAATAGAATTTAGTCGCTCGGCAGTTACATCGAGCTTGCTGAGGTAACTAAGGGCAAGCGGATCTTTTACGTCAAGCAAAGCAACATTGCATATTCCTTTTAAGCTTGCTAATGGCCCGCGAATATCGTGTGAAGTTTTATATATGAAATTATCGAGTTCGGCATTTACCTGTTGGAGTGATTGATTGGCACGTGCTAGATCTTCTGTTTTACGCTCTACTTCTATATCCAGTTCTTTGTTTTTATCTCCCAGAGCCTCGTTTTGCTGTTGGATGATTTCTTTCGCTTCTGAGAGTTTGGCATTAACCCGCTTGATATTTCGGTTGCCTCGCTGTAGTACTAAAATTAGCAAGCCCGCCAGGAATGAAATGACAGCAATGGCAACGTTTAAATCGCGCTGTTGATCGATTATAACTTGCTTTGATTTTATAGTTGCTATGTTTTCTCGTTCTTCGTAGTTGGTTTGGACTTTTGCGATATTCTTAACCAAGTCTTCACCAATCAAACTGTCTTTTAATTGAATATATCGTTGTTGGTAAAAAGATGCTTTTTCATAGTTACCAGTTGTGTTAAATAATGACGAATACTGTTTATAGATAGCCATAAGTAACTGAGAATATTCGCCAGGCTTTGCTTTACTTTCTGCCTCTTCTAAATTTTTAGTTGCATTCTCAAAATCCTTTTTATTAATATTGATTCTGGCCAAATAAATAAGGTTTTCAGCTTGCCATCTAGAATCGTTTATTTTGTTAGCAATGGTCAATGATGATAAGAAGCTCTGTTCAGCATTTTGAAAATCATTTTGTTTGAAGTAAGAAATACCAATACCAAACTCACCCTCTTCAAGAATCTCATTGCTACATTTATCTTGACATGTAGCGAGGCCTTCTTTTATATATTTTCTTCCTTCTTCAAATTTCTTGAGTTGATTATAACATAATCCGATATTGATCAGTAATCTATCTAAGTCGAACTTATCGTTAGAAGTGTTTTTTGCATCCAGGGCTTTTTCATAGTATTTAAGCGCATTTTCATAATTTCCTAGTTTAAAATAAACAAGGCCAATATTATTTAATGCAATGCTAATTTCATCTAATTTTCCATCTTTCTCTCTTAATACAAGCGATTCAAAGTTATATGCCAGGGCTTTATCATAGTTAGCGAGAAACGTATTAGTTACAGCCAATCCATTGAAGATAGATTTTAATTCATCATTGAACTTATGCCGTTTTGCGATAGGTAGCATCTTCTCATAGATAATGATGGATTCATTTTGCCGACCAACTCTCCTCAATAGTATTCCTGACAATCTTCCTGATCTTACAATTTTTAAACTATCACCAAGAGCCTTGGCAAGTTCGTGTGCATCTTCAGCATATTTAAGTGAAAGGTCTATGTTCGTACTTATCAGATTTCTAGAAAGAGCAAATAAGGTTTCAAATCGATCAATATCAGACTGAGTTGACAATAATATTGTCAACGAGTCAATACTCTTCTGATTTTGCGCTATGCAAATTCCAGAAATGGAAGAACAGAATATTGCAACGAATGAAACAGACTTCGAAAAGTTTAAAAAGTTTTGGTACACAGGTGATTTTCCAAATTTTAATGATCAATAATTCCAAAAAAGATCAAGCAACTTTGACCTACAATTTAAGAGTCGGAAACATATATAAAAATTTAAACCCCATAAAACCATGAAAAAAATTATCTACACTCTTTTAGTCGCTTTCGCTTGCTCATTAGCTTTTACTTCATGTACAGAAGAAGAGGTTACTCCTACTTCTGAATTATCTGGAGATGGCGGTGGAGCCAGTGATCCAGTTAAATAATTAAGGCAAAAACTTTCAACACATTAATATTTGAACCTTATGAAAACTAAAATTATAATTCTCATCGCTATTTCTGCAGTTGTTACTTTGTCTTTCACTTTTGCTTCAACTAAAAGACAGGCAACTTCTTCAAATTCTAATCAGTCAGCTAAAGAGGCTCCAATAGGTGGTTTTGCATTAGAAGATAAGCTCTAGTCAACCATATAAAAGATTTTAATTCAATAGATCATTACCTAAAATGGTCATGGTCTATTGAAGTTTCTACCTATCATTTTTCAAGGCAGTTATATTAAACAAAGAATGCAGGTTGTTACATTGTGATCCATGTTCAGTTCAAGCATAGATCCGCTGGTATCACATTGCAAGCTCTGGATTAATTAATGCAAACTACCAGAAAGGAGGAAGATATCTTTCATTCGTTTCTCAATAATGATGATGCAATAACTTGCTATGGAAGATTAGAAATCGTGTAAATGAGCCGTATAACCCATACTAACAATACAAGAAGGTTTTATTCTTGATTTAATGGGTCAAATCTTGGTTACCTGATGAATGTTGACACAAATTCTATCGATCAATCGAGGTTATTGCCGATGAACAAAGAAATATAGGTTTAAAAATTACCCTCAAATCTTCTTAATGTGTGTAATAGGATAACCTAAAGTATCACTTTAAGTTGAATAACTTTCAATTTTGGTTAAAACCTTACATCATAAAACTGCCCTTTCCAGAGCGTTTTCTTTATGTGCCACTCGAGGTTTTAGCTCTAATGTCTGGAACATCTGATTGTCTTTGATATATCCAGGATTAGCCGTTGTCAACAATTTATCGCCAGCAAAAATGCTATTAGCACCTGCCATAAAGCATAAAGCCTGCTCCTCCATATTCATTCTAACACGACCTGCAGATAGTCGTACCATCGCTTTGGGCATAATGATCCTTGCCGTAGCAATCATTCTTACCATTTCCCAAATGGATACCTTTTCTTGGTCTTCCAGCGGAGTACCATCAACAGGAACGAGGGCATTAACCGGAACAGATTCCGGATGTTCAATCAGGTTTGATAATGTATGGAGCATTCCAATTCGATCTTCTTCCTTTTCTCCCATACCAATAATGCCTCCTGAACAAACCGATATTTTAGCCTGTCTTACATTTTCTAATGTTTCCAATCTATCATCATATGTACGTGTTGATATGATATCACTGTAAAATTCCGCGCTGGTATCAAGGTTATGGTTATAGGCATAGAGACCAGCATCTTTTAATTTCTGGGCCTGATCCGGTGTAAGCATTCCTAGTGTACAACAAACTTCTATACCCATTGCACTTACACCCTTCACCATTTCAATTACATTATCGAAATCACGATTATCTCGTACTTCGCGCCAGGCGGCTCCCATACAAAATCGCGTGCTTCCAGATTCTTTAGCATCGCTAGCTTTTTGCAATACTTCACCAACCTCCATCAACTTATGAACTTTCACATCCGTGTGATAACGGGCTGCTTGAGGGCAATATGAACAATCCTCAGGGCAACCACCAGTTTTAATAGAAAGCAGTGTACAAACCTGTACTTCTTGTGGATCATGAAATTCGCGATGCACCGTAGCGGCCTGATAAATAAGATTGAGAACAGGTTGATTAAATAAACTGGTTATTTCCTCTCTCGTCCAATTGTTGCGTATAGAAGTCATATTGGTTCTTATGATTGCTAGTGGATATTAAATTCAAAAGGCATACGTGCCTGCGCACCTTGAAATGATTTTATTCTTTGAAGTTGTTGAAACCAAATGTAATGCTCACCTAACTCTGATTTGAGGGCATCTGTCTTTGAGTTCTCTTGCAGCTTTGACATGAACTCTTCTAAAAATGGCTTTTGGGCGGGGTAAAAACGAAGCTTATAATCACTGCTGATACCTGCTTTGTCTGCCGCGATTTTCACAGCATCGTCAAAGCCTCCCAGAACGTCCACCAATTTTCTTTCAGTGGCCTGTGATCCTGTCCACACTCTGCCAGAGGCAACTTTTTTTATTTCATCTTTCGACACGTTCCTGCCATCTGCTGCTTTACCTGTAAACAATTCGTAATGTTCATCCAAATTGGTTTGCCAATAATTTTTTTCCGCCTCATTTAAGGGTCGGGTAACCGTAAACATTTCTCCGAATTCACCGGTCTTTACTTCATCGAATGTGATACCGATTTTATTTCCCAGAAAACCACTCATATCGAACATCATTCCGAAAATACCGATCGAGCCGGTGATGGTATGTGGTTGTGCTACAATCGTATCGCATCCCATGGATAGGTAATATCCTCCTGATGCTGCATAGTCAGACATTGAGGCGATTACTGGTTTTTCTTTCTTCGCTAATTGAATTTCACGCCAGATCATATCAGATGAACGAAACTCACCTCCCGGTGAATTGACACGAATAATAATGGCTTTGATGTTTTTGTTTTCGCGTGCTTTGCGAATCTCCTCAACATAGGTATCTGCTCCAACAAGTTGCTGTGAATGATCACCGCTCCCTGGCATGATGGTGCCCTCTGCTACGATAACAGCAATTTCATTCTTCGAACTTTTATAGTTTGAAAATGATTTTCTGTATTTTCCGTAAGAGATAAAATTAATTTTAGAAGACGGTTCAATATTAAGCTTGGTCTTTATTGTTGTTTCAAATTCATCCTGATACAAGAGTGAATCGATCAATCCAAACTCTTTTGCAAGCGATGCATTTCGAACCAGCATCTTATCCGAAATTTCCTCTAATCTTTCTTTTGATACGCCTCGTTCTTCAGAAATCTGAACCAGCATGTAATCATAAATAGAGTTGGCCAGTTCGGTAAGCTGCAGTTTATTTGCCTCACTCATTTTATCGAGCAAGAAAGGTTCTACAGCACTTTTAAATTCTCCTACACGGAATACCTGCGGTTTAATTTCTAACTTATCAAAAAGGTTCTTATAGAAAGAAACTTCAATTGTCATTCCATTAAACTCCATTTCACCTTCAGGATTGAGGTACACTTTATCTGCAGCAGTGGCCAGGTAATATGCACCCTCTGACATTACCTCTGTGTATGCAACGACCCACTTCCCACTTTGTCTGAAATTGATTATTGATTGGCGTATTTCTTCCAACGTTGAGAAGCCAGTTTGAGGATAGCTGACATCGAGGTAAATGCCTTTGATCTTGTCATCAGACTTAGCATGATCTAGAGCTTGTTTCAATTGCATTAACCCTATATTCGGTATTTCGCTACCCAATACAGGTAGGCCAGCAAATGGATCCTCTAATTGAAGCTCGGTAATTTGTGCATCCAGCTTTAAATGGAGAACGGAATTATCTTTTACAATAATCTCTTCACTTGATGAAAGACTTGCAACTAATACGAGGAAGAAAATGAAACCAACAAAAACAAAAGCAACCATCGCAAGGAAGGCTGCAAAAAAAGTCTTGAAAAAACCCATACTATTTAGTTAAGTGACAAAATTAAGTAATACCCTTGGAATAAAAAGGTAGTATGTTTATCATCGGTATAATTACATGAACAATAGGATTTTTCTTTTGTTGGGAACTAATTTGGGCGATCGGAAGATTAACCTTGAGCTCGCCATTGATGAAATAGAAAAATTAGTGGGTGCTATTGTGACAAAATCGTCAATTTATAAAACAGCAGCATGGGGAAAATTGGATCAGCCAGAGTTCTACAATCAGGTGGTGGAGGTAGACACTAAGATTAATGGTCTTCAGATATTGGAAAAGATCTTAGGTATTGAAATATCCCTTGGCCGTGAGCGAAAAGAGAAATGGGGTGAACGCCTGATTGATATTGATATTCTTTTAATAGGTGATAGGATTATTCAATCTGAGAAATTAGTAGTTCCGCATCCTCAGTTAGCCAATAGAAAATTCACGCTTATTCCTCTGGCTGAAATTGCATCAGATGTTGTTCGTCCTATTTTAAATAAAAGTATTGCAGAACTTCTTGAAGAATGTGTTGATCCATTGGAGGTATATAAACTCGAATGATTTTTATAAACTCATCACCTCTGCTTCAGGAGAAATTTTCTTGACCAATCCCTGAAGTACTTTTCCAGGACCACATTCAATAAATGTTTTGCCTCCATCTTTGACCATGTTTTGAACAGACTGTGTCCATCGAACAGGAGAGGTAAGTTGGGCTATTAAATTTTGTTTAATGGTTTTCGGATCTGCAGTGGGCAATGCATTTACATTTTGGTAAACAGGACAAATAGGTTGGCTAAACATTGTGCCTTCGATCGCGGCAGCAAGTTCTTCGCGTGCTGGTTCCATTAATGGAGAGTGAAAAGCACCACCTACCTGCAATGGTAATGCACGTTTTGCTCCAGCGGCCTTCATTTTTTCGCATGCTATTTCGATTCCCTTCATTGATCCGGATATAACGAGCTGACCCGGACAATTATAATTTGCAGCAACAACCACTTCATCAATGGATGCACATATTTCTTCTACTATATTATCCGCCAATCCTAAAATAGCAGCCATCGTTGAGGGATTTATTTCGCAAGCTCGCTGCATGGCAATGGCTCTTTTGGAAACTAATCGAAGGGCATCTTCAAAGGTTAATGTTTTATTTGCAACAAGGGCAGAGAACTCACCCAGAGAATGTCCTGCTACCATATCCGGTACAAATGTGTTGCTTGATAATGCTATGGCAACCGAATGGAGAAAAATAGCGGGCTGTGTTACCTGGGTTTGCTTTTGTTCATCGGCAGAACCAACGAACATGATGTCCGTAATTTTAAAACCCAGAATATCATTGGCCTGATCAAACAACTCTTTGGTATTAATATTTGTCTCATAAATGTCTTTACCCATACCGGTAAATTGTGCGCCTTGTCCAGGGAAAATATAAGCCTTCATAGCGGAATTTTTAAAAACCAAAAGTAACTAAAAGTTGAAGGATGTTGAATGAATCGGTGAAAACTTAGTGTGACTTTAGAAATCAGCAAATCTTGCTCTAAGCTGAGGAGTGGGGATCATGCAACGATCTTGTTTACCAAAAAAAGTATAACGGTATCGTGCAATAAGATTATAGATGCCATCACGAATAAATCGAGGAACAACTTTGAAAACAGTAAGGTAAGACCATATTCCATTCAGATGACTTGCGATTTTTAAGGCTGCATCACTTCGTTGCAAAGCAATACAATGATCAATGACAACAATACTTTGAAGAGACTGGGGATCAAGCCCTGCCTTTATCAATTGTGCTTTTCCAAAAGTTGATTGAAGTGAGGCGAAGATAAATTTCTCTTCCGGATCTCGATTAATAATAAATTGAACCGCTCCATTGCACAGATTACAAACGCCATCGAAGAGAATAATGATTTTCTGATTGACTTCTATCGAAGCAGGTGTATCCATCCTTTAAAAGTTTTAACTTCTTTTGCCGGATCCACAGTGTCAAAAGTTACCTCGGCTACATAATAATAAACCGCTGGATTTAATTCGTTACCCTTATTATCTTTTCCATTCCAATCAATGTAAATTGAATTTACCTCATCGCTGATGTGTCCTTCATAGTCATATACCTCCTTGCCCCACCGATTATATATTTTTGCCTTAACACTGATGACAAACCGTGCACATTTAGATATATCAATACAATTGGCTTCACCACAATTCTCTGAATCTCTTGCGCTGTAGGCACTAAACCTATCGTTGAAATCATCCTCGTTAGGTGTAAATACATTTGGCAATTCGTAATACGGGCAATTGTCAATACAAAGTTCATTGCTTTGTTCTCCTTCATTACCGGATCGATCAACTGCTGTAATTTTGTAACATCGTGCAAAGGATAGAAGATTTGAATCCAAATAAAATGTGTCTTTAACATTAGCGATTTTAGTAAAGACATCACCCACTCTTGAGGCTGCGTATACATTGTAACTACTTACATCACTTCTACACTCGGCATCTGTTGGTTTGTTCCAGAAGATAGTATTGCTATAGGTGTCTCTATCGCATTGCGTATCTTTTGCCAGAAAATCATTGCAATCAATAAAATCCAATGTGCTGCGTAGAGGAGGCAAAAGTTGACACGGAGGTTCATCGTCTCCGGTCTGGGCGCAGATTACTTGTGAAAAATTTTCTAATGGTGTAATAATTTTCGGATTGCCATAGCCTCCTTTTGTTTGGACACGGTAACAATACACCTTATTATCTTCAAGGCCTTCATCTGTATAGCTAAATCCATTTGCTGTTACATCCACACTGGCGATCGGAACGAATGCTTCTGGTGCGTCACCTTCATTACCACGAAATAATTCATGGGTAGGGTATTGTGGTATTATATTCGACCAAGGAACAAATGCACTCCAACTCAATTCAATTTTCCCGGTTTGTGATTTCGTTTCAAGCCGCACAGAAGATGCAGTTGCCGATGTTCCCACCCAAGTATTGGTTGGTGTATAAGCGGCTATACTATAATTGTAGAAATTCTCCTCTGTGTTGAGTCCTTTATCGATAAAGGTGGTATCATTAACGAAAACTCCGAGGGAGGTCACATCGGTAGAATCGTTACCTCGTGTCGAACCAACAGCACGATAAACTTCATAATGATAGGGTGGGGGAAACTGAATAATATTGGCATCAAATGGTTTTTGCCAACGGATCCTAATTTCTCCAGTCGATAAATCGGTTTTGTCTACCGATACATTTGTAATGACTGGAACATCTGCAAGTATAGGTCCTACACAAGTATCTAACGAAACATAACTTTCTCCACCTCTTGGTAGAGGAAATATTGCAACAAGTCTATAGCAATATCGCGCACCGGGTGCCAGGCCTTTACCTCCATTATTATCTGTATAGGTATTAGTTGTTTTTGAAGGTACTGTAGCAATAAGGTCATATCCTAAAAAGTCAGGCATACCAGTTTGACAATTATCGGGTTCGAAAGGAAACTCGCCCACTCTTCGCCATACTTGCATGGTCTCTGCGTTTTGACAGAAATAAGGTGACCATTCTAATTTTGTTTCGCGTTTATTCAAATCCAAAATAGGTTCTTTCCATTCAGGAGCGGGACCAACTACTTTAATAAACCAGGTTTTAAATGTTGCTAAATTAACACCACCATTGGCCGGCTGATCTGTAATTTTAAAGGTCACCTGGTAAGGTTGGTCTTTAACATGAGCACAGGTTGTGTTCCATTCGAAAGAGAGATTTCCATTTATTGGATCAATGACTCTAAAAATTGGGGGATTGGGGCTGTATGTAGCTGGTGATTGCGCGCTTGGAAAATTGAAGATTTCTGAAAAGGCTTCAATTTTAACTTTATCGTTATCGGGGTCTAATCCAAAAATAGTAGCATTTAATACGGTTCCCGCTACAATACAAGTATCATTTGGTATTATTAAATCCGGCCTTTTGTTATCGCAATCTTCTACAATGATTTGCATATCGCGTCTTACAAAACCAATTTGTCGCCAGATGCCATCACGCAGTTTTCGCCATTCTCTTATTTCAAAAGCAATGTTATACTCTCCAACTTTTCCTGGTGCATTCCAGGTAATGGTTCCAGAAATAGGATCCTGAAAGAATTCTGGCTCGCCATCTTGATCTTCTTGTCCATTTGCAAAATCGGTATAAAACTCCTGACTGTCTGGATCTCTATAGTTAAAAACATTTACTCCGGTTTCCTGATTAGGTGTAACTAAAGCATACGAGAGACTATCGCCATCCGGATCATAAGCACCTGGATTGTGAAACCATGCTGAACCTACGCATGCTCTGTCAATGGGTGGAATCAATAGATTAGGTGTATTCGAACAACCAACAAAGGGATCCAGATTTACAAAGGTTTCAAGGTAAAATTGGGTGTTAACTGACTGATCCATATTTAACACACCTTGATTTCGATTAGGCTCCCGATAACTGATTTTATACGAGGGCAGAGCACCACTATATTCGTGGAGAATGGTATAGGTAGCACGCGCTATTTTTCGTGCAGCATCAATAACGGTATAGGTAGAAGAAAAGCCAGGTCCGGAAGGTGTGCTGTTAGGCCCTATTTCAGGCACCAGAACAGAGGGTGAGCCATCCCCAAAATTTAAAAGATCGCCCTCGCTTAGTTTACTTCCTCCAAAAACCACACTGCTTTCGGTATCTACATACACAGTTATTGTAATTCGAAACAACCGGCTATTGCAATTATCCCTGGTCGCTACGATATC
>ERZ795059.1198-NODE-1198-length-29704-cov-6.822153_pt1 | contig 29704 bp, 40 predicted proteins | sample MGYA00375143_ERZ795059 | MGnify/ENA primary metagenome ERZ795059 (study PRJEB30188, sample SAMN05720168) | activated sludge metagenome | isolation source: Anaerobic digester | place: USA | collected 2015-01-07 ... | reverse complement strand
CCAATCATTTCCATATCCTTTTTTAGCAACCCATCGAAGAGTATCTCCTTCACGAGTATTCGTCATATAGAGACCTTCAGGAGAATTTGGAAATGTTCCGGTTGCGAAAACTTCGCTATGTGGAAGGGCGTCAAATTCTTGTTTGGTCATTTCCTTACTACTTATTTCTTCATCATCATGTTCTTCAAGTTCTTCAAAAACAACATAATCATCATTTATTCCCTTTTGAGGAAGTAATTTATGAATGGCTTTTAAATAGAGAAGTATATCCTCGTCCTCTTCAATTCCATCATAATCATGGGCGCAATTCAATCCAGTTGTAAAGCACATTTTAGTAACCTCACTCGCTATTTCAACAATTAATTGTTCTTTATTCATCTTATTCATTTTTAGGAAGAGGAACTACACCAGCTTCATGAACAGACAGATATTCATGGCCATCAATTTCTACTATTACGTATCGATAACCACGAATAACCTTGGCTTCTTTTTCTATAATTCTGCTTACAAATTCAGGTTGTTCAGTAGGAGATTCACCGCCCCATGTTCTTGGTTCAGGGGTAGTTGGAGTAGCTTTACAAGAAACAGCTATTATAACTACTAATGCATATAAAATCTTTTTCATTACATTTACTTTGTTACAAAATTTATGAAAAATTGATTATTAAATGTGACAATCTATAATCGCAATGTATTTGTCCTGATTTGGCTTGATAAAGCTATCAAAGTAATTGTCCGCGAATTTATTCTGATCTTCATGGGATTCAGAACTGCAGCCAAACCATCCCATGTCTCCGGGAGCATTCCATTCACCATCTGGTGTTATTACTGCATATGTACTGAATGCAACCTGGGATTTGATATAGTTTTCTTTATTTCCATAACGTTCGACAAACCATTCTGGTTTATAAAACGTATACTTCATTCTTTTTTCCTGGTCAATATTGGGGTTAGTTAGAATGTCCCATAGATCGCCATCTTCAGCTTCATTCTTCAGTAATTCGTACTTAGCTATCTCAGCCATCTTTTCCCAAGAAATATCAGAAATTTTGCATGCATCTACCCACCGATAACCCTTAGGTGTATTAGGAATTCCGTTGCCAAAAACACCAGGATTTCCTGTTGCTCCCTCTTTTCCAGATTTTATCAGTAATGAGCCCATCCATCGACCTCCAATTTCCCACCAGTCCCACTTAGCTTTGGGGTTTTCCCAATATCCATAGGCTTTTTGGTCTTCGTCATAATGATAACCACAGTACTCTTCAATATATTCTTTGAAGGATGGGTATTTCTTTTTTACATCCGGTTTTTCTTCCTCATACTCCTTTTGATATTGTTCCTCAACATTATTAAAAGCAAGGAATTCTTTGGGGCAATCATCCATGTTATTCTCCTGATAAGGGGCTAACATTTTTTCGACGTTCTCAATGTCATCGCATATTACTGCTACTGTAAAATGGCTCATATGTTTTAATTTTAGTTTTCAGTTCTGTCAACGAATATAAGGCGTCCTGTATCTAATTGAAGAGCCACACATCGTTCGATTCCATCACAATCACAAAAAATATGATTTCCGTCGATGTAATCAATAATCATTCTTTCACTCCCATAAAGTGTGCTCACTTGAATTTGGTCACCGGGTTTCATACCAGTTAAACTGATTTTACCATTATCTTTTAAAAATGCATGATAACCAGTACAATTGATTATGATGTTTCCATCTTTATCTCTAACATCTCTGGGGTCCATTTCTTCCATTTGAAGATTTTTATTAGAGCAAATATAAACAAAAAATTCAAATAAAAAAATAATTTTTTAATAATTATCTCGAATTTCAATTATTCTATGGTTTTCTATTATTATAGATTTATCTTGATATTGGCCCTCCCAAGAAGGATAATCGCTTACATTTATTTCTATTTCAATACCTAATGGATGCGTAAATCTTTGTCTGAATCCACTTTGTTCAATATAGGGTCTTTTTTCAGTTACAGAAACTTTTATATTAGGTGTTTCAATACTTCTAAGGTAATCCAAATCTATAGAATTATGATTTACGTTATAATGATATAAAAATTTTACAATAAAAGCATCAACAGGAAGCATCCTCTCTGCATCCTTTAAAATTTCTTCATATGATTTAGGTTTTAAGATATTATTCATAAGCAAAATTCCATTTATCAACAAAAGTAAAAAATTCTTTATCGCATCCTTTTATTTCTGATACTTCAACGGTGAATAAACGATTTTCTACTGCTTCAAATGTCATAGGATTATAAATAATCTTCTTATCTATATTAATAGATGCACTGATATTTGGGATTTTATTTTTAACTTCTTCAACTAATTGTTCAGATGGAATAGTTGTGCGAAATCGTTCATAACAAAAAATTACCCAAAATCTTTTGCAGGGGGGAATTTGATTTAATTCTTCTAAAATTTGGTCCTTAGATTTAGGTACAAAAATCATATTTGTAGTAAATGACTTATGCATGCTACTCTATTTTTCCAATCGTAACGATTCATCAAAGCGTCTCGCAACATTGTATCTAAAACTTTCCCTACTTCAACCCCCTTAATTCCTAGCATTTTGATAACATCATTTCCATTTATCTTAATGTCTTGCATTCTCATTGGAAGTTGACCAGATTTCATCTTCTTTACCACTTCATCGACTTCCTCAGGAAGAATAACTGCATCCATTACTTGAGGGGCTTTTTCAAATTTCCTGAACAACATATGTAAGAATTCTTCTTTATCAGTTATTTCATGAAGCTTAAGAAGTATTTCATCAAGGGTTTTTACATTCTTTTGAAGATTAGCATCTCCCTTTAGTCTATTTTTAACAAACATAGCAGGGTCTACCCCGCCTAAAAGACCGAGAACATAAAAGAATGATGTTGCATCTAATCTATCTAAGCCGTCAGAATATTCTAACATCTTTTTTCCAAACAAAGCTTTATCTACTTCTGTTCTATGAAGCAACTGAAATGCTAATGCAGTATTTCCTCCCTTAGTTAGAATTTTATCAAGTTCCTCAAATATTCTTTCTCCGGAAATTTCCTTTATTAAATGAGAATTTTCTCTCATTAATTTAAATGTATGAGGTTCAATTGTAGAACCAAATCTTGAGGCAAACTGAATACCTCTGATTATCCTAAGAGGGTCTTCTATAAAAGCTTGATTATCTGTAGCTCTAAGAATATTCAATTTGAGATCACCCTGTCCATTAAATGGGTCAAGTATCTCCATCCTTTTGACATCTACTGCTATAGAATTATAAGTGAAATCTCTACGTTTAAGGTCATCAAGTATGCCTACACCTTCTGTAATTATCTCAAATCCTTTATGACCTGACCCTATTTTTCTGTCTTTTCTTGGAGTGGCAATATCATAAGGTTCTCCATGAAACCCTTTAGGTTTAAACTTAATAACAGAAAAAGATTCTCCTACTATATCAACCCTTCCATAAGGTCTTAACATTTCCTGTATTTGTTCAAGAGAAAGACCTTCAATTATTAGATCAATATCCTTAAGATTTTTTCCTATGAATGCATCTCTAACACACCCACCAACTATAAATACATTGGCTTTATCCAACATTAATATAGGTCTCAACCATTTGGCTGATCTTAAATCTAATAATATGTCTTTTATTTTTTCAGGAATCATAGTGCTAATATAATAAAAAAGGATGAGACTAAAAAATTTATTATATCTATTTTAAAAAATAATCGGGACTAAGTGTCCCGATTATTGTCCTGATTATCTTCTTCCTCTTCCTCTCGTTGTGTTAGCTTTTCAATTTCCTTAACAAACTTAGCCTTTGTTGGTAAATCATCCAATGGATATGACTTAATTAACCGAACAGGATAATATGAGCCGGTATTTTTTACCGTTAGTGCTCCATCATTGAAGAATCTTTCGTTTTCATCAAGAGGTTTTTGATTGAATCCTTCGTAAACTTCAAATGTATTTTTATCAAGGTCTATAACATAAGCCCATTCGCACCAAAGAGAATCGTTTACAAAATCCAAAGAATTTTGAAGTTCATAAGTTTCTCCTTTATAAACCATATTAAGAATATCTGAACCAGTATCTCTTGATAACCCTGGATATTTGCTTTTAAACTTAGCAGCAATGTCTATACCTACCCATTCGCTATTCGGGTCAGCACCACACTCAACCCATCGCCTTTTTACTTCCTCAGGAGAAATAAAATTACATTTAGCAACTTGTTCTTTAAATTTATCAATCTTAGATTTTCGTAAGAATTCTAAAATGTTTGACCCTTGACCATCAGGGTAACCATCCCATTGTCCATATTGAGCAATTTTTGGTTGGCTTGTTTGAAATACAGCTGTTACATGTCTTGTTCCCATTATTCATATAATTTAAAGGGATGAATACAACAATTAAATGGAGTTTCTAATTTTCTTTTAAAATATTTTCCATGTTCATTTAACGAAGTATCAATAACTCGGTCATATGTCCGATGAAATATAAACCATACTCGTTTTTTAAGATTAGAACGAATACATGTTTCTGGGACTTCATGCTTTTGTTTAAAATCATCAAATTGAATAAATCTATGACTCCATGGGTCCCATTCTCCTATTGAATCATAATACCATTGAATTTTATCCCAGTATATTCTAGTCCCCTTAATATACAACATTCCATTATCTATCGCATAAGAAACGTCTTTGAGCGATATAAAATCATCTGTAACATAAGGACTATCGTTAGAAACGAGAAGAGTGTCGTCTCGTAGTCTTGCCCATTTTGCTGTTCGAATTAATGATGAAGCCGCAAGTAATTGGAATTTAATTTTTACCTCTTCCATAATTTAATCGTTTACGTGTTTCCATTTAGGATTTTTAGCAACACCATTTATCCAGTCATACTCAATTTCATCTACATCTGTACGACCGTCAGCATAGGTTTCAAAAAATCTGCATTTTGTGTGGTCAAGTTCCATCAATTTAACAATCTCAGTTGCTAATTGTTCTGATGCATTTGTGACCGATGTTCCTTCGTCTATATCTTCAAAAAGAATTCGACACTCTTGTGTCTCTAAATTCTTTTCTACATGTACATTACATGCGGATGGGTGAATTCCCCATCCCTTAAATTCGTGTCTAAATGAATGTGTCATGTTTTTTACTATTTAGCATAAATTGTATGCCGATATTCATTAAAGTTAATAATAAAAATCCAGATATAAGAATCCAAGCTGGCAATCCAACAGCTATTCCTGGCATTACAAATACAAATAAAGTTACTGGAACTGTTATTAACCATCCAATGTGTTTGTCTAATTTATTCATAATTAATATTTTGTAGTCCACTCTGGCTTTGGAAGAAAATTAATTAATTCACATTCGACCAAAAATTCATACACAGTTTTCCATTCCTTTTCAGGATCGAATCCTGCTTTATCGTCGAATAAAACATTAAAATAAAACTTATCCTCATAATAGCCAAAGTTACCATTTTTGGAACTTATTCCAGAATTTTCATTGACAGCATCCCAAACAATTCCATTTTTTGCAAACCCTACAATGTATTCAGCTATTTCCCCAGGAAATGAAGAAGTCCACAAAATTAACTTTGTGTCTTTTCGTTTAGTAAGAATCTGAAGGGTTTCCTTGGCATAAGGATAGTAAATCATTTCAGTTCCCTTGTACGTTGGTTTGATTATTGTTCCATGCAAATCAAAGGCCCAGTATGTCTCGTACCATTCTTTTTCAAATGAATGTAAAAACATTCGCTGAATAAAATCAACTATCATTAGTTCATGAATTCTTTGCTTTCTCCAGACTCAAGAAATGAAATAACAAGTTTTGCTAATTGCTCGTACTGAGGATCTTTTACTTTTATAAAAACTTCAGCAGGACTGCACTCATCTTCTTCCCACGGGGCTTCAGGATCAAAATTCTCGTCATATCGAAGTCTGTCTTCGTAATTCGTGTTTCGGAGTTTAATGTCAAAAACATCGTCGCAAGTTTTGTCACTTCCACAAGCTTTGAACATCTCATTGATCATTTTCTTACACGGCTCAATTGAACCTGAATAGTCAATATACATCTCTGTTGAAGAGTTTGTAATGACATCTACAAATGAATGAATACTTAATACTGTTTCCATAGAGTTTAATTTGAACAAAAATACAAACTATTTTCCAAAAAGATAAAAAAATTCTGTTAAAAATCTGTTAAGATTATTCGTGATGAACCCAACGATCGATTTCTAATTGTCTTTCAACAGCAAAACGTTCAACAATTCTCCATTCTGCTGCGGTAGCAAGTCTGTTGCCAGTACCTCTACACTGAACAATACGTTTTTGAGGGCTTACTTCAATAGTTAAAAGATTTTTAATGCGCATGAAAGCATCTTCAACAGTCATGGACCATATGCTCGTTCTTCCGCTGTTGCATGTATTTGCATATCCAGCAACGCAGTGACCATGGGTTCTTCCCTCTGCTCTTAAACTTGCAACACTTAATAATTGAGTGAATGAGTATGTTCTTCTGTTTTCTTCTTTTCCAAATGTAACGGAATAATCAGCAATTGGAAAGGGACTCCAGGCTTTTGGAATACCTTCTTTTGCCCCTTTACCTAACTCTTTGTGCCAAGCTTCCATTCCCCTAACTAAAGCAGGAAGAGTTCTTCCATTTATTTTAAAATCTGGAACTTCAGGAGGTAACATTCTATATCCGCCTCCGGCCACAGGAATTTGACGATGATCATTTTTTAAATGATGAATATAGTCACAAACAGGAGAAATTATGTGAATATCTAATAAAGGCTGTGCAATGAAGAACTTCATTATTGGTTCCCAGAATTCCCAATTTTTCTGGGTAGTAATTCTAAAAATACGGGACTCCATAAAAGCACGAACAAGTCTTTCATCTCCTCCTGAAGCAAGAACTTTTCCCCATAAAATTGCTTCTGTAGGATTATAATTATCAGGAGCTAATTGGAAATAATGAGATTCCTTTTTAGTTATAGGAATAGGAAGTTTTGTAAAAGTTCTTGGACTTTCACCTTTTCCCATATGCAGATATAATTCGATATTCCATCCTCCTGGTTTTAACCATACATCATCCATGAATTTTGGAATAGGATATTTGCAAAAAAGGTGGCGAGCAATACTTTTTATTTGTCTTTCAAGATTATAGGTATTTTTGTTCCAAGTAGATATGTCTCTAACCCAATTCTTTTTTTCAAGATACATTAAATGAAGCGCTCTAACGGATAATTGATCATCAAGAAAGGCTACATTCTTTTTTGATAGAAAAGTAATAAAACGAAGAAAATCAGCTTTATCTACCGGCCTAAAATTCTCACTGCTAGCTCTTCTAAAGATACCATCTAACTCGCAAGCACCACTTGAACTAGGAAAATTGCGCGTAGGAATAGCTCCATCATAAATCATTTCAATGAGTTTATGAGGCTTCTTTTTATAAAGATTAGCGCTTTTTAAAGTGACTAAATATTTGGTATAATCAATTTCCATCCAGCAAATATAATCATTTTTTTGATTTGGAGCACATTTCCTTTACCATTTTTATTAACTCCTCTTCAGATACATCAACTGTAATGTTGAACATAAATCCATAAGTATTTAATAACCTATTGGTTAAAAAGTTCTTATTCTTTATTAATATGTATCTTAACGATCTTATTAATAAAGTATAGTCTCCGCACGGACCATGTTTATGGTTAGTCCATAAATCAAATAAATGATTAAAGTCTTGAACCTGAATAGATTGATAGATATTATTACGTAAACATCTGACGTGATGTTTTTTGCAAAGATTGTTAAATTCGTACTCTATAACTTTGTCAGCAAAACCCATGAGATTATTTTTAATCAACCCCAATCCTTTTCATATGTGTACCAATGATCACAAGAAGCAGCATCTAGCATAGCTTTTATATAAAGTTGGTCAATGTCCTGTTGATTTAATGATTGCATGTATTCAAGTGCTAAGGACTCGTTACTTTCATAATGTGGTTTATTAGCCTCTTTATTTACATGTTCTATTGCCATTCCGCAAGCAGTATAAAAAATACGATTGTCATCACCCCATCTATGACCACATAACAATCCTTTATCATTATTCCCTTCTGGAATAGTTTTGCTAATGCTGGCTTTAAGAAGAGCTATTCTTTTTAAACCACTTTCGCGTAGAGGATCAAATATGGAATTATCATGCATTAACATGGTGCTAATATAATAAATTTTTGATTAACTAGGAAATTTAAGCTCTAATTTATGTTCTTTTGTTAGATCACATGTTTTATTTTCTAATATTTGAAACCCAATAATTGGATTTCCAAAATCAACTTCTAATATGACTTCTATTATAATTTTTCCAACAAACACATCTGTTATGTACACAATATGTTCCTTTGTTTTTGTTGTAAATTCTATCCATTTATCAAGTAGTAAATGCTGTAGCGGTGAATTTTCTGATGGATTTGTGTATGATATTTTTACTAAGGTTTTAAATTTTTGATCCGAATAAAATTTAAACGATAAAGGAAAGTTAATAAAATAGCGATGTTGTTTTTCTACTATAATTTCAAATGCTGCGGTTTTTTTCTTTCCTTCTACAATGTATTTTGGATCAAGGATTTTAAATCGACATGGATTTAGACCACTACTATCAAATGGCTTTCTTAATATGGATATTATTAACAATACACATAATAATACCATAAAAACAAGAAGCAAACTCTGTATCATCCATTAAAATTATTTTATCCATTGAATCTTATTTTTCAAGTTTTGATAATTTGTCTTTTAATATATCTATTTGTGTTTTTTGTTCGATAATTATCTCTAAAAGATCTTTGAATGACACAGAAGAATCTAAAATAAAATCGGATGCTATGACATTTCCATGTATTTTAGTGTGTCCATCATAGTCAATAATGAATTTATAATTTTGATAATCTGAATTTGTTATGCCAAAAAGAGGGCGATTATTTATTTTTTCATGATGATTACTTCTTCCATCCATTATTATTAATGGAATTGATGATGGAAGATTATTTCCTGCTCTTCCAATAAAATATAATCCGGCGTCGTTTTCGTCAGATCCCATTCCAATAATTTCGGGTACGAATCCCTGATTTGTTCCATTTCCCATAGAAAATCCGTAAACCCCGTCGCCGACATGAAATGCAGTCATAAGAGTATTATGAGGTACTGCAATATCGAATTTATATGTATATAGGGGGCCTCTCCCGATGCCTACGCGACCGTCAGAATAATGGATGTTAGTTCCCTTTATTTTATCGTCGACTATTAACCTAGTGTCAATTGATGCATCTATCTTTATAACTCCTTCTATATTAGTTACGCTGACAGATTCTCCGCCTTCAAAGTGATGAAAATAAGGAATTTTTACTTCTTTAATTGATAAGAGGTCTTCTGAAATTTGATGAACAACTAAATTTCCTTTATTTTCAATATTAAACATTAAACTTTGGGTTTTCTTTTTCTTTTAGGCTTGCTTTTGACCGCTACCCAATCTTCATATACAGCTTTGAGCTGTTGACAATATTCGTAATTTTCGTGAAGCTTAAAATAATCTATTGTCATATTCATTAGTTTTTCGACACTTTCATCTCGACAATAAATAACCGATTTTTTATCGTGATAAATTACAAATAACTTATCGTTTTTAACCTTTGATAAATATTCACGCACTTTATGTGCAAAATGCCCAAAATTTTTATCTTCATAAAATTCTTGAGCTTGTTTTTCGGGATCAAATTCAAACAATACACGTTTATCTTCAGTTGGCCCTATAGTATTTAAAAACAATAAGTGGGCATCTTCTCCTTGTTCTTCTCTAAATTTTTGTGTCTCCAATATTACATTTTCTGCAACTTGATCAAATAATCTAAGTAGCTCATCTTTAAACTGATCATATCCTTTTAAAATTATCTGATCTGTTAGCATCCATGCAGGATCAATCTCAGTATCATGAATAAACAATATTGGACAAAAAATATTTTCTTGTAATATATCGGAACCTAATTTATTAAAGTCAGCATCATCAATTTTATCATTTTCTCCCCATACGCACCACGTATTAGGAACTTCATAAAGCCTTGCTGTTCTAATGTTTTCAAAATCATCATATATTTTTATGATTTCTTCATCAGCGAAAGTAAACTCTTTAGGCTTATAAGTTTCTGTAACACCACTCGGATATAATATTATCGCCATTACCCAAATTTAATTTTATTTTTTAAACTATACCGTTTATTTTTATAAGTGATGAAAAAATTACGAACATAAATATCTTCGCCTGGTTCCATGTTATGAACAATTATACTATGAGTATCTGGAGGTGTAACTATTAAGATATTTGATTCTCCGTCAATGACTATTTTTCCATCATGTGTTTTTGTGATTTTCATTTGTGAAAGCGTTTAAACGCATTATTAGTTATATATTCCCATTCAACCTCCCCTATAAATTCACTCAAGTTTTTAGCTCCACAATAACTCATATTGGAACGTAAATAATCTTGAAAATTTTCAACCCATTGAGATAGATTGTATTCTACTTTTTGATATTTAGTTATTCCTTCTGCAGTCACTAATTTTGATCTTCCCCAACTTCTTTGAACTGCTTTGGTACTCATACCTCTATATTTCTTCTTAATAGGAAATCCCCATTTCCAAAGAATTTTTGCTAAGAAATATGGAACTCTAAATCCCCATAAATAATTATAGCCTGCACTCTGCATGGTTTTATTAAATAATGATCCAACCATAACATAATCAGCACCTAAGGCAAGAGCCTTTATAATATCGTCATATCCTTGCATGCCGCCATCGGCTACTATTTTAGCTTCTAATTCACTTTCTTTCTTAATTTTATGACATTCTGTAATTAATGATCCCATTGGATAATTAATAGCAACGTTTGCGGCGGTAGTACAGCCGGCACCTGTCCCTATAGAGCATCTCACATAATCAGCTCCAGCCATTGCAAGATTTTTATAGGTTAATGGATGAGCAACATTTCCTACCATTAATTTTGTCCAAGGCCATCTTTGTTTTATTTCCTTTATTATTGGAATTAATTTAGCCATATGGCCGTTAGCTATATCTATAAGAATATTTGGATATTTTCCTAAATATAATGGGGTTTGGCGTTTTAAATCACTTTCTATTTGACATAATCCAAGTGCCTGGAAAAAGCCTGCTCTTCCAATTAAATCTAATCCTTCTGTACCTCTAGGCAAACATGGAATAATATCATTATCGATAAATTCTTGATAGTTTCTCTTACATACTACAGTGTCCATTGGAGATGCAATTAATGGTAACTTTCGGTTATCATACATGATATTGCATTCGCTTCTGTGTTCAACATCACTTATTATTGCAGGAATAATTGAAATATCCCACAAATCAAATTTCGGCTCTCTATTCATTATTATTGTTTTATACTATTATTATAGTAAGAAAAAGCTACTCGGTTTTAGTAGCTTATCTCTTTAATTCCTCTGGTCCTTCTTCAGCCGGGGGAATTGGTGGGGTTATATCTGCGGGCGGCGCCTTCGTATCCTCCTCTGGTTCTTCTTCAGTCTTTATTTCTTGTGGCAATAATACTGTTGAAGTAGGTGGAGGTGTTGGTTGTGGTTTCGGAGGAGCCGGTTTTTTCTTAGGAATTGGTTGTACATTTCTAATTTTGGCTGGCTCTTTAGGCTCTTTCTTTTCCTCTTTTTCTTTTGGCTCCTCAATAGGAGTTTTCAATGGTTTTTGTTCCTTTGTTGGTGGCTTTGGAGTTTCTGGTTCTGGTTCCTTACCTTTTGTTACAGGTTCTTCAGGTTTAAATCTATCTCCAATTCTAGCCTTATCTATCGCAAAAGTAGTCTTAAATAATGGGCTTGAAACCTGGAATTGTCCATCTGGCAATTCTCTTTCAATTTCTACATAAGTATTTGTACCCTTATTAGTTGTATATTTATAAGTTCCTCCTTGTTCGATTGGATCAGTGCTAACTCTATATTTTGGTATAGATTTAACTTTAATCCTAGACTTATCTCTTACAACAATAATTGGTTTGTCAGTTTTTTCGTCTTTCTTTAAAACGATTTCTTTACTTCTTTTAGAAACACTTCTCCATGCATCTTTATCAAGGTCAAAAAATGTTGCAACTTTTGGAGATGATGGACGTATTCCTTTTGGATGATCTTTTCGAGGAATATATTTCATCATGGTGGTTCCTTTAGCAGGACGAACTTCACCATTTAGTTTTATAAATTCAAAATTGACAATCTTTTTTCTAAGAAGCTTTCGAAGTTCCGGAACTGATATAGGTTCTCCATATAATAACTTCTCTAATAATAGGTTATCATAAAAATAATTGACAATAAACAAATCTCTTGCTGATTCGCATATTTTATATCCGAATAATTCTTCAGTTAATATGTCCTTAATTAATTGTTCAGTCATTTCTTAAATTGGTACCCATTTTTCTTTTAAATTGATTATTCAGCTCCTTATATTTTCTATCAATATTATTTTTTAATCCTATGTACATTGCAGCTTCAGGTATATGTTCTGAATTAAAATGTCCGCTTTTTATACTACGAACAAAACTTCGTAATTCTTTAACTATTTCGTCATTATGATTTGGATCTTTGTCTAGTAAATCTAAAAAATACACTAATTGTTTTTGCCATTTTGATTCAGGAGGTCTTAATCCAAATTCTTTCGCTTTTTCATCAACAAAAGTTTTATTTAAAAAGAACTTAATCGCATCAGGTGACATCTTTCCTTCAATCACCCCTTTCCAGAAAATTATACTTTTAAATTCTTTTCTAACGTCATCAGGCGATTTTGGTTTTAAAATGTCTCCTATGGATTCTCTTACAATCATTTTTCGTCAACAGGAAAATCTTCTACTCCATCAGGAAGAGGCTCATCATTAAAAGGAGGTTCTGGTTCTCTTTGATAGCGAGGAAATCTTTCGTCATCGTCAAAATCAAGATCATCATCAAATCCTAAATCATGTGTTCCATCCTCTTGAGTTTTTGCTTTTACGATTGACATAGCTGTTTCTTTAGGATCAGATCCCTTTTCAAATTCTGCATGAAATTCCTCATCATAAAATTGAACAAAACCTTCAGCTTCAAATTCGTCAACTCCAAATTCGTTTATCAAAGTTTCAATCACCTCGAAATACCAAGCGTTTTCGTCCAGCCCTTCTTTAGGTTCTTCTTGGGGTTGTTCAGGAATAAAAAGTTCATTTAATGATTCTGATACAAATGATTCTTTTACTCCACCAGTTTTACGCTCTATCATCTTTTGTATTTCTTGTGCAAGAGGCCAATCCTCATTATCAATAGCTTTATTCATTTCCACATTTAAAGCGTTTAATCCTAAACCAGATAACCATTTTCTTGTATCAGCTTCGGATTTTTCAGGTTTTGGTTCTTCTTTAGGTTGTGGTTTTGGTGCTGAAGGCTTTTTGAAGAAATCAATTAAGGAATTATCTTCGTCTTCAACATCATCAAAATCTTCTACACCAGGAGGCAATGGTTCATCTTCTTCTGGTTCATCAACAGCCTGTCGATATTTGTAATCTTTTATTTCATCCATTGTTTCCATTATAAACATTTTAATGGTTTTCTTTGGACCATCTTCTTTAAGAAGTATGGCAGTTACAAGCTCAACAAATTCCTTTGAAGGCATTTTAATCATTTTTCCAAATACAAATTCCCTCATATTTGGAATGTCATATGCTCCTGAAATTCCATCAGCAACATCATTGATATAATTTCTTAAATCTCTGGCAATATATGGACCATAACGAATATCTCTTTGTTCGTCAGCTAATGTATCTGTAGCTTCTAAAACTTTTTTAGCTCGTGTTTCGTCTGGATCGATAGCTCCTGCAGCAATTAATTCATAAATTCCTTTTACAGTTTCATGAACTAACATTGGAAGATCAAGTACACGTGCGATAATTGTTGGTCCGGAGGGTCCTTCTTCACCGCCTTCTCCTCCTTCATCATCTTCATCATCGTCATCTTTGAATTTGATTTCCATAACGTTGGCCATTTCTGGATGTTCATCAACCATCATTTCAAGATTCTGTGTCTCATCCCAGTCAAATTTCTTATTGATAGCTAAAAATTGCATATACAAATCGAGAAGACGATCACTACCTGTAATTTCTGCCACTCTATCTCTCATATCATACATCATTGAATGTACGTTTTGAGCTTCACCTTGCATAATATTATTGATAAGTTTTCTTTTATCAATATCATCTTGAACACCGGGTAATTCAACTTGATGTTGTTCAATTTCAAATTCCTTTTGCTTATTCTTTTCAAGCATTCGTTCGGCAATTTCCTGTTTTTCTTCATCATCAGGATTAACTATCTTGACATCAAGTGTTACTCCTTCAATGATAGGACCATAGAATTTTTGAATTACTTCTTTACCTAATTCAGTTAATTCTTCTTCATGACCTCGTTGAATTTGAAATATTTGGCGAAGTAAATTACACATTTGAGCCATTTCTTGATGGGTCGGCCCTCTAAACCCACCATGTTCTTGCTGAGCTTCTTGACGAACTCGGTTAATATATTCTTGTGGAAGATTTAACTCGGCTTCAAATAAGTTCTCTTTAACTCGTTTCATAGTATAGTTTTATTTTATTATATATACAAATTTTCTTTAACTGGGGAATTATAATTTTTATGTAAAATCTCCAATGTTGATGGTTCTAAAGTTGCTTTAACTCTTGGATCGTTTATCAATAATTTAACTATGTCCTTATCTTTTTTATTATATAGTGCGAAGGATAATGCTATATTATTTTCAGCACTTGGATCTAATTCTGGATATTGTAATAATAATTTGACTTTGTCTAAATCATTTTGTAAAATTGCCTGATTTAATATCTCATTTGTTGGTTTAATTCCATGATCTAAAATTACTTTTGATGTTTCATAATCTGTTTTTTCAAGAGCATGCAAAAAATTTTGTTCTTTAAATTCATACAAATCTAACAATTTTTTAAGAACATTAGAACTATTTTTATTAATAGCCCACAAAAAAAGTTTTTGATATGTTGCCGGCTCATGAAATTGTACTCCTCTTTCTAATGCCCATAAAATTGGCTCTTCCATATTTTTATTCATTCCCATCTGAATGAGTTCATAAGGAGTATAATCTTTTAATGAGTTTTTAATTTCTTCGGTACTTTTAGGCTTAAATATTTTAGATTCAAATAAAATATAATCTCTTCTTTTTACAATATTTCCTTTGCTATTTCGATAGTATACTATTCCTTTTTCAAATTTAATTCCTCGTTTTTGATTTTTTTTGGCAATTTCAAATAACTTTTCGCGTATTTCTTGTAACTTGTTTATTTGATCTTTTGTTAAACGATATTTTTGCCATTTTTCATTATGTAAACCTTTTTCATGTTGTCTCAACATCCAGTCTATTGCTCCTATAGGACTATATTTTTCATATTCATTTCGAGCTTCATAACCTAAAGGACTTACTCTTCCGTCTTTAAGAATTATGTCTATTATATCAAAATCTAATTTTTTAATAGCTTCTGATAAGAATGACCCTCTTTTATCCGCCCATGGATTAATATGTTTGTCCTTTAAAATTATTTTAACAATTTCTGGATTTCCTGTCTCTACTGCAGCGTATATTAAACCTGGAGATAAAAATTCTCCATCAGGAAGATTCGGAAGTTTCGATAAAATATATTTTAAAATTTCAGTGTTTTCTCGACGAATAGCATTAAAAAAATTAATGATGCCAGAAGAATCTCTACTGGAAATATGAGCATGAAATTTAGCTCCCTTTTTTTCAATAGCATATTTAACCAATTGTATATTACCGTCTCTAATGCCCTTTGTTAATAAATCCTGTGCAGGCATATTATCAACAATCAATTGTAATTCTTTTTGTGTTTTTGGTTTTAATAAATAAAGTGAATTTATTTTGTCGATATCCTTAGGTATATTAGGAGCTAAATCATCTTTATCTCTAAAATATAATTCTCGATCATCATTAGCATTTGGATCCTCAGGAAACATTTTTCTTGCCTGCTCCATATCGGAGTATGATCTATCTTGGTTATATAGATCGCGATCGTCTAAGGATTCACGAACGAGCATTACTTTTTCTTACTTTTACCTATTTGAGAAAACGCTATTGCGATAGCTTGTTTTTGTCCTTTTTTTGTTACAGGAACTTTCTTTTTGGATTTTCCTATATGTTGTTCGCCTTCTTTCCAGTGACTCATCACCTTATGAAATTTCTTCTGTTCTTTGGTTTCTTTTTTCTTTTCGACTAATAGAACTTCCTCAAGGCTTTCACATACTAATTTCATATATGAACATTATTTTATTTTTCGCCAATAAGTTTCATGTACTTTTTAGCGACATCATCTGCGGTTGCTTTAGGACCTGGAGTAACAGATGGTCTTTCTCTTCTGATTGGTGAAGGATGTTGTGGTTTTGTACCAGGTTTTCCTGGATGAATTGTTGGCTCTTTTGTTGGAGCAGGTTTTGATGGTTGAGGTTGCGCTAATTTTACTTCATCTTCTACTTCAGGCTCAATTAAGCTTTCTTTTACAAGTTTTTTTGCCATTTCTTTATATTTTTTTAATTCAGAATCACTCAAATGTTTTAACACTCTTTTGTCTTTCAATAATATATTAACAATGTTATAATGACCGTTTTCCGCTGCTTGTGTTAATGCAAAGTTAGGTTTTGAAGTTGTTAAATCTTGTTGGCTAGGATCAACTCTTTTATCATTTAAAAGTAGTTCAACAGCTTCTTTATTTCCGAATTGAGAAGCAACTTTTATTGCTCTATTGTAATCTGCCCCTGGATTTATTCTCTTATCATTCAAAAGCATTTTTACTAATTTATTATTTCCACGAGCAATAGCAATGGATAATGCTTCAGCAACAGATTCTTCTTCTTTTTCTGGTTGTACTCTTTCGTCTTTTAATAAAACTTCCACTAATTTTTCACGGCCAAATCCAACGGCCCACACAAATACCATGGAATTTTTTTGTCCTGGATCTAATTTTTTATCTTTTATTAATTTGATAATCTCTTTTTCTAATCCAAATTTTAATGCTTTATAAACTAAACTATTGGGTGATATTTTTGTTTGAGGATTTGTTACAAGCATTTTTATAATTTCAGGATTTTTTAATCCGGAATCTCCTGCAACTTTATTTGGATCAGCGCCTCTTTCGATAGCAATACGAACTAGTTCTGGATCGCCTATTTTTTCGACAGTTGTCTTTAATAACTCATCAGGATTTTGTATTTCCAAAGCAGCCTTGCGAATTTCATCTTGACTTTTTGGTTTAAGAATACCACCTATACCTTGTTCATTTATATTATATTCTCTTTTCATTTCAGGTGTGAATTTATTTATAACTCTTTGATCCTTTAATAACATCATAATAATATTATCATGCTCATAAATTTCAGCCCCCGTTAATGCAGCATTATTAACATCTGACGGGTCGACCCTTGGATCTTTCAATAATTCTTTTACTAAAGCACCATGACCATTACTAGCAGCCCATCTAATTAATTGATTTTTATTAGCTCCCGGGTCCAGTCTTGGGTCTTTTAATATTAAATTGAAAATTTTTAAATCCTCTTCTGTTCTCTTCTTTTGTTTAGGAAGTGTTTTTGATAATGCTATACTTATGTTTTTATCAGATAAATTTCTTTTCAGTAATGCTTTAACAGCTTTTAAATTTGATTTCTCAACCGCCCAATTTAATAACTTACCATTTAACTCATCTGATAAACTTCTTTCAATAACATAATCAAAGATAATGTCATCATTTTTAGAAATGACTAAATCAACAATTTCTGTATCATTTAAATTGTTGATTTCGTTTTCAATTTCTTCGCCTGATTTTGGTTTTAATATGTTCTCGATGGCTTCTCTTACAATCATATGTAAAAATTATTTTAGTCTGAAAGTAAGTCATCGATATAATCTCTTGGTGCTACACTGTCATCTTTAAAGTGAGAAGCCTTGAAAGTTGCATCTGGATTTACAGTTACACCAATCATGGATTTTTTATCTGAAAGAGATTTAGTAAAGTCATATATGAAATACTGATTAGAAAAGACATCAGCATAAGAATCCCAATAGTTCTTTGAATATGAAATACACCACGATGATGAACCTAAAGCGTTTGATGCTGAATAATCAAGGGGTTTTATAACTAATAGATCAGGTCTCTCTAATATAATTTCAACAGCACATTTTTTGTCTTTGATCTTTTTCTTAATGGCTTCAAGGTTGAATCCACCAGAAAGATTTTTAATGAGAGCATCTGTTTCATTATACAACGATCTAGAATCTTTAAATTTTCCACCCTTTTTAGAATAAAAATCTTTTAAAGCGTCTGCATATTTAATGTTTAGCTCTATAAGTTTCTTTAATTCTGCAGAGGCATGTTGTCTAGCACGAGATGGAATAGAATTTATTACCTGGCTTACCTTTGTTCCAATTCCTGAGCCTTGAAGAAAGTCAAATAAATCCTCTATTGTTTTAAAGGTATCAATTGGAGGAACTTTGGTTGGATGAGATTTTAACATCTCATAAACTTCTAGAAGCTTATCCCAAGGTTCTCTATCTTGAAATAACCATTTTGTAAATTTACCAACGTATCCGATTCTGTTATCTTTCAATAACATTTGTTTTAATTGCTGAAAACGTGGGTCTTCTTCGGGGATCCTCATCTTAGCGAGGATGGCTCTTGCTTGTTGCATATTTTCGTTTAATAGGCCGTATAAATTCTCTCTAACAATTAACATGCTAATATAATTATTTTTTTTAATATTTATTTGTTTTTTAACTTTTTTATTTGTTATTGTTAAAAAATAATTGCTGTTGTCGTGACTATTTTAATATATATACACAAAAAAAATCCTTAGTTGGAACTAAGGATTTTCATTTAAAATAACAAGGGGGTTTAACCACATCTTGAATAGCCGCATTCTGGATTAACGCATTTCACACAGCCATCTTGCATTATGAGTTTATCTCCACAATCGGGGCAACTTTCTCCATCCAATTCATCTTCAGGAATATATTTTGATAAATATCTTCTTACAACAGAAGAGAATGAAGAAACATTTTCATCTATTTTCTTAATGACATGAATTACTTTCTCAATAGGAGCTCCATGTCTTAAAAGCATAGATGCTGATAGTGTCAATGCTCGTTCTTCAACTCTATTAGCGGCTAATTGAATATTGTCTATTTCGAATTCACCATTTATGAATTTATATTGGCCTTTTTTAATTTTAACAGTTTTTCCTTTAGTATTTTTATCCATTGGTGGATTTTCAAAGGCAAATATTTCATATGGACGATTCGTATCTTTCCAAAGACCTACGATAACAGCGTATTTAACTCCTTTAACAGTTGCTACATAATAATCTGCTTTCAATTCCTTTGGTCTCTTTGGCGCGCGTGTTTCTTTTAATTCATCATCATCCTCTTTTTTATTGGATATTAAAACACCAGTGCGAGAACCTTCTCTATAAATTGTTAATCCTTTACAACCAGCTTTCCATCCATGGAAATAGATATTGTTTACTTCCTCTACAGTTATTTTTTCGGGAAGATTGTGGGTAACTGAAATAGAATGATCTACCCACTTTTGGATAGCTGCTTGCATATTTATTTTTTCATAGTAATCAATACTATGAGATTCTGATTTTCCCCAAGGGGATTTACTGACAAGATCATCTAGATCTTTTTCAGTTGATTGCTCTAAAAACTTCCTTGCACCCTCAAATGTGGTTTCAGATTGTAAACTAAACCACTGTATAAAAGGATAATGTATTACATTGTACTCTTCCCATGAATCGCCGTTTTGATCAGTAAATACAACTTTAGCTCCTTCTTCGTTCGGATTTATTTTTCTTCTTCTACGATAGAATACTTTAAACACTGGTTCAATACCAGAAGTTGTTTGGCATAAAATTGCAAGAGTTCCTGTAGGTGCTATAGACATGGTTGCAATATTTCTTCTTCCATTTTTTAAATACTCATTGTATTCTTTATGGTCAAAATTTTCACCAATTACTCTTCTAATAAATGGATTGCCTGCTTCGATGTCTGCATCCCAAATTAAAAATGGTTTTCGTTCTCTTGCAAGTTTAATACTTTCTCTATATGAATTAACGGCTATACATTTTTGAATATCTTCAGCCATCTTAGTAGATTTTGGAGTTGCATAATCCATACCTAAAGATGCGAACATATCACCTAATCCCAAAATTCCAACACCAGTTCTTCGTCCTTTTTTAAGAACATCTAAAACTTTTTTCCATAAGTTTAATTCAGTTCTTTTTAATTCTGGGTCTTCGGGATCACTTTCTATTTTCTTAATAATAGCTAATATCTTTTCTTCTTCAAGGTCCACAATGTCATCCATGAACCTCTGGGCCATTTGGGAAATTTTTGCTAATTTATCCCAATTAAATCTGGCTTTAGAAGTGAATGGGTTTTCAACAAGATTAAATAGGTTTATGGATCCTAATCTGCATGAATCAAAAGCAGATAGAGGAACTTCACCACAAGGATTTGTTCCCTTTGTTTCAAACCCAAATTTTTTATAAGAATCAGCAGGAGATTCGTTTATAATTCTATCCCAAAACATAACCCCAGGCTCTGCATTTTTATGGGCTTGTTTTACGATAATATTCCAAATATCTTTTGCTTTAACTCTTTTGACATAAACTCCCTTTTCAATACAAACTAATTTATTATAAGGTAGTTGTTCTTGCAGAGCTATTTGTCTAGATTGAGTAGGATACGATAAAATATAATCTTCATCGTTTTCTACTGCCCTCATAAATTCATCTGTAACTTTTACAGATATATTAGCGCCAGTAATTTCAGATAAATCATCTTTTGCCATAATAAAGTCTGTAATGTCTGGATGATTTATATGCATTGTAATCATTAACGCACCTCTTCTTCCATCCTGCGCAACTTCTCTTGTAGATTCAGAATATCGATTCATGAATGATACAGCACCAGTTGATGAATGAGCTGAGTTATTTACTAATGCAGTAGATGGTCTTAAATGTTCTAATGTTATTCCAACCCCTCCTCTACGTTTCATTAATTGAACCATAGATTCATCCGTATTAAAAATTCCTCCATATGAATCTGCTCCGTTATCAATAAAAAAGCAATTACCCAAAGAGGAAACTGCCTTAGTATTTCCAAGACTAAAAAGGATTGATCCACCAAAAATAAATTGATTGAAGTTTTTTAACGCATCATATATTTCTTCGTATGATAGGGGATTTGGATATTTTAGTTCGTTTCTGTAAATTTCTTTTGATACTCTTTGTATTGTATCATCGGGGGTTCTTTCTTCGAAGTAGCCTTCTTCTTTGGATTTTAGGGCGTATTTTTTGATCCATACGTTTGTTGCTAATGTGTCTCCTTTAAAATATTCTAGGCCAGCTTCTCTTAATTGTGGCTCTCGATACAATTGTTCACTCATACTTATTTTAATTCTTATTTTAGTTAAAAGATTTGTTTTATTTATATCCCTTTAACTTTTCTTAACATGCATTTTTGACAGTCTTAACAGAAAATTAACTCAAAGATTTTTGAATAGATTTTTTACGTTCTTTGAGAATTTTTTCTAATTCAGCATATTCCTTTTCTGCTTTCTGGGACACCTTTTTAGCATCTTTTCGTTGAGAATAGTAATCGGTTAGAATTTCCGAAAGAAATGGTTCGATAGTTTGATCAAATACAGCACCACTCTCACATTTTACTTCGTTTTTCTTAGGTTGATAATTTTTATCTTTAAGTAGAAAATTTTCTATAGAAATTTTAAATTGTCTCATTATAGTTGGATAAAGAGATGCATAGTCAAATGAAGCCACCCAACTATATAAATCTGGCGTTGGTTCATAAACAAATGCTCCTTCATAATCAGCTCTTAAGTTATCTTGTTTTGTTTTTGGAAATATTTGATTTCGTTGATATGCGTGTCTTGCCAATGTAGCTTCTAACATTTGTATCGGAGAGAACGCGTGCATTGCTTGTACTCTTGTAATGTTACTAAGACCAAGAAATGTACCCATTGTTTTTAATTTCTTGTGAATTTGTTCTACGAGAATTGAGTCGATTGCGTTATAAAATACATGACGATCATAATCCTTTTCATAAAGATCTCTAAACGTTCCTGAATATTTAACTTTTTTAACACCTAATGCAGCTTCAGCAACAAAGTCAAGAGTATTATTTTCTTTTGGATCAATAGTTCTATCCCATTTTTTATAAATTTCAAGATAGTCTACAACAAGTTTATGTTGTGGAAGCATGACATCAACTTGTCTTCCTCTGTCTTTAGTTTTATGTCTATCCCATTGTCTTGTTGGTGACATCCATAATATATCGATATTTAATTTCTTACAACGATTATAGATGTATCTCCAGTCATAATTCCAAAAGTTCCATCCAGTTATTAATGGAGCATTTCTTGCATATTCCCATAAGAAACTATGCAACATTGTTGCTTCATTATCATATTGTTTATAAATGAACGTATATTTTTTATCAAGACTTTCAATGTGTTTGTTTATTTCTTTTTCAATAGATGCACATTGTTCTCCTGATAATGGTTTTAAACCAAAAACATATACTTCTGGAGAGTGACTCCACGCAATGGAATTAATTCGATTATTTGCATCGCCTGGATCCCCAAATCCTTCATCTGTAACATCCACTTCTATATCACATGAATATAATTTAGGAAAATTTCTTTCAAATAAAGGAGATACAATTTCGTCTCCTGCATCCATAAAGAATTCTTGAAGACGATGTTTATTTAAGTATTCTGTGGCAACTTTTTTGACAGGTTTATTATCCCAAGAACGTATGTTAGGAAGTCCTTGATTTTCATAGCGAGCATATACATACTCGTATTTATATGTTGGAGGAACATTTAATTGCATATATGAAATGTCGCCTTCTTTGTTTATGTAGGAAACTATTATTTTCCCTGGTCGTTGCTCTATATTAATGATCATACGAAATATTTTTATATTATATACGAGGTAAAGAAAAAGGTTTAGTTTTTTTGAACTAAACCTTTTCGGTCATGCATAGAAAAATTACCATACAGGTAAGGTTAGATATATTCTTTACAAAAAGCTTTTAATTCTTCAAGATTATTAAATGTATAAACAGATAATCCTAAATCTCTTGCGTATTGTTCTTCTTTATCTGCTCCTATTGATGGGATTTCTTTTCCTTCAGAGTCAAATGCACGCAAGCGGATTAAAATATCACATACGGCAAGCCATTCTAAATCCCATTCAAACCATTCATGTTCAGGACGGTGTCTGTGAATTTCACAAAAATGGTTTTCTAATGGTGCAAAAGGAACGAATCCATGATCCATCAATATGTGTTTAGCTTCTAATTGTCTTCTGACATTATCAGCGTGCCATCCATTTGAGTATGGCGATGCTATGTAAACTTTTTCTTTTTTCATTATTTTTTATTTGTTGATCCGAAGCCTCCAGCTCCTCTGTCATCTTGAAGACCTTCATAAAAAGTAGTAAGATCTAAATTTTTGGATTCTTCGCTTGATGTAATGACTTCAACTTCGTTGTTAAATACTGGTGTTTCAACGAATTGAATGAGCTTCATATCTTCATAAATACGAACCATATCAGTTCCTGTATTTATAACTCCAATATGAACTTCTCCTTTATATGTGTAATCTACAACTTGAGCACTAAAAACTAATCCTTCTTTTGTAGCCACGCCAGATTTATTAGCAGCAATAAGCGCTCTTCCTGGATTGGCCATTCTTACATGAATTCCTGAAGGAATTAAAACCCTTGAATGGGGTGGTAAAATAAAATATGGTTTCCCTTCTTTATCATCAAATTTAATTGGACCAGCAATTGGTTCATTTAAATTATAAGAAACACAACCACCTGTTCCACCTATAGTTAAGGTATTATAAAATAAGTTATTTGAGTCTTCAACATCAGGAAATAATTTTGAATTTTTTCCTTTAAGATCTTCTAAAAACTTTTTTGTGAATTTTGGAACGAAGAAATCTATTCCTGCGTCAAATGAATATGCACGCTTTGGAGATAAAACCTCACGTACTTTTAAGAATTTTATTACTTCTTTTTCAACTTTAGCCATAACAATAATTTTATCAATTATATAACGGCAAGTCTAAGAAGTTTTATTTTAAATATTGATTTTCCAATTTTTTAATAATATCCCAAGGCAAAAAAACATCTTTATATCCTAATATACCTTCAGATCCTGCATAGATGGTTCCCCCAGGAATATGATGAACATCGTATGTTATACCACTTAATTTAAAGGATTCATTAATTTTTTTGGTTTTTACTTTCGATTTAACTTTATATTTAGGATTTTTTGGTTTCTCAACATTTACTTGATGTACTTCGCTAGCACTAGTATTTTTTCCTTTTTTAAAATTTAAAGGAACACCCATCTTTTTAGCCATCATAGCTCCAATTTTATCATATGGACTTAGATTCTCCTCATTCAATGTTAAATCTAAGGATGGATAAAAATCTTCATTCTGCTTATAAGGACCTAATGAAGAATCTCCCCATTTATCGCCGCTACCAGTTGTATTGGTTTGAGGAGGAACAGCGTTTCCCATTCCCGGAGTATTGTTTAAAGTTGACATTGGAGCGCTAACACCACCCATTGCATCTTCATTCATAGCAATATATTTTTTATTATATATTACTTTATCAAAACAGCGTTAATTCCAGGGATATTTTTTAGGTGATTTATTGTAAGATCATTATCATCATATAGAGTGATCTTATTATAGTAAGGTTTTATTTCTGTCATGATGATTTTTTCCTTTAAAGCTGGAATATCTTCTGCTCTAACATCAGGACTACCAACGCAATAGATATTTTCGGCAGGAAGATTATCAATTTCGTTTCTTCGTAGAAATTCAATGATAGCAGGTTTAACTGTATCTCTTCTTGCCGTTATGATAAAAATAGGAACATACGATCTTGCTTCTTCAGCAGCATCATTATAAATGTGAAGTAGAGGCCAAGCAGGACCTTTTTTAGCTTTAATAAATTTAGCATTATCAAATTCGCTAAAATCAAACTCTTCATTAGGTTGTTTAACATAATGATTGAATTCATCAGCACCCATAGATCTAACATATTTTCCATCTCGATATAGATGGGATTTTGCAGAATCTTTTACCAGGGTATCATCAAAATCAAAGATTACAGCTTCATTTCGCACAGTTTTTGCCCTCATAATTATATATTCGAAAAGCAAATATAATAAAAAAGGGGTCACTTGGACCCCTTCTATAAAGAATTTTTAAATTATTTAACTGTTATAGTAACTTGTTTTCCACCAGAAAATTCAGCAGATTTCATTGGAGTTTGTTTTTGTTTTCCGGCAACTAAATTAGGAGTTTTCTGATTTTCTTCTCTTTCCATTCCTTCTACACTTTCTTCAACTTCCTCTTCGCCTTCAAGATCTAATCCTTCAAGACCTTCAAGTTCGTCACCACCTTCTAAACTAAAGTCTTCTCCTTCAAGTTCTTCAGCTTCTCCTTCTTCTCCACCTTCAAGATCTTCGTCACCTTCAATTTCTTCACCTTCTTCTGGTTCGCCTTCAAGACCTTCTTCATCTTCTACTTCGATTTCACCACCGAACATTTCTTCAATATCAACACCTTTTTCTTCTAACCATCCTCTTAAAGGTTCCCAAGAATCAGCAGAAACTTTAATTTGATTTTCAACTTCTTCTCCTTCTTCGTCAACTACTTTTTCGGCTTCAACACCTAATTCAGAAAGTTCAGAAATAGCTTCATCAACGTTATCTACAGTTATTACAAATTCTGTAATTTCTACTTTTTCTTCGCCTTCACCTTCGAGTTCTTCTCCCTCTTCTTCTTCGGCTTCACCTTCATCTTCAAGTTCTTCACCTTCACCTTCGAGTTCTTCTCCCTCTTCTTCTTTTTCTTCTCCTTCTTCTTCTTTTTCTTCGCCTTCTTCTTCAGCACCTAAATCAAGATCATCAAAAGTAAGTTCGTCTTCTTCTTCTTCTTTTTCTTCGGCTTCATTTAATTTTTTGCCGCGTTTTGCTTTGATGTTTTCAATAATCTTTTTGATTCTTTCCTTTGTAGATTCATCCATTTTTTCTTCTTCGGCTTCTTCCTCTTCATTACATTCTTCTACTTCTTCATCGTAAAGTCCTGGACGAGGATAACCTTTTGTGCGATCTACAAAATCATACTGTCCTGCTTCGGCTTCTAATTCGTCTTCATCCATATCTTCTAAATCTTTAGAACTTTTAATATTTCTTAAAGATTTAAGAGGAGCCATTTCGTTTAATTTTCTACGAATGTTCTTGGTTTCACCTTCTGAAATAGTTGTAGTTGCAAAACGATTTGCTAATCTTTGGCCAATTGATGACAATTTGAAATAAGTAATACCATTTTTACTCTCAGTCACAAAGAATTTAGAATTTCTTTGAAGCCACATATTAGCAGAAGCAATAGGGTTTTTGGAACCTTCATTTAATCCGGCAATAAATTTTTTAAGATCTGTCTTTGTTACTCTTTGACTTTCAGCAACAAAAGATAAGACCTGATTTCTTAATGGGGCAGTCGTACCAACAACAACGGGTTGTCTTTCGCCATATCCGCGCTTGAGTGTTATAGTTTTGCTCTCATTAAGATACGCATCAAGCGTAACTGGAACGTAGGATCTTTTCATAACATTAAATTTTATTTTTTTATTATATATTCGTGTTTGCAATTAATAAATTGCACAGTTTTGCTTAACATCATTTTTTCTTCTTCATCTTCAACAAAGAATCAAGTTGTCTTTGTTGGCTATCAATAACTTCGATGTTTTTTCGCAATTCTTTAACAACAGACGTTGTATCTAATTTTGAGATAGGATATTCTTTTCTAACTTTTCTCGAAGTATCTTTTTGTACAAAAGAATCTTTTTGAATGACTTCAGCTTCAGCAATCATCGGTGGTTCTATAATTGGCGCTGGAGAAGGTAGGGGAGGGGCAAATAATGTATCTATTTGAAATAGAATACTATCAGTCTGTGGAATTTCCTTTTTTGTCACATTACCACAAGATGATATTATAAATAATAAAATTACAAATAAAAGTTTTTTCATTTATCTTTCATATATTGAATAATCTGGCCGTTTAATTCAGACTGTTTGGTGATATATTCATTGATTTTCTTTATTTCTTGCTTTACTTCATTAATAACTTGTGTATTTTGTTCTAATACAACTTTCATCTTTGTTTTATTCGTTGTAGATGTGACAATCCATCCTATAGATGTTGCTAAAAATAGAATTACAAAAACTACATCTCTAAATTTAGTCATAAATAAATCCCACATACTTTTATCAGTTTTTGCTGGCATTATCATCAATTATTTTAGTTACCTTGCCATAAACTTTTTTTGTCCATCCATTTAAATGTCCGTGGTTATTTCCTATTAAAACACCTCGTTTCTCATTTTTAGCTTTAACTAAATGTGTATAACAATTTCCTTTTACTTTACAATAAACTATATCTCCTTCTTCGACATCTTCCCATGTGCATGGTGTAATTTCTACTGGTTGTCTGGACATCAATATAGGAGTCATTGAGTTTCCAGGTTCTTTACTAATTATTGTTTCTCCAGCTTGTAATTTTTCAATTTTCCAATTTATCATAATATTCTTTGTCTATTTTTTCTTTGTCATCTAAAAGATATTCATATTCCTTTTTGTCCATTTCTTCCACTTCGCTAAACATATCTGCTAAATGGCTTATAATGTCTAATCTATTTTCTCTAAAATCGAATTGCATACTTTGAAGGGGTTCTTCATCTCCCTTTACAACTCTTACTGTCCAATCATCTTCTTCATCTTCTCTGTAAATTTTAGCGACTATTTCATCTTCTGAATATGGTTCTATTCTTACATAAAAAACATACTCGTCTTGAGGTTCGTCTTCATCCTCATAATTTAATAATTCTAATTCTGTTTCAATATCTTCTTGTTCAACTAATTTGGGGACATAAGGAGCTTTATCTTCTGCCTTTAGAGTTTCATCGACTATTCTCTCCTCTTCCCCTGGGGAAAAGGGTTTGGTCGATCCTCCACATCGACAATGTCATCACTTACATTACTAAAATCTTTATCATCATATCCAGAAATATCTTCAGGAACATTTGAAAATGGTTCGTCATCTTCTGGTTCAGGAAGAGCGGGGAGGCCATCAATTTCTTGTGGAATAAGAGGTAGTTCTTCAGTTTCCTGAGGAACTTCCATATCTTCTTCTCCATCTACATTTATATTGATGTCAATATCTACGTCTTCTGGGTCTTCTTTAACACCTTGATTATCATAATTTTCAATATAATCTTTGATGTCAGTTAATTTTTGTAACTCTTTTTCTAAATCCTCTAATTCAGTTTGAATAGAACTTGTTATATCATCATAAATAGATTCTGCCACTCTCGTTGGAGTTGCCATATTAGCATTATATTTTCCCATATTATCTCCTCCTATATAGCTTTCATTTTCATCATCACCCCATGCTTGTCTAACTTTATCAAATTCAACTCCTGTGTCTTTCCAATTGGTTTCCATTTCTATGATCATTGAAGCAACATTTTCAGCGGTTTCTCCGTTTTTAAAATATTTCTTAATTAATGGTCTATATTCATAAACAAGCCCTTCGCCATCATGATATGTTTCATCAATACTTGCAATAACTTCTTCTATAAAATCATTAAAAGAATTTCCTTGGGGTGTAAATGATTCATTTGTTCCTTGTTCAGTTGTTGGTTCTGTAGGTTTTGTTTCAGCAGTTTTTGTTTGTTCTGCCGCTTTTTGATCTGGTTTTGGCTCTTCAGGTTTACCACTCGCAGCAGCTGATTTAGCTTCTATTGCTATTAGATTTTTTTCTAAAATATTCATTTCAGAATCAATCTGATTCACTTGTTTCATTAAATTATCTCTTCGAGTTCTTTTATCAGCCATTTGTTTTTTGACTGCGAGATATTGTTGTGCGAGAGTTGAATCTGTAATACTTACATCCTCATTAATTCTCTTTACTTTCATATAGACTTTTGCCATGATAAGCTTTTATTTTATTTATTTATTATCGGTTTCTTAAGTGCTTCTTTATAAATGTTGGGATATTCAGTTTTTAATTGTTTATAGATTTTTCTCCATTTAAAATTTTGATTGTCTATGTCATACAAATCTCCATCTTTAATTTTATTAATTATATCGTATAAATATCCTTCTTTTAAAGGTTTCCATCCATCCCAGGTGTTATGCATTATCCAATAAGATAAATTGTTCATAAAATCTTTTCCAATAACTAATGCATATAATTCGGAACCAAAATCCCAAACCCTAGATTTCATTCCTTCTCTTTCAATAAAAAAATTAACATAATGTTCCTTTAAGTTAGAAGGAAAAATATCCTTTAAATTTTGTAGAATTTCTTTTTCTGGTTTAGGTTTAAGGACGTCTCCTATGGATTCATATACATATTTTGCCTTCACTATACGAACTTATTTTC
>ERZ795059.1195-NODE-1195-length-29741-cov-6.026477_pt1 | contig 29741 bp, 26 predicted proteins | sample MGYA00375143_ERZ795059 | MGnify/ENA primary metagenome ERZ795059 (study PRJEB30188, sample SAMN05720168) | activated sludge metagenome | isolation source: Anaerobic digester | place: USA | collected 2015-01-07 ... | reverse complement strand
CGATGCCTTAGTAGAGGCAAGCGGTGTATTAAAAACTCTTGCAACCTCATTAATGAAAATTGCAAACGATATTCGTTGGTTAGGTAGTGGTCCCCGTTGTGGTATAGGTGAGTTGATTTTGCCGGCAAACGAACCCGGAAGTTCAATAATGCCCGGTAAGGTTAATCCTACTCAATCGGAAGCAATGACAATGGTATGTGCTCAAGTAATGGGAAATGATGTTGCAGTAAATTTTGGAGGAGCCGGCGGAAATTTTGAACTAAACGTTTTTAAACCGGTAATAATTTATAATGTATTGCAATCTATTAGACTTTTAGCCGATGCGTGCGATAGCTTTAAAGAACATTGCGTTGTAGGAATTGAAGCTAATAAAACCGCAATTGAAAAGCACTTAAATAATAGTTTAATGCTTGTAACTGCATTAAACCCTTATATAGGTTACGATAATGCTGCAAAAGTAGCCAAAAAAGCTTATAACGAAAATAAAACTTTGGAAGAAGTTGCAGTAGAATTGGGTTTATTAAGCTCGGAAAAATTTAAAGAAGCAGTTAGACCTGAAACTATGATTGGACCGAAATAAACTTTAAATAATATTTGGTTGTTACTTTTTAAAACTAGAAAGAGGTATAAATTGGAAAAAGCAAATATTGCAGATAACAAGCCTCACGTTTGTGAAGAAAAAGCAGGTATATACTATTGGTGTGCTTGCGGAAAATCTAAAAAACAACCTTATTGTGATGGTAGCCATAAAGGTAGTGAATTTTCACCTCAAAAAGTTTCTTTAGACGACAATTCTAAAGTAGCCTGGTGTATGTGTAAACAATCTTCAAACCCGCCGTTTTGCGACGGTAGCCACAAAAAATTGTAATAAATAAGTTCCTTTTTACAAGGGACTTATTTATTTAGTTACTGTAATAAATCCGGTTTAATTTTATCGGTATTTAAATTCTATTTTTTTATTTTGAAAATTTGAGAATTAAAAATGAAAAATTTATTTAAGATATTATTTGTGTTTTTATTTTTGTTTATTAATATTTCGGCAGAAAATAACAGTTATGTTATATTAGTATCTTTTGATGGTTTTAGATGGGATTATTTAAATAGAAATTTAACACCAACTTTAGAAAATGTAATAAATAACGGAGTGCGTGCCTTATCTTTACGCCCTTGTTTCCCCTCTAAAACATTCCCCAATCATATTTCGATTGCAACAGGCATGCACCCACAAAATCATGGAATAATATCTAATAGTTTTGAAAACCCGTTTACTAACGAAAACTATGGTATGAGAACTACAGGCAGTAAGTGGTATAACGGAGAGTTTATTTGGGAAACTTTAGAACGGAACGGAATAAAAACAGCAAGTTATTTTTGGCCCGGTAGCGAAATAGAGTATAGTGAAAGAAGACCTTCGCTATATAAAAAATATGAACATTATTTTCCCTATTATAATAGAATAGATTCGTTAATAGCATGGTTAAGCTTGCCTGAAGAAAAACGACCGCATTTTTTAACTGTTTATTTTGATGCAACCGATACTTACGGGCATAAATACGGTCCAAACTCTCCTGAAGTTAATAAAACAATCCAATCTCTCGATACTCTTTCGAGTTACTTATTAAAAAGACTTGATGAAATTGGCATGGGAGATAAAGTTAACGTAATATTTCTTTCCGACCACGGAATGACGGAAATTGGGGACGATAAATTTATTAATATTGAAGATATTGTAAAAGGATATTCGGTTGAATTACAAAATGACGGACCGGTTATGATGATTTCGACAAAACCGGAAAACAGAGATGAAGTATATGAATTGCTAAAAAAACAGAAAAATTTTTCGGTATATAAAAAAGAAGAGATGCCGGACTATTATAACTTTAATAAACATCCGTTTATTAACGATTTGGTTTTAGTTGCTGATTTAGGGTATTCGTTGTTAGATAATAAATCTATTAAAAAGGCATCGGAGTATGACGGTAAAGGTAACCATGGATTTTCTAATAATGAATTGGATATGCATGGCATTTTTATAGCTAAGGGTCCGGCATTTAAAAAAGGATTTAAAACAGGTACGGTATGGAATATTGATATTTATCCTCTAATTTGTAAAATATTCGGGATCTTTCCGCGTTCAAATATTGACGGCAAATCTGAGAGGATTGAATTTTTATTAAAATAAAAGGAGGTTTATGATTATTTCGGAAAATTTAATAAAATATAAATTGAACAACGGATTAAACGTAATATTATATAGCGATAAAAGTTTTCCGGATGTTGCAATTAATATTTGGTACAAAGTTGGGGCTGCAAACGAGAAAAAAGGAGAAACAGGTTTAGCTCACTTATGCGAACATTTAATGTTTCAAGGTTCGGTTAACGTACCAAAAGAGGCTCACTTCAAGTTTATTGAAGAAGTAGGAGGAGTGTTAAACGGTTCAACTTCGCAAGATAGAACAAATTATTATGAAACTGTTCCTGCAAATAATTTGGAATTGGCTTTATGGTTAGAAAGTGATAGAATGGGGTTATTACTGCCGGCTTTGGATGATGAAAAGTTTAAAAATCAATTAAATGTAGTTATTAACGAACGAAAACAAAGGTATGATAATAAGCCGTATGGACGTGCATGGGAATTGATCTTTTCTAATTTGTTCCCCGAAAATCATCCGTATCATAATCCGGTAATTGGTTGGCAAACCGATTTGGATAATATGACTATAGATAAGGCAAGGCAATTTATTTCAACTTATTATTCTCCTAATAATGCGAGTTTGGTTATTGCCGGCAATTTAGATATTGAAGAAACAAAAGAAATGGTGGAAGCGTATTTTGGAGAGTTTAAACCTACCGATATTCCAAAAATAAATTTTACCGAGAGTAATTTAACCGAAACAAGACAAATGGTATATTATGATGATGTTAAATTGCCGGCAGTTTATATGGTTTGGCAAGCAGGCAAAGAATTTACGGATGAAGATTTTGCGTTAACATTAGCAGCGGATATTTTAGATGAATCTAAAACAAAACATTTATATAAAAAATTAGTTTATGATGAAAAAGTAGCAGTGGGTGCATCCGTTCTACCTATTTTGTTAAAGCAGGACGGTTTATTTATTATTTCTGCAATAGCCCACGATTTAAATAGTATAGACAGAATGAAACAATTGATTTGGGAAGTGATAAATAATATTAAAAAAGAAAAGTTTAATGATACCGAAGTGAAAAGATATTTAAATAAGTATAAATCAAGTAAAATATTCGGTTACCAAAAAATTAGCGGTTTGGCAAATAAAATGAATTTTTATAACAGTGTATTAGGAACACCGGACGGCTTTGATTTTGAAGAAAAAAAATATAATGAAATAAATGCCGAATTAGTAAGTAAATATTTTATTGAATGTGTTGAAAAGCCGTATTTTGAACTTACTATTTTACCTAAGGAGGTTAAAAATGATAATAGATAGGGCAAAAAAACCGCTGCCAAAATCAAAGATTGATTTTAATGTTCCTAAAATTAGCCATGGGATAGTAGATGATTTTGAATATTATCATGTGGAAAATAATAAACTTCCTATAATTAATTTAATAATATCGCAAAATTTTGGTTATAGGTTGGATACAGAAGGAAAACGAGGTTTAACTTATTTGTCTGCAAGAATGTTACAAAAAGGTGCAGGAAAATATAATTCTCTTGAGCTTAATGAAAGATTTCAATATTTAGGATTAAATATTTACAGTACTTTTCATGAAGATGACTTCGCTTTTATTATTCAAAGTTTAACCGAAAATTTTGAAGAAGCATTCTCGTTATTCTCTGATGTACTTTACAATCCTCATTTGGCAGAAAAGGATTTTTTGACAGAACATAAAAATTTAATTTCCTCCTTACAGCACTCACAAAAAGAACCGGGAAATATTTTATTTAATGTAGTTAATAAAATATTTGGGGCGGGTTCTTCAATTGAGTATCCGGTTCAAGGATATTTAGATGATGTGAAAAATATATCTATTGAAGATATAAAATTATATTATGAAAAAATAATAAGTAAAAGTAAAATTAAATTATTTTTTACCGGAAATATTTCCAAAGATGAAATTGAAAATTTGATAAAAAAATATTTAGTTAAACGACAAGGGGTTATTTATAAACCGGAAACTGTTTTTAACAATCAACCTTTAGGCAAAAGGCTATATTATGTTAATATGCCGGGCAAACCTCAAACAGTTATAGGTACTGCTCAAAAAATTGAACACCATAAATTAATAGATGTTTATGGGCTTGAAATTGCTTTAAATATTTTAGGCGGAAATTTTACAAGCAGATTAAATTCCAATTTAAGAGAAGAAAAAGGCTTTACTTACGGAATAAGTGCATACCGTAGGCATCATTTTGATATTGGGTTTATTAATATTACAACATCTGTAGATTCAAATAACTCGATTACTTCAGTAAAAGAAATTTATAATGAAGTACATAAATTATGTGAAAATATTACCGAAGAAGAAGTCCGTTTTACAAAAGACCATCTTATTAATACCTATCCTATGATTTTTACTACACTGCAAGGCATTAATGTTGAATGTAGAAGCAATGTACTACTTGGGTATCCTTTAGATAATTGGGAAGTATATAGAGAGAAAATAAATAACACTGATATTGAAGCAGTTAAAAAAGCTATAAAAGATAACATTAATTTCAATAATATGTCAACAGTTCTTATTGGCGATAAAACTAATTTTGAGATTGACAACAATGACTTTTTTGAAACAGTAACAGAATTGGATTATAACGGAAACAAAATTTAATAGTTTAATTCATATAATTTATAAGGGGGAAGAATATTATTCCCCTTTTTCTTTAATCTTAACATCTCTTCTTTTATAATAAAAAACTGTTTGGTAGTAAAGAAAAAGTATTTTTTGATGCTTTCTTTTTTTTCCGCATAAAACTTAAATAGCGAAACTAATTCGGCAGGTTCTCTGTCTCCTAAGTTAATTAACTCGGTAACTTTTTTACTAATAAAACCGGAGGGAATATTTTTTGTAATGAATTTAAATTTTGAAGACTTATAAAATTCCGATTTATCGTTAAGAACAATAAAATTAGTATGAGAAAATTTTTTTAACACTTGTGAAAGAGATTTGATTATTTTTTCGGGATGCTGGTCTTCGTTCATTATATAAAAAGGGTCGTCAACATTATCATCAATTTCAATTGCATAATATTTGCCGTGTTTAATTATTTTTTCAAGTAAATGTTCTCCATTTGTAGAAGGGAGAATTGTAAAACATATATCTGCGGGGGTATCAAGTAAAATTTCCAACTCATCGTTGTTTAAATCTTCAATACCATCAACTATAATAGAAAAACGATTTTCGGTACGTATAAACTTTTCATTATAAACAAATTTAGCAGCAAATAAAATATTACCGTTGTTTTCTAAAATAATTTCGGAATCTTTATTAATTATTAATTCCTTACCGCTAATAACTACACCGTTAAAATATAAAAGTTCGTTAAGGGAAGAAATAAATTCAACCATCCGCAGGTCTTTTGGAGTATTAATTAAATAATTGGTAATAGCAGTATCTACTCCCTTTACTTTTAATTTCTTTACCTTTATATTCGATTCTTCTATCCCAAAATCGTTAAGACAGCTAATAAAAATGCGATTAACTTCGTTTGGGTAAAACGTTTTAACCGTAACTTTTTTTTCGGTAAATATTGTTTTAACAAGTAAGTCGGTCAATAAAAGTATAAATGTAGCTACAAACAAAACAATAACAATTTTTCTTTTTTTATACATGTACTAATAATCTTTAAATTTTGGTTTTCTTTTTTCTAAAAATGCCAAAGTCCCTTCATCAAAATCGTGCGAATTAACAGCTTTAAAAAATTGGGTTGCTTCGGTTTGCATACTATCGTTAATTTCTTTTTTGTTAAATGTAAAAACGGATTTAAGTGCCGAATTTAATGCAATTGAGCTTTTTTGGGTAATAATATCCGAAAATTCTAAAGTTTTTGCAAGTAAATCGTTTTGAGGATAAATCTTATTAATTATGCCTAATCTATAAGCCTCTTCGGAATTAATAAAATTACCCGACAATATAAGTTCGGCAGCAATATTTTTATTTGTTAAAGCAGTTAATCTAACAGTCCCTCCATAACCCGGTATTACACCTAAATTAATTTCGGGTAATCCAAATTTTGCGTTTTCTGAGGCAAAACGGATATGGCAAGCTAAAGCCAGTTCAAAACCTCCGCCCAAAGCAAAACCGTTTATTGCAGCAATAACCGGTTTACTTAAATTTTCAATTTTATTAAATATACTCTGTCCAAATTGTGAAAATTCAAATGCTTTGTCTTTATCCATGCTTTTAAGTTCGGATATGTCAGCACCGGCAACAAAAGCTTTTTCACCCTCCCCGGTAATAATTAATGCTTTTATGATAGCATTTTTATCGGCATCTTCCAATAAAATATTTAGCTCGTTTAATGTCTGTATATTTAAAGCATTAAGTTTTTCGGGTCTGTTAATAGTAATTAACAGTGTAGATCTAATTAATTCGGTTTTAATAAAATTAAAATTCATTTATTCGTTAAATTGTGGCAAATATTGGAATTCTTAAATTTAAATCAAAGGAAATATATTGAGCAGAAGGAACATGATTGTATTGAGCCATAACGTCTAACATAAACATCGAAAACCCAATACCTGCATGAAATCCAAAATTGATCTTCCTTTCGGTAAAGTTTGTTTTGTTTACACCCGTTTTATAATAATTAAATGTTTGTAAATAATTAGCAGTAAGCCCCATTTCAAGTACAGGCATTAATAAAACCATTTTATCGGAAATGGGCTCAAGATAAAGCCTTACACCCGGACTAAGTGAGTATAAATTTGTAGATATACTACTTAAATCGCTAATCTTATAAAATGATTGTTTCCCCGGAAAATGCTGGAATCCCGCCTTTGTATAAAAAAATACGGGTAAAAAGCTTATATCCGTATAAGAAAGTTCAACTTCTAATCCCATTCCCAAAGTCCTATTTTCCGAAAACTCGGCAACAGGAATTCTAGGTCCAATGCCGACTGACATAAATAAACCCCTTGCACTACTTTGGGCAAAAGAAAAGCCGGTTATTAAAATTAAAAATAAAAGTATCTTTTTAATCATGTTTTTCAAATAATTGTTTTGTCTTTTTATGTCTATATGTAAACATTAAATATAAGAAAAAATATATTAAAGGCGAACTGAAATATCCTAAAATTCCAAATGGGGGTATAAATTCAATATCATCAGTCATAAGAATTCCGTTTTTAGTTTCACCAAAAATATGACTATGATGCCAAAACTTAAACATCCCTTTTATTTGCAAATCTTTAATTAAATATGGCGGATTGCATTGGCTAATGCTTACTACCCAGTTATTTGAAAAGATAAATATCTTTAATTTAAGTGATATAACAGAACCTTTTTGTAGTGGTATTTCACTAATATTATCAATTTCGGTTTTAACAAATTTAGGTGAAATTAATGTAAGATTATTTGTATCTCGGTGAAATTCAAATAACTTTACAATATCCGTTTTTATTAATACTGATTTTTTGAATTTTAGCATATTAGTATTTAATTTTATATAAAAACAGACCTTTTGCAGGAACTGATTCCCCTGCAAATATGCGGTTTTTTAACTTAATAACGTTTATCAACCCATTTTCTTCGTTATTATTAATACATCTTAAAATAGTACCAATTGTAGTTCGTACCATTCCGTGTAAATATCTATCTGCCTCAATTAAAAAAATGTATTTATTACCGGCTTTACGCCAACAAACATTAGTTACCGTACAAAAATTATGGTTTGTATCAGTGTTCCGTTTTGAAAAAGATGTAAAATCGAACCGTCCTAACATTTGTTTACTAATTTCGTTAAGTTTATTTATTGAATATTCTGCTATTTTGGGATAATAAAAAGCAAAATTGTGGTAGAAAGGATCTTTTTCTGTTAAAAACAAATACAAGTAACTTCTGCTTTTTGCATCAAATCGAGAATGAAAATCTTTGTTTACACATTCAATTTTTTTTATTGATATATCATTAGGTAATAAACTATTTAAGGAATAACAAAATTTGTCTAGATCTTCTATTTTAATATCAGTTCTAAAGTTTGCAACTTGACCGAGTGCGTTAACCCCTGTATCGGTTCTTCCTGCACCTATTAAATTAACTTTTTCTTTTAGTAAAATTTCTATAGTATTTATTAATTTTTCCTGAACAGTAATTGCATTTTTTTGTTGTTGCCAACCTGCATATTTACTTCCGTTATAGCTAATAATAAGTTTATAATTATTATTCATTTGTTAAAGTAATAAATCCTTTAGTAATTCAAATTTGTATTCCGATTTTACCGAAATAGTATCTATGTAGTACCTTATATAACCGGTTTTATAAAATACTTGAGGCATAAGATTTACCTTCCTTTCGGTTACCGTACCGGTCTTTTTAATAGTAATTTCGTTCAGCCTTAATTTAGTAAAGTTTTTTTGATAGTTGATTATTGCAATTGTAAAGAACCAATCGTTAAGCTCTTCAAAGTTTTCTTTACTGTAATACCATATGTCTTCGTAATAATTGACGCCTAAATATGCTTTTATAAAATCATCGGCAAAAAGTTGTTTAACAAATTTACCCTTGGTTTTATGAATTAAATCCTTCTCGTTATTATTAATTTTAAGTTCTATACTTGCAAGTTCTTTTTCGGTAAAAAAGTATAATTCTTCGTTATATTCAAGTAAAAGATTTAGCAATGCAATTTCTCTATATATTTCAACCTGACCTCTGCCAAGACGGGATAAAATATATCTTACAGGAATATCAAGTCTAAGTTTTGTAATATAGTTATTCTTGTTTATTTCACCGGTTTCTTCAAATAAATCTTTAAGAAGCCTTATAGTAAGCCATAATAAAAAGATTGTTGCGTTTTCTTTACTATGCGGTTTATTGTAAAGTAGATAATACTTTTCAACTTGTTTACCGTAAAAAGGTTTATCTTTTAACTCCAAATTTGAAAGCATTTTATTAACTTCTTTTATTGCATCCAATGTCAATTCAAACTCGGTTAAAATACATGTACTTTTTGTAGGTAAATTTAAGTTTTCTTTTACTTTATTAATAAAATAATATAATTTGTTTCTAATTATTTTAGCATTATCTTCAAAGTTTTCAGTATCTTGTTCAATAAACGTGTCAACAAATAGCCTTGCAAAACGATTTTCGTACATACCCGATAGGGCGTTGTGAATAGGTGCAAGTTTAAGTTCTGCAATTGCTTCATCTAAGTTTGCTACACCCGAATAAGAGTATTTAATTGCCAATTCTTTATATAATCCGCTTGTGTCGTAAACTTCTTTAAAGTCTAAATAAATTTTATATTTAAATGCATTTAACGATACTTCAAAGCCGTTGTTAAAAAAGCTTTTTCCTTCTTTAATAAAATACAGATTGCTAATATGTTCTTTATAAATATAAAAATAGTTTTCGTTGGTATTAATGCCCAAGGCGTCAAAAACAGTAATGGATTTAAGATATTTATTATCACCACTACCAACAAGTTTTGAAGTACTGGTATAAATTTTACCTACAGTATCTTTAAAGCGGTTATTGTATAATACTAAAGCTTTTTCACCGTATGCCATATTGGTATAAGCAAAAACATCTTCGTTTATGTAGCCGTTTTCGTCAATAAAATCATAAAACCAAAAGTTGTGTACATGGGCAAAGAGGTAACGTTTTTTCATTAATGGGAATAATTCACGCTCGTGGCGTTCAATTAAATATCCGTTGGGATTTTCATTATAATAAGCTCGTTTATATTCCATTCCGTATTTTTCTGTAAATCCTTCTATCTGTCCATGACCAAACATCGGTAAACCGGGTAATGTTAACATTAAAGTAGCAACACCAAAATATTTATCGTCAAATCCGAATTGTTTTATAGCAGTTTCCTCATCGGGGTTGCTCATAAAGTTAACATATCGTTTTAATATTTCAGGTTCAAATTCTAATGTGTTTGTAATTAAGTCGCGGTATTTGTCATTTTCTTCTTTCATTAACATATGCATAAAAGCAGAATTATATACCCTATGCATGCCTAAAGTTCTTACAAAATAACCTTCAAGTAACCAAAATGCTTCAGCTAATAATAAAGTGTCGGGCATTTCGTTGTTAATTCTATCAACAACTTCACGCCAAAACTCAACCGGAAATAACTCGTCAAACTGTTCCCTAGTTAATGCATAATCGCTCCTTGTCGGTATATCACCGCCTCTTCCGGGTTGGGGATACCACAAACGAGAGAAATGTTTTTTTGTTAAAGTCATTGCAGCATCAAATCTAATTATAGAAAATTTTCGAGCTACTGCAAAAATTTGGTCAATTACGGCTTGTCTAACTTCATGTTTTAGCATATCCAACTGAGCGGTATCGTTCCATGGCATATTAGTACCGTCATTTCCGTGATAGATATACCTTACATCGCCGGAATTTTTATCAATTCGTCTAAAAACAACGGCAGCATCCGATTTGTTAAAATAACCGTCTTCCAAATGAATTTCTATATCAGGACGTTCCGATAAATTTGGACCGCTAAATTTATAGTTAGGATAAGGTAAATCTTTTCTTTGAACAAAATAATCCGGCTTTTCTATTACCCACTTAGAAAAAACTCCCGTATGGTTTGGTACCATATCGCTTGCCAGTCTAATACCGCGTTGTTTAGCTCTATAATTTAAGTTTTCGTAAGCTTGCTCGCCTCCCAAATCTTCGGCTACGGTGTAATCATATAAAGAGTAAGCAGAAGATATTGCATCGGGGTTACCCATAATATGTTTTATCTTTTTTGAAGCCGAGCTACGTTCCCAAAGTCCAATTAACCATAACCCCGTAAAATTCCAACGAGCTAATTGGTCTAATTCGCTATCAGGAATTTCGTCTAATCTACTTATTTTTCTATTGTATTTTTTTGAAAGTTGATCTAACCAAACATATGTATTTTTGGCAAGTATCACAACCCGGGGCATCCAATCTAAGTCTTTGGTAAAATTTTCGGGTTCTTCATAATCTTGCAAACTTTCTTTACTATAGCTATATAATGATTTGCCAATAAAAACAGAATCATCAATATTATCTCCCAATTTATATTTTGGTACAACGGTAGGGGCTCCGCCCCCCGCACCTCCCATAAAACTTGGAGGTAATACTTCTTCACGTTTTAAGTCGTAAGTTAACAGTATTCTGTTAATAAATTTTTCTTCAATTATTACTTTCCATTTTGTCTTTATAAATTCAAGTTGTCCTTCTATATCATCGGGATTATTAAGAATAGGCGTTTTTAACATTGTAATTATATCTTGACTATCAGGACCAAACGGTTTCTCTTTTTTAAAGAAATCTTCTAAAAGTTTTATTGTCTTTAAGTATAAATCTTTATTAAAAAAGTAATTTTCATCAAATAATTCAATAATATCTTTATTTGCCGGATTAAAATTGGCAAAAAAGAGCATAATCATTTCTTCAATTGATGTTTCAATATTTGGCTTATTACCATTAAATGAGTTTAAAAATTCAAAAATGCTCGTTTTACCTTTGTAAACATCTACCGGTGGAAATAATGAATTAAACTCAAATAATATTTTTCTTAAATTTTCTTCTCCAAGTTGTAAATTAAGAAAATTTGTGGCTCGTTTAAATACTTCAGGATTTTCTTTATCTTCATATTCTCTAATAATAAAATGATAAATTTCATCCAATAAACCCGCACTATAAATTTTACTTACTTTAACTTTTTTGTCATCGGAACGCTTTTCATTAAAAAGGTTTGTAAAATTTCTTACCGCACTATTATTTGCAAAAACAACATTGCCGGAAAAAGTAAAAAAGGACTCGTCAAAATTATATTTCTGCCTACTTTGTTTTGAAACATGAAACTCGAAAGTAGTAAGTTTATTGTTTGATTTCCCTTTTGGTGAGAGCTTATTTAACAGAGCCATTTTTATCTCCTATAAATGCAAATAAATTATTATCCAATTTACAAATATAATTAAATGTTTTATTTAATGCTTATATATTAGTGTTAATTAAATCATTAAAAATAAGGAAAAAGTAATTAATTTTTTAATAAATGAATTATTACTACTATTGTATAATATATCGAGGGAATAATATTATTGATATAAGTGAAATAGTAAATATTATATAGATTTGTATCTTAATACCACATTTATTAAATTAGCCATAATAAAAATAAGGATTATTATGTCTAACAAAAAAAAAGAAGTTTTACTTAAATTATATGATATATGTGAAAAAAAAGCCGACTTTACTTTTGATAATAATCTTGTAAAAAAGATTAGCGGTGAATTAGGATTCACTAATCAATTTGATGCTACAAAATTAGATACGAAAGAGAAATTGCCTGAATTTTTTCGTGAAAACGATATTGCTTTAATTCATTTAGGTAATGGTGCACATAAATTTATTAAAGGCATTAACAAGGTTTATCACGATTTTGAAACTATATCAACCGATATTGAATGGGAGTATAAACAGAGTATTTTAAATATGTCTAATTCATCAGAATCCAATATTTTGTCTATTGCTAACAATCAAAGGATACTTCACAAGTTTTTATTTGGGACAGACAAAGAATTCCATGATGTTGATATCTTAAAACGACCAAAAACATATTTTCCGCATCGTACGAAAACAGATTTGGAGTATAATGTGGGGAATGATATAGTTGTTTCTCTAAAATCTATACAGATAGAAATTGATTTAACAATAGAATTTAAAGGAATAGTTGGTGTCTTTGAAGCAAAAAACGGACAACCTCTAAATTTTAGTATTTATCAATTGTATCACCCCTATCTTTATTACTATAATTTAGATAAGAAAAAATTACTACCAAAAAAACTTAAAAGTATTAATTGCGTTTATGTTGTAAGGCAGATAATTAACAATGTAACAATAATTAAATTATGGTGTTATAAATTTGATAAGCCAAACGATCTAACTTCAATAAAACTTGTAAAATCTGCAAATTATATTCTAAAAGCTTAATACGAGGAAGGATGAAAGAAAAATTTATAAATAAAGTATTTAACGAGGATGTTCTAGAAGTACTTCGTTCTTTACCAGATGAATGCGTTGATGTTGTTTATGGGGACCCTGATTATAATGTCGGGATTAAATATGCTGGTAAAAACTATACTACTAAATGGGAAGAATATATAAATTGGTACATCGAGTTGACTAAAGAGAGTTTAAGAATCCTTAAGAAAGACGGTAATTTATTTATGATAAATTATCCCAAACAAAACGCATATTTAAGAGTGAAATTTTTAGATGAACATGCTTATGATGTCTTCGATTATGTGTGGGTATATAATACAAATGTCGGACATAGCCCTAAAAAATTTACAACAGCTCATCGTTCTATTTTGCATGCAACAAAATCTAAAGATAATAAATTCTATAAAGAAAATGTTGCTGAGCCATATCTCAACCCGACTGATAAAAGAATAGTTAAAAATATAGAAAACGGATCAAAAGGTCGGATGCCATATTCGTGGTTATATTATAATCTTGTAAAGAATGTATCAAAAGATAAAACTTTTCATGCATGTCAAATACCATTACAATTATTCGAAAAGCTTATATTGGCTTCAACAAAAGAGAATGATACAGTTTTTGTTTTGTTTGGGGGTAGCGGTTCAGAAATTGTTGATTGTGTAAGGATGAAAAGAAATTATATTTCCTGTGAAATACATCCTAAATACTTTGAGATGATAAAAGATAGATTAGATAAAGGTGGAATAATTGATGAAAAATATAAGTTGAATTTAATTAAAGCAAACAATAAATCCGAGTATGTCCCTTTGTTATTCGAAATGTAATATTGATCATTAGCTAAACAATTCTCCCACAAGTTGAGTAAAAATAACTTTTTGGTCTAAATTGGTCGATTTTACGGATAAATCGGCAATAAGTAGGGCATTTAATGCTTTTTGAATTCGTTTTTCATTTCTAAAAGAAGCGGCTTTTAAGCAGTTTTTGTAAAAATATTCAGACGTCTCGGCTTTTGCGGCAGCATCTTTAGGCGGTATATCCTTTTTAATAAGTTCTATACTTTGCATTATGGTAATAAAATATTTATTTAATGTAGCAAGAATCATTAACAAATGATTTCCGTTGTACATTAAATTGTATCCAATAATTAAAACCTTATCTTTTTGACCTGAACTAATTGCATCCAACAAGTTAAAAACAGTAAATTCTTTGGTGTTGGATGCAAGAGAATTAATAACATCAATAGTAATCTTTTTGTTTTCGCCCAAATAATTAAAAAACTTTTTTATTTCTTGTTCAAGTCTGTTTTTATTTTCGCCAACAATATCTACTAATGCTGCAGCATCTTCGTAGTCTATTAAAAGTTTATTTTTTTTAACTTCTTTAATAACCCAATTAACTAAATCCGCCCCTTTCATATCTCTGGCTTCAAAAGCCCATCCTTCAACTGCAATAGTTTTAAATGGTTCGGAATTTAACGAAGTAATTTTCTCGTTATATGTAATTATTAAATAGGTAAATTCGGCAGGGTTAGAAACATAGTCGGTCAAAACTTTTTTATCGGCAGCATTTTCAAAATTCTTTAAAACAAGAAGTTTGTAATCTCCATTAAAAGGATAGGTTAAAGCAGAGGCAATATGTCTATCAATTTCTTCTTTTTTATCTAATCTCACAATTTCCTTGTCAAAATCTGAAGTAATAAAAGGAGTAATTGCAGCAATTATATCATCGGCTGTTTTTTCTATTTCGTAAGAATCCGAACCAAAAATAAAATAGACGGGTAAAAAAGTGTCTTTGGTTAAATGTTCATATACTTGTGATATATGAGATGCCTCGGCTTTAACATTTGATCCTTTTTGTTTCATTTATTTGCTAACTTTTATAATGTTAATATTATTAATAACTACATCAACAAAAGGTTTGTTTCTATCCGGGCTTACGGCAACTTTGCCAATTGCTTGAACAACATCAAAACCTTTTTTAACTTCACCAAAAATAGTATGTCTATCGTTTAAGTGAGGAGTAGGAACCAAAGTAATAAAAAACTGACTTCCGTTAGTGTTAGGACCTCTATTAGCCATTGCAAGTAAACCGGGGCGGTCATATCTTAATGAAGCATCAAATTCATCTTCAAAAGTTTCGCCGTAAATGCTGCTGCCTCCCATTCCCGTACCTGTGGGGTCTCCTCCTTGAATCATAAATCTATCAATCACTCTATGAAAAATAACCCCGTTATAATAACCGGATGTTGCTAATCCAACAAAGTTTTTAACGGTTTTAGGAGCTAATTTGTGGAAAAATTCTATCTCTATTGTTCCCATAACCGTTTGAATTTCGGCAATTAAAACCTCGTTATCTTTTAAATCCATTAATGAATCCAATTGAACCTCATTTATTTTTAGTTGAATATTATTTGAATTGTCTTGTTCTTGAGCGTAAAAAAAAGATGAAAACATAAAACAAAATATTATTACAAAAGTGTTTTTTAACATAGTAACCTCAAAAATTTAGTTTAGGGATTTATAATGTTGAAATACAAAAATAATAAAATTGCTACGCCAATTCCAACTCTATATATTACAAACACATATGTAGTATTTTTTTTAAGAAAGTTAATTAAAAATGCAATTGCAAAATATCCGCTTAAAGCAGAAGCCAATGTTGCAATAGCTAAAGTAATAAACCCGGATTGGTCTAAGTTTTTATACTCGTGATAAAATTCTAATAGTCCGCTTCCTAACACTGCAGGAATGCTTAATAAAAAAGAAAAACGAGCTGCAGTCTCTCTGTTAAGTCCCAAAAACAAACCTGCCGTAATGGTCGTTCCGCTACGGGAAGAGCCAGGAATTAAAGAAAGAGCTTGAGCACAGCCAATCAGTAATGCATCTAACCAAGTTATTTTTTCTATTCCGCGCGTAAATTTACCAAATTTTTCGGCACCGGCTAATATTATACCCAAAACTATTAAAGAAGTGGCAATTACATAAAGATTTTTAGTAAAATGTCCTTCAATAAAATCCTTAAACCCTAAACCAATAATTACAACCGGAATACTCCCCAAAATAATAAACCAACCAAGTTTGGAATTAGTAGATTGTCTTGAAAGTTTTTTTGGCGAAATTAAATTATATTTAATAAACTCAATAAAAATATTGTATAAATCCTTATAAAAGTAAATTAACACGGCAGCCAAAGTTCCTAATTGAATAACCGCAATAAAAGCAGTCCATTTTTCGGGGTTTTGGTCACTAATTAAGCCCATAAATTTGCCGACAAGTGTTAAATGCCCTGTACTGCTAATGGGTAAAAATTCTGTCAATCCTTGAATAATTCCTAAAACAATTGCTTCAATAATATTCAAATTTATCTCCTAAAAAAAGTATGTAATTCCTAATTTAATTGCAAAAGTAATTCCGTTTAAATTTACATCCGAATTGTTTATCGTATCAAAAAGTTTTTTATAACCCTTTAAGTTACCTGTATTATCATATCTAAAATCCAAACCAATATTAGCATACATATCGCCGCTTAAAATAGTATTTCCCGAAGCGCGTAAAACAATACCGTAACCGGTAGTTTTATAATTTATGGAATTATAAAAATTTGGCAACTTTTCGTCCAATGAAACAAAACGTGGTCCTAACCCGCCTCCAAACTTAAACATATATCCCGTTCCGCTAATTACATAATAAGATAATAGTGAAGGTTTAAAATGAATATACGAAATATCGTAATTACCGACATAAGAAGCAGTATTAAAAGAAAATATTACATTTGAATAATCAATTGCCAAGTAAAAGTTATTATTAAGTGAATAATTTAATTCTCCAAAAAACTCGATAGCACTGCTAAAATCGGATAATCTATTTCCCGGTGGTGCAAAATTTGTGTTAACATAATCCGTAAAAACGGGAGCGTTAACCAAATTAAAGCCCATTCCTGCAGAAATATGAAATTGTCCGAAAATATTAATTCCGGAAATTAAAAATATAAATAGAAATTTTTTCATTTATCTCCTTTGCCGGATTTAAGAACGGAAATAAAATCTTCAGCTTTTCCGCCTTTATTTTTAAGTTTTAAATTAATATAAATAAAAAAGAATAAAGCCAATCCAATAAAAACTATATAAGAAATGAAGTGGGTTAAAATAGCATAAGCTGCCGCAGCTTCTTTTCCAAAAGCAAACAGTTCAACTAAAATAAATATAGAAATTGCATGATATGAACCTGTTCCTCCGGGGGTTGGAATTATTACACCAAAAGAGCCAAGAGCTGAAACTATCCAAGCCATTGCAAAGGTAATTTCTCCCGCATAATTAAAATTAAACATTAACAATCCAATTTGGGTGGTTAACGCATAAATAATAATTATAATAACCGATAATAATAAAGTATAAGTCCAATTTTTATAACCTTTTATGCTTGCAATTCCCGTAAGTAATGTATGGAAAATATAATCGGTTTTACTTGCAATTTTAGGCGAAAAAAAGCTAAGTTTATGAATAAAATTTTCCGAGACCTCTTTTTTCCAAGTACTAAAAAGGATAATAAATAAAATAAAAACCGAAGAAAAAATAAGAGAAAAAATAATTGTGGATTTTAACCAAACGACATCATTAAACAAATTTCCTTTGTATAAAAACAAACTGACAATAACTGTAAAAACAAGCATAATAACGTCAATTACTCTTTCTATTATTATAGTTCCAAGCATAGAAGAACGAGAAATGCCCTCCCATTTACCAATAAATAAACCTCTGTAAACTTCACCCAAGCGAGGGATTACGCAATTTACTCCGTAGCCAATCATGGTTGCCCCAAAAAAATTAATTGTTTTTGAGTCTTTTTTTATTGACTTAGTCATTACTTGCCAACGTAAGGAGCGTAAAAAATGCGAACTAATAAAAAGAGTAAAAAATAATAATACATAGCCAATATTTGCATTATATATTAGCTTTATCGATTTTTTAATATCAATACCCTTTAAGGCAAAATATAGAAATAAAACCATCAATAAAAAGGGAAATAATAATCCAAGATATTTTTTAGCGTGCTTTTTGATTTACTTTACTCCATGTTTTAAAATACAAAACTTTAAAATACAAAAAAAAACGTAATTTTTTAAGAACTGTTTGAGGGAATTGCCAATTTATCTTTTAGTTTTAATTATAATTTTATTATTTGTATATATAACTTAGATATCTAATTTTTTAATTAAATATTTAATTATAATAATTAATTAAAATTGCTTAATTTTAAAGCTTAAATAATTTTTTAATTTGATAGAGAAATGAAAAAACTTTTTGTTTTAGGTTCAACCGGTTCTATTGGGGTTAACACATTAAATGTTGTTAGAAAATTCGATACTCTCTTTTCGGTTGAAGCTATTACCACCAATTGTAATATCGATTTATTAGCAAAACAGATTGATGAATTTAAGCCAAAATTTGCAGTTATTACAAATTTTGATGCAGCAAAAAAGTTTAATGAAAAATACTTTGGAAAAACGAAAATTCTTGTTGGTAAAGAAAGTTTAGTGGAATTGGCAAAAAATGCAGATTACGATATATTGGTTTCTGCATTGGTTGGCTTTGCCGGTTTGGCACCAACAATAGAATCTATTAAAAGAAGCAAAAGAATAGCTTTGGCAAATAAGGAGACGCTTGTTTCTGCAGGTAAATTAATAATTGAGTTAAGTGAAAAGTTTAATGCCGAAATAATACCGGTTGATAGCGAGCATAGTGCTATTTTTCAGTGTTTGGTTGGTGAAAAAACAGAAAGTATAAAAAAAATAATATTAACTGCTTCAGGGGGTCCATTTTTATATAAAACCAAAAAAGAGATGGAAACAGTTACTTTACAAGAAGCTCTTAAACATCCTAATTGGAATATGGGGAGTAAAATTACGATAGATTCTGCCACGATGATGAATAAAGGATTGGAAGTAATTGAAGCAAAATGGTTGTTTAACCTACCAACAAACAAACTTGAAGTATTAGTACATCCCCAATCAATAATACACAGTATGGTTGAATTTGCTGACGGAGCAATTAAAGCTCAGTTAAGCACCCCTGATATGAAAATACCCATACAGTATGCTTTAAGTTATCCGGAAAGGTTTAATAGCAACTTTGTTGAAACTGATTTTGTTAAAATAGGAAATCTAACTTTTTTAGAACCGGATTTTGAAAAATTTAGATGTTTAAAACTTGCATATAATGTTTTGGAACAAGGCGGTATATCTGCGTGTATATTGAATGCGTCAAACGAAATTGCCGTAAGTAAATATTTGGAAAATAAAATAATGTTTAACGATATCCCAAATTATATTGAAGCGGCATTAAATCATTTTTCAAATATTGAAGATTATGATTTAGAGACAATTTTTGAGATTGATTTAAAGACAAGAAATTTTTTAATTGAAAATTATAATTAGGAGTATTTTATAGAATGGCTTATGTAATTTATTTTGTAATAACAATAGCAATATTAGTATTTATTCATGAATTAGGACATTTTTTAGCTGCCAAATTATCGGGAATGCGAGCCGAAGTATTTGCAATAGGTTTTGGTAAAAGATTATTTGGCTGGAATAAAATAACAGGATTTACTTGGGGTGAGTTACCAAAAGATTTTGACGGCGGAGATCATACGGATTATAGGCTGTGTTTACTTCCATTAGGCGGATATGTTAAAATTTCCGGAATGATTGATGAAAGTTTTGATACTAAATTTGCTTCAAGCGAACCTAAACCATATGAATTTAGAGCAAAATCTACTCCTAAAAAACTTTTTGTTATTACTGCAGGCGTATTAATGAATTTTTTACTGGCATTAATAATATTTTGGGGTATAAATTTCTTTCACGGAAAACAAATAATAAAAACTACTACTTTAGGCGTAATAGAAGAAGAAACAATTGCCAAAGAATCCGGTTTTAAATCTTACGATAAAATATTAAGTGTTAATAATGTTAAAGTTTATGATTGGGAAGATGTAGTATCGGCTTTTTTAATTGATAATGTAGGTAAAAACCTTAATGTGAAGGTTGAAAGAAACGGCGAAAACGTTGACTTGTTTATTAGCCGTTCAAAAATTAAAAAAACAAGTAAAAGTAACTTCTTTTTGCCTATAGGTAACACTTCACCTATAATTACCGATGTAATGAAAGATAGCCCTGCGATGACGGCAAAAATAAAAGCGGGTGATGTAATATTAAGTATTAAAGATAGTGTAATAACCAGCAGTAAACAAGTAGTAGGAATTATTTCCGGGGCTAAAAATACACCAATAAACATGAAATTATTAAGGGGAAAAGATACTGTTGTTGTTAGTGCAACACCTTCTTTTGAAGGAAAAATTGGTGTTGCCTTAGGTGATGTTTATGATGGACCGGTTGATTATAAGAAATATGGTTTTATTAGTGCTTTTTCGGTAAGTTTTGATAATATGATGAATTTAACCGGAGTTACATATATGATGTTTCGTAATGTAATTGCCGGAAACGTTGAATTTAATAAAGTCTTTGGCGGTCCGATTAAAATAGCACAATTTGCCGCAAAAACAGCCGAAAACGGAATAGTCTCGTTTTTATCATTTTTGGCAGCTTTAAGTTTAAGTTTGGCAATATTAAATATTTTACCTTTCCCTGTATTAGATGGCGGACATTTTGTGATAATATTAATAGAAGGTTTAATAAGAAGAGAATTACCCATAAAAGTGAAAATTGCAATTCAGAATGCAGGGTTTGTAATTTTAATGTTATTAATGGTGTTTATTATATACAACGATATCATAAGCCTATAATAAGAACATACAGGAATGAATAGTTTTAAATTAGTTTCAAACTATGCCCCTTCCGGTGACCAACCGCAGGCAATAGAGCAATTGTATGCGGGTTTAAGCAGGGGAGAAAAGCATCAAGTATTACTTGGGGTTACCGGAAGCGGTAAAACTTTTACCGTTTCCAATCTTATAGAAAAATATAATAAGCCGACTTTAGTTATTTCTCATAACAAGACACTTGCTGCACAATTATATTCCGAGCTAAAATCGTTTTTTCCTAATAATGCTGTCGAGTTTTTTATTAGTTATTACGATTATTACCAACCGGAAGCTTATGTTGTTAAACGCGATTTGTTTATTGAAAAAGATTTTTCGGTTAATGAAGAAATTGATAGATTAAGACTTAAAGCCACAACAGCTTTAATAGAAGGGCGAAATGATGTAATTATTGTTGCAAGCGTCAGCTGTATTTATGGAATAGGTGCACCGCAAGAATATGCAAATCAAATTATTACTTTAAGAATTGGTCAAGAGATTCCGAGAAAAGAGCTATTAAGAAAACTTATTGATATATACTATGTAAGAAACGATATAGAGTTTTCACGAGGTACTTTTAGGGCACGAGGAGACGTAATTGAAATTATTCCAGCATATCAAAACGAAGAAGCGGTAAGAATACAGATGTGGGGAGACGAAATTGAAAAACTTACCATAATAGATTCTGTTTCGGGAAATGTAATTAGGGATGTCGAATCTGTTCCAATATTTCCGGCAAAATATTTTGTTACTACTCAAGAGCAAGTTGATAAAGCTTTAGTAACAATAGATGAAGAACTACGCGAACGTTTAAAATATTTTTGGTCTCAAGAAAGATATGTTGAAGCGCAAAGGTTAGAACAAAGAACGCGTTTTGATATGGAAATGATAAGAGAGATTGGATATTGCGGAGGAATAGAGAATTATTCGCGTCATATGGATGATAGACCTGCCGGCAGCCGCCCTTATTGTTTGTTTGATTATTTCCCAAAAGATTATTTGCTTATTATTGATGAGAGCCATGTAACGGTGCCACAAATAAGAGGGATGTATAATGGAGATAGAAGCAGAAAAGAAGTTCTGGTTGAATATGGCTTTAGACTTCCATCGGCATTAGATAACCGTCCTTTAAAATTTGAAGAATTTGAAGCTTTGGTAAATAAAGTAATTTATGTTAGTGCTACACCTGCCGATTACGAGTTAACAAAAAGTGGTGGAAGTTTCGTAGAGCAAATTATACGCCCAACGGGTTTATTAGATCCTTTGATAGAAGTACGTCCGGTTAAAAATCAAATAGATGATTTAATTACTGAAATTAAAAAGAGAATTGATAAAAACGAGCGAATTTTGGTTACCACGTTAACTAAAAAGATGGCAGAAGATTTAACCGACTATTTGGAAAAACTTAATATTAAGGTTCGCTACATTCATAGTGATGTTGATTCTTTAGAAAGAGTTGAAATTATTAGAGATTTGCGAATAGGTGATTTTGATGTTTTAGTAGGGGTAAATTTACTTAGAGAAGGATTGGATTTACCCGAGGTTTCACTTGTAGCCATAATAGATGCAGATAAAGAAGGTTTTTTGAGAAGTGAAAGGTCGTTGATGCAAACGGCAGGGCGTACGGCTCGTAATAGTAGCGGTATTGTTATTATGTATGCAGATAAAATTACCGATAGCATGCGTAAAACAATTGATGAAACCAATAGAAGAAGGAAACTTCAGCAAGAATATAATTCTAAGAACAATATTATTCCAAAAACAATATTTAAATCAAAAGAAGAAATTTTAAACTCAACTTCAATTGCAGATGTTAGAAAAAAAGAGAGCGAAAAACCGGATTATGCAATTAAAGCCGCCGAGCCTATTGTAAAATTTATGTCAACAGATCAAAAACAAGAATTAATTGATCAGTTAACCGAAGAAATGTTAAATGCTGCAAAAGATTTAGAATTTGAGAGAGCAGCCGCTTTGCGAAACGAGATACAAAATCTTAAAGCCATGTTAAAATAGTATGAAAAAAATATTCTTGTTGGTATTTATATCAATTTCAATTTTTGCTCAAGACGAAGGTTATTTTAAAATTGCCAGACTAAAATATGCCGGCGGTGGCGATTGGTACAACGATCCATCTGCAGAAGTTAATTTACTAAAATTTGTGCAAGAGAATTTAAAAATTAAGGTGAAAGCCGAATATATTTTTGTGGATGCAAATTCAAATGACATTTTTCAATATCCGTTTTTGTTTATAACCGGTCATGGAAATATTGTTTTTTCGGATAATGAAGTTAAAAGGTTAAGAACCTATTTGGAAAAAGGAGGATTTATATATATAGATGACGATTACGGTTTAGATAAAGCCGTACGTAGAGAATTTAATAAAATTTTTCCGGAAAAAAATTTTTATGAACTTCCGCTTAATCATCCAATTTATAATATTGTATATAAATTTCCATTCGGTGTTCCAAAAACACACGAACATGACGATAAAACTCCAAAAGGATATGCCATAAGCATTAATAACAAAGTTGTGGTTTATTACACGTTTGAAAGTAACCCAAGCGATGGTTGGGCTGATCCGGAAGTTCATAAAGACCCTGAGGCAAGGAGGATTGAAGCATTAAAGTTTGGTGCAAATATTATTATATATTCATTAACAAATTAAAAATATTTTGATTGACAATAAACTAAATATAATTAATAAAAAAATTAAGAGTTTTTATAATAAAAAACTTTTATTAAATACGCTATCGTTAGGGATATTGTTATTTGTTATTGCTATTATTGTTTTTTTTGCGGTGATAGTATTAGAAACAATCACGTTCTTTTCTGTAACAGGTCGAACAATCCTATTTGTTGTAATCTGTTTCACATCTATAATCTTTCTTGGAATTTTATTGTATAATTACATTTCGGGAAAAATTAAATATAGTATTAATAATACCGCAAATGAAATTGGTAATTATTTACCCGAAGTTAAAGACGAGTTATTGGACGTTTTGCAGTTGGCAGAGCAAGATAACAGTAATCCTTTTGTTTTAAAAGCTTTTAATAACCTATTTGCAAAAATAGAACACATTGATTTTTTTAGCTTTATAGATAAAATAAAATTAAAAAAAAGGATTGTATTACTAAGTAAAATAATAGGGCTAATAATAATTTTATTTTTAATTATACCTTCGCTTTTTAATGCTACAGTACGGTTATATAATTATGATGTTAACTACACTCCTCCCCCTAAATATAAATTTTTAATATTACCCGGTGATGCTAAAATAGCAAAAGGAACAGATATTAATTTTAATATAGAAGTAAGCGGAAGCAGTATTGAAGTAATAACATTTTATTATAAATATGCCGAAGAAACCGAATTTAGAAGTGTAATAATTAATAAAAAAACCGAAAACAGATTTGAGCATAAAATATTAAAAATAAACTCGCCTATAGAATACTATGTTAAAGCAGAAAATGTTGAAAGTGATAGATATAAAATAGATGTAGTTAATAAGCCATATATTTCAGGTTTTGATGTAATTATTAATTCCCCTGCGTATTCAAAAATAGAACAAACTGTTCAAAAAGATAACGGTAATATAAAAGCATTAAAAGGTTCGGTAATAAGAACAAAAGTTCTATCATCAAAGGAATTAAAAAGTGCTTATTTGTTTTTTAATGATAGCATAAAAGTAAATCTTAAAATTAACAATAATTCTGCAGAGGGAAGTTTAACTATTGATAAAAACGGATATTATCAAATTATTATTGAAGATAAACAAGGCAATTATAACGAAAATCCGATAAAGTATAGTATTGAAGTTATTAATGATCTATTCCCAGAACTTGAAATTGTATCTCCTAATAAAGATATTAACTTGCCCAATGATAATAAAGTAGCATTTATTCTAAAAATAAAGGATGACTATGGGTTTACTAAACTAAATATTAACTACAAAATTACTGAAAGTAAATACATAATAACTGAAGACCCTGCAAATGAAAAATATAAAAATAAAATTATTGAAATTGATTTGAAGAAAAATGAACAAGAGGTATATTATATATGGAATTTGTCTCCAATTATGCTTGCCGTAGAAGATGTATTGACATATTATTTTGAAATATTTGATAATGATGATGTAAGTGGACCGAAATCAACAAAATCAAATTACTTTACAATTAGGGTGCCGGGAATTGATGAAATATTTGCCGATGCCGATAAATTACAAAATGAAGCGGAAAAGAAACTTACCGAATTATATAAGGAAGCTGAGAAATTAAATAAAGAACTTGATAAAATAAGCGATTTATTAAAAAAAGATAGAAAAGATTTGACTTGGGAAGAAAAAGAGCAGATAAAACAAGCAACAGAAAAGTTTGAAGAATTAACTTCTAAAACGGAAGACGTAAAACAAAAACTGGAAGAGACTCAAAATAAACTTGAAGATAAAAATCTATTATCTAAAGAAACACTTGATAAGTATATGGAACTACAAAAGCTAATGAATGAATTTACTAACCAAGAAATGCAAAAAGCTTTTGAAAAACTTAACCAAGTGTTAAAGAATATGAATAGAGAACAAGTTCAATCCGGTTTGGAAGACTTAAAGAAAAATGAAGAATTATTTCAAAAAAGTATTGAACGAACTTTAAATTTACTAAAACGTATGAAGGTTGAACAAAAGATAGATGAATTAACCAAACGAACGGAAAATTTAGAACAGAAACAAAATGAACTTAACCAAGAAACAGAAAAAAGTAATTTAAATAATTCGGAAGAAAAAAAAGAATTACAGAAAAAGCAAGATGAAATTGCAAAAGATTCTAAAAAACTTGAAGAAGAATTAAAAAAACTTCAAAAAGAAATGGAAGAATTAAAAGATATGCCTAAACAAGAAATGGATAAGGCAGTAGAAGAGAGCGAAAAACAAGATAACCAAGAATTATCGGAAGAAATAAATAAAGACATGCAACAAAATCAAAAATCTTCTGCTATGCAAAAGCAAAAACAACTTGCAAAAAATATGCAAAAAATGAATAAAATGATGCAGCAAATGAAAGAAAGCATGCAAATGCAAAATCAAATGCAAGTTTATAGTGATATGTTAAAGTTAATAGATAATTTGATATTTTTATCTAAAGAACAAGAAAAAATTAAAAATGCATCTGCAAATTTACCGTATAATTCGCAAAAGTTTAACGAATTAAGTAAAAGCCAATCAAACATTCAAAGAGATATGGATAGATTGACTCAACAAATGAACGATTTAGCTCAAAAAACTTTTGCGATTTCTCCTGAGATGGGAAAAGCATTAGGAGAAGCGAGGATAAATATGAATAGTGCAATGCAATCTCTACAAGGCAAAAACGGGTATTCCGCTTCACAAAGCCAGAGCAAGGCTATGGGCAACTTAAATCAAGCTGCAATGATGATGAAAAGCATGTTAGACCAGATGATGAACCAGAGCGGTGGTCAAGGTGGAGGAATGATGTCTATGATGCAGCAGTTTAAACAACTTTCACAACAACAAATGAGCTTAAATCAACAAACTATGCAAATGATGCAACAGGGCATGCAAGATATGCAACAAATGCAGCGGTTAGCAGCTCAACAGGAGTTGATAAAAAAATCGTTAGACGAATTAAATAAAGAAGCAAAAGAAACCGGACAATCTAAAAAACTTGCTGCAAGTACCGAAAAAATATTAAATGATATGAACGAAATAATTAGCAACATGAGAACTCAAAAGGATATTGATGAAAATATTGTAAAAAAGCAAGATAAAATTTTAAGTAGATTGTTGGATGCTCAAAGGTCAATAAATGACCGTGATTTTGAGAAAGAAAGGGAAGCCAATTCAGGAAAAAATAAAAATCAAAACCCTAAAGAAGATAACGGGAAAAACGATGACGATAGCGATTTATTATATTATGAATTAAATAAAGCCGAAAAGGAAGGATATACCAAAGATTACGAGGAATTAATTAAAAAATATTACGAAGAATTAATTAAAAATGGGGTAAAAAAATAGTACGATTATTTTTTTTGTTGAATTTTGAATTGTTTTTTTATAAAATTCCGATATAAAAAATTGATTACGATGAGATATTTTACATTATTTTTGCTAATATGTAGCGGACAATTTTTGTTTGCTCAAGAAGTTAAAAATCCGACAATTGCTGATACTTCTAAATTTGAAATAAAGGTAAATTCGTTTTCGTTGAACGAAGTAAAATACGAATTGATTGACGTAAATAAGTTTGTTTTATCTGATTTGAATTTACTTAAAATGAAAAGTAAAACGTTAACTGTTAATTTGGAAGAAAATAACGGATTTGAATTTAAAAGTGGAAATTTACTTAATCCGTTATATAACCAATATATGCAGGAACAAAAGTATGCTATCTGGCGTACTATTTTAGGAAGTGTGCAAATGGGTGCAGTAGGGTACTTAGCCTATAAACATATAAAAAAATACGGATTTAAATAATTAGGAATATCACATTTCTTCTAAATACTATTAGTTCCTAATTCAAAAAACTTATACTTTCCCCATAGTAAATTACAATAGGTTTAACTTTATTTGAACCTTTTTTATTATTAAAGTATCTTATTAATATTATAAATAATTAATAAATAACTATGTTCAAAAATAAAAACCATTGGTATGATGGTTGGTTTTACGATAAGTTTATTGCCCCCAATCAAGATAGAATGTTTGGTATTATAAAAGATTTAATAAAACCGAATAGTTTAATTATTGATGTTGGCTGCGGAACGGGAAGGTTTTCTTACAGTATTGCGGATAAATCTTCAAAAGTTGTTGGTATTGATTTATCTGAAAAAAATATTAAACAAGCCAATAAGAATTTACAATTAAACCCAAACATTAAAATTTCATTTTTAAATACCGATGTGAATCAAATAATAAAGAACAAAATGCATTTTGATTAAGCATTACTTACTTATGTAATTCATGAAGTAAATTTAGAAGAAAGAAAAAAGCTAATTGAAGAAATTTTTAATATTGCGGATACTATAATAATTGGTGATTATTTAGTGCCTCAAGAAAAAGGAATTTGGAAGTATTTAAACGAAATAGTTGAATTTTTGGCAGGAAAGGATCACTATAAAAATTATTTAAGTTTTAAAGAACATGGCGGAATTATAGGTCTAATTAATAATAAAAACTATGTTGTTGTTAATAAAACAGAAAATGAACCTGTTACGTCTCAAATTGTAATTATTAAAAAAAATAGGTGAAAAATAAGAATTATTATTGGAGCAGACGGAAAAACACTTGATAGTAAAGTTTCTAAAAGATTTGGGCATGCTCCACACTATTTATTGTATGATTAATAAACAAATAAAATTGAAGCTTTTATAAACGAAGGTGAAAATGAAGAACACGAAAATTTAACCAAATTATTAGAGATGGGAGTAACAGTTTTCTTGGTAGGTAATATTGGAACTAATGCATTTGATAAGATAAACACTCTCGAAACAAAGATATACTTAGCTTGAAGCATTAGTTTAAAAGAATAGTTTAAAAAATTGCAAAAAGGAGAGTTAAAACAGTTGACAGAGCCGACAGTAAAAAAAGTGTTGGACATACTAATAATTGATATAAAAATTATATTCTAAAATAAAAAACCCTTTCAAACGAAAGGGTTTTTGAAACTTAAAAATAAAAACACTATTAACCGAATAACTGAAGAACTTGCTGAGGAGCCATATTTAATTGTGCAAACATAGAAGTTGCCGATTGTTGCAAAATTGTTCCTCGCATGGCATTTAATTGTTCCCAAGCCATATCGGTATCATAAATTCTGCTTATGCTTGATTTAGCATTTGCAATAGAGGTGTTTAAGGTCTCTTCTTTAATTTCTAATCGTTGAGTAAAATTACCTATTTTGCCAAGTGCAGTGCTAAGCTGAGCTTTCATTGAAGCCAATCCGCTTCTTAAGCTGGTTAAACCGCCTTCACCACCTGAAGTTGAAGTTAAATAGCTTGTGGAGATGTTAATGAAACTAGTTAGTCCGCCTGAAAAATAAATATCGTAACCACCATTATTCGTACAAGCCAAAGAAGAAGCAAAATCTAATTTTAATGTATCACTAGCTTCTCCGACTTGGAAAACAAATCCTTTTCCTGCTGTAGAATATAATAATTGAGTATTGTTGAATTTAGTTGATTTTAGTTTCGAGTCAATTTCCTGAGCAAGAGCTTTAATATCGTCTCCAATTGCTGTTGGGTCTGCTGTTGGGTTTGTTGAATCGGAAAGCTTACCTTCAATTTTTGTCAAAAGATCGTTAATACCAAGTAAATTACTTTCTGCGGTTGATAATAAATCTTTTGCAGCCGAAATGTTGCCTTGTGCACCTTCCATTATTTTTACTTTGCCTTTTAACGAGTTACCAACGTTAAAACCGCTGGTATCGTCAGATACGTGTTGAAGTTTTGAGCCGCTAGCTATTCTTAGTTGCGATTTAGTTAAATCGTTATTTACCTTTGCTAAATTGTAATAAGCATTTAGCGAATCGATATTGGTATTTACTTTAAATCCCATTGTATTACCTCCGTGTAATTAAATTGGGAAGCGTTGATTTAGATAACGAAAAATTTTCTATTTCTATTATCGTATTTTTTATTTAAAAATTAATAGTACAATAATAAATAATTTACGAAAACATCATAATTTTTAAAAATAAAAATAAAAATCCGATTTTTATTTAAAATAAAAAACCCTTTCAAACGAAAGGGTTTTTTGAAACTTAAGAATAAAAACA
>ERZ795059.1191-NODE-1191-length-29820-cov-12.456644_pt1 | contig 29820 bp, 29 predicted proteins | sample MGYA00375143_ERZ795059 | MGnify/ENA primary metagenome ERZ795059 (study PRJEB30188, sample SAMN05720168) | activated sludge metagenome | isolation source: Anaerobic digester | place: USA | collected 2015-01-07 ... | reverse complement strand
GCGTGATGTTCATCTCGGGCTATGCCGAGCGTGATCTCGCCAAGACGCTGGAAGATGATCGTGCAATCTCGTTCCTGCCCAAGCCGTTCACGCTGAAGCAGCTGGCTGAGCGCGTGAAACAGGAACTCGCAGCAGCGGCCTGATCGCTGACGCAGACGCAATAAAGGCCGCCTCCGGCAATGGAGGCGGCCTTTTCGTTTGCTTGCTATGCGACTAGCCGCGAAGCGTCGCGCCCGTGCCTTTGCCAACCGACTTCACGATGGCGGCGGAGGCTGCCTCGATCTGCTCTTCGGTGAAGGCTACGCCGCGCGCCTGCAGCGTCACTTCGACAGCAACTGACTTCTTGCCTTCACTGATGCCGACGCCGCGATAGACGTCGAAGACACGGGCCGCGGTGATCAGCTTCGGATCGGCCTTCAGCGCCAGTCGCGTGATGTCGCCGGCCGGCACTTTCTCGTCGACCACGAAAGCGAAGTCGCGGGTGACGGGCGTCTGATCGGCCTTGTCGAGCTTGGGACGTGTCTTGCCGACCTTCGCCTTTGCGATGGGCAGGGCGTCGAGCGCGATCTCGATCGCCAGCACCGGACCGTCGACGTCCAGCGCTTTCAGGAACGCCGGATGCAATTCGCCGAACGAGGCGACGATCTGCTTCGGCCCAAGGCGCAGCGTGCCTGCGCGACCCGGATGCCACATCGTGCCTTCCGGCGCGCCGACCTGGAACTTCTCCGGCGACTGGTCGAGCGCCTGAAGCACCGCAAAGAGTTCAGCCTTGGCGGAGAACGCGTTGTAGGCGGCGGATGCGCCCTGCCAGTCGCGGCCCTTGGCGACTTTCACGACGGCGGCGACATGCATGCGCTGGTCTTCCGGCTTGTCGCCCGGATAGACGGGGCCCGCTTCGAAGAGGCGCACGTCGCTGGCGCCATGGTCCGCGTTGCGCTGGGCGGCTTCGGCGAGGTTGGCCAGCATGGACGGGCGCATGTAGTCGAGATCCGACGCGATCGGATTGTCGACGGTGAGTGCGTCCTGCAGCTTGTTTGCGCCGCCGATGATCAGCGCAGCCTTGTCGTGGAACATGAAGCTCCATGTCACGGTCTCAAGGAAGCCACGGCCGGCGAGAACGCGGCGTGCTGTGCGCACGCGGTTTTGCAGCGGCGTGACGACGACGCGGGCAGGGCCTTCCGGTGCCGGCAGCGGATCGTCCGGCAGCTTGTCATAGCCTTCAATGCGGACCAGCTCTTCGACGATGTCGGCGGAGCCTTCCACGTCAGGACGCCACGACGGGACTTTCAGGTTCCACGTCTTGCCATCCGACTTGCCCGGCGTCTGGAAGCCGAGTGCGTGCAGGATTTCCGTCATGCGCGCATGGCTCATGTCGATGCCGGTGAGGCGTTTCATGTCGCGCAGGTGGAAGTCGACCGGCTTGGGACCTTCCGGAACCTTGCCCGCCAGCACGATCTCGGACGGTTCGCCGCCGCAGGTCTCGAGGATCAGCTTGGTTGCCAGCTCGATGCCATCGACGCAGGAATGCGGATCGATGCCGCGCTCGTTGCGGAAACGGGCGTCGGAGATGATGCCGGTGCTGCGGCCTGTACGGGCCGTGCGGTTGGCGTCGAAGTAGGCGCTCTCGATGAACACATCGACCGTGTCGATCGAGCAGCCAGTTGTCTCGCCACCCATGACGCCGCCGAGGCCGATTGCGCCCGTTTCGTCAGCGATCACGCACATCTCTGCGAGGTTCGAATAGGTCTTGCTGTCGAGCGCAACGAAGCTGTCGTTCTCCGTGCCGAGACGCGCGACAATGTTGCCGCTCAGCTTCTTCGCGTCATAGACGTGAAGCGGGCGGCAGCGGTCGAACGAGATGTAGTTGGTGACGTCCACCAGCATGTTCTTCGGATTGATGCCGATCGACTTCAGTCGCTTCTGCATCCACTCCGGCGAGGGACCGTTCTTCACGCCGCGGATCAGACGGCCAGCGAAGACGGGGCAGGCAGTCTCGTCCGCGATGCTGACGGAGACTGGCGACTTGAACTTGCCAGCGACTGGCTTGGTTTCAGGCGCGGCGAACTTGCCGAGGCCTTTCGCGCCGAGATCGCGCGCGATGCCGACCACGCCGAGCCAGTCGGGGCGGTTGGGCGTCACTTCGAAATCAATCACAGTGTCGCCGCCGAGAGCGTCGGCCACGGGCGAGCCGACCTTCAGCGTGTCTGGCAACTCAATGATGCCGCCGTCAGCAATGGCTTGTTCGTCTGACAGGCCGAGCGCTTGGGCGCGGGGCTGCCAGTCTTCGAAGCGTGCGATGCGCAGGCGGAAGGGATCTTCCTCCGTGTTCATCTCGCCGCCCGAACAGAGCATGCCGTTCGAAACGACACCGCGCACAGGCTTCGGAACGAGTGTGATGCCGGAGCCGGGAATGAAAGCGCCAATCGGCGCATAAGCCGTGACGAGACCGGGGCGAGCGTTGAGGCCGCCGCACACGATCTCCTTCATGCCGTCGACGGTCTCGACCTGGCAGACTTGAAGCTTGTCGGCATTCGGGTGCTGCGCCGCGGAGACGATACGGCAGACGGTGAACTGCTTCAGCGCGTCCTTCGGATCATGCGCGTCCTCAACCTCGAGGCCGGCCTGCGTCATGGCTTCGAGGATCGCGGGAAGATCCGCGGTCGTGTCGAGATAGTCCTTCAGCCAGGGGAGGGTGAATTTCACGAGAGACCTCCGGTAACGGTCGGCAGGAGCCAGGGCTTGAAGCCGTAGTGTTTGATCCACTCGACATCGGCTTCGAAATAGGGGCGCAGGTCGGGCATGCCGTATTTCAGCATGGCGAGACGATCGACGCCGAGGCCGAAGGCGAAGCCCTGATATTGCTCGGGGTCGATGTTGCAGGCGCGGAGCACGTTCGGGTGCACCATTCCGCAGCCGAGAATCTCGAGCCAGTCATTGCCTTCGCCGACCTTGATCTCCGCACCCGAGCGATCGCAGCGGATATCCATCTCTGCGCTTGGTTCGGTGAACGGGAAGAAGTGCGGGCGGAAGCGCGAGCCCGTCGTCGGCACTTCGAAGAAGCGCGAGAAGGCTTCGGTGAGGCACGACTTCAGGTGGCCCATATGGACCTTGTCGTCGATGACGAGGCCTTCGATCTGGTGGAACATCGGTGTGTGTGTCGCGTCCCAATCCTTGCGATAGACGCGGCCCGGCGCGATCACGCGGATAGGCGGCTTCGAGTTCAGCATGGCGCGCACCTGGATCGGCGAGGTGTGCGTGCGCAGAAGCTTCCGCGTGCCATCGGCAGCGGGCTTCATGAAGAACGTGTCGTGCATCTCGCGCGCCGGGTGGCCGGGCGGGAAGTTGAGCGCGGTGAAGTTGTGGAAGTCGTCCTCGATGTCCGGACCTTCGGCGACGGCAAAGCCCATGTCGGCGAAGATGGCGGCGAGTTCCTCGAACACCTGCATGACCGGGTGCAGCGCGCCGACTGGCTCGTAGCGCGGCGGCAGTGTGAGATCTTCACGCTCTGACTCGAGGCGCTTGTTGAGGGCGGCGAGTTCGAGATCCGCCTTGCGGGTGGAGATCGCGGCGGTGAGGCGATCCTTGAGACCGTTCAGAGCAGGGCCTGCCGACTGGCGCTGTTCCGGCGACATGCCGCCAAGCTCGCGCATCAGCAGCGAGACACGGCCCTTCTTGCCCAGCTCCGCGACGCGGATGGCTTCGAGGGTTGCTTCATCGGATGCGGCGGCGATGGAGGCGGATGCCTCCGCCTCGATGCTCGCTACCTGTTGGTCGATCGCCATCATGGCCTCGTGCGGGTTTGGATCGCACGGGGCCATAGTCCGCCCCGCGCATTGCGGTCGGAACTAGCGGAGAAAGACGTCGGAGATAAGTACTCGCGAGCTTTTAGTGCGGGATGGATTCACGCTCCGCTTGCGCGCGGAGCGATCCAACCCGAATTAAGCCGCGAGCGCTTTCCGGGCCTTCTCCACCAGGGCGGTAAAGGCAGCCGGTTCGTGCATGGCGAGGTCGGCCATGACTTTGCGGTCGACACCGAGGCCAGCTTTCGTGAGGCCGTCGATGAAGCGCGAGTATGTCAGCGTGTCGTCGACCGTGCGGACAGCAGCGTTGATGCGCTGGATCCAGAGCGAGCGGAAATTGCGCTTCTTCTGCTTACGGCCTTTGTAGGCGTTGACGCCGGCTTTGACGACGGCAGCCTGGGCTGTGCGGAAGGTATTCTTGCGACGGCCGTAGAAGCCTTTGGCGGCTTTGATGACCTTGCGGTGACGGGCGTGGGCCGGAACTCGGCCGCGGGCGCGGGGCATGGGAAAACTCCAGTTATCTGATCAGGGGATGCGCTAGCGGGTCTTACTTGACGCCGTAGGGCAGGAACTTCTTCACAACGCGGGGGGTATCCACTTCGGCAACCACGACGGTGCCGCGGTTGGTGCGGATGTACTTCGAGTTGTGGCTGATCAGGCGGTGGCGCTTACCAGCGACGCCGCGCTTGAGCTTACCAGACGCGGTCATGGTGAACCGCTTTGCAGCGGCCTGTTTGGTCTTCATCTTCGGCATTTCGGTCTCCTGTTGGCGACAGTCCGACCCGGAAATTCCGCCAGAAAAACAAGCGAAATCAACGGCGCGACGCCTGAAATAAGTCCCGGGAGGCATGCCATTAGCCTGTCCGGTCCTGTTGAAGCGGGGGTTTATACGCAGAAAGGGCCGAAAAGCAAGGCGGCCCGGTCAGACTCAACGGGTTAGCCGCAATTGATCTTCTCGATGATGTCCGTGCTGGTGACGTATATGTTCAGCCGTTCGATGCGGAAGTCCTCGGTTACGGCGTCCCCGGGGCGAATGTGACGGACACGGTGGGAGGCAGGCGGGACTGAGGAATTGGTCAGCGGCTTGCCGATGAGGTCAGCCAGCGCCTTTGCGAAACAGGCGTCGCGCTCGTCGACAGAGATCACGGGCTCTGGCGTCACTGGCTGCGTGGCTGTGCAGGCGGCAGTGAAAGCCAGAACGGCGGCAAAGGCGAGGGCGCGCGGTTTCATCATGAGGCCGAGTCTAGGCGGGCTATGCGACGCCGAGCAAGAGATCCTCGAGGCGTCTAGACTGAATGTCGAGGTTGAAGTCCCGCAGGGCAACGTTACGGCCGGCTAGGCCCATGGCTCTGGTTGCATCGGGATTGGCGACCAGCTTCTCGAGCGAGGCTGCGAAGGCTTCAGCGTCACCTTCCAGGCTCAGCAAGCCAGTCTGACCGTCTTTCACGCATTCAGGGATGCCGGCGTGGCGTGTGGCGGCAACGGCGCAGCCGGACAGCATGGCCTCGATGCACACCATGGGCAGGCCCTCTGCATCGCCAGTTGCCGCGCGGCGGGAGGGGACACAGTGGATCATGGCTTCGGCGAAGTGTTTGGGCATGTCAGCGGCCGGTATCCAGCCGGGGAGCTCGATATTCACTCCGGTGGCCTGCAGTTTGGCGGCGAGTTCGGTTTTCAGCGGGCCGTCGCCGACCATGCGCACGCGCCAGCCATCGAGCTTCGGACCCAGGCGAGCGAGTGCTGCTACGAGCGTATCGACGCCCTTCTTTTCGACCCAGCGGCCAGCGAACAGGATCAGCTTGCTCTTTTCGCCGGGCGCAAAGCGCGAGGGATCAACGCCGTTGTAATGCACGGTCATCTTGCTCGCCGGACAGCCCGCCTTGGCGAGCTCGCCCCTGATGAAATCCGACACGGGAAGGATCAACGTGGCTTCGCGCCAGAGCGTTGAGCGGCGGCGGTTGTAGACGCGCGTGAAGCTGTTGCGGGTATTGGCGTGCTTGGTGGCGTCTCCGCCATGATAGGTGACCACCAGCGGCAGGTTCATCGCGCGCGCAAGCGGCAGGGCGTAGGCGGCGGCCTTGCCGAAATGGGCGTGAATGAGGGCGGGCTTTTCAGCCGCCAGCGTGTCTTTCAGCCTTTGAGAGATCAGGCCGAATTGCTTGAAGCCGGTTTCGCCGAGCGGCCCGTGCAGTTTCGCGAGTTCGATCGCTTTCAGGCCTGAGGGTGGCTGTTGGCGCAGTTCGCTGCCGACAAACACGGGCAGGAGGCGGTTGAAGGATTTGTAGGCGTTCTGGATGAAGCCTTCGGACGGCGCGAACATCTTGTCCGCGAAGACGAGGAATTGCCGCGTCACCTGCGATTCCCCATGAGCTGAAACAGTCCTCCGCGCGAGGTGACCGCCTTATCGCAGTCCCGTCGTGCGGGCAAACGGACTAGCCGCAGCGGATGCCGGTGATGATGTCCTTCGTGTCGATCTCGATGTTCAGGCGTTTGAACACGTAATCCATCGTCACGATCGAGTCGGGGTGGATGTGACGCACCAGCTTGTCGGCTGGCGGTACAGCGGGGTCGGTCGCGGGCTTGCCCACGAGGGTCTGGTACGCCGACGCTCTGCAAGCATCAGCTTGTTCCGGCGGCATTACGACTGTCTCGGACGCCCCCATCGGCGATGTCCCTTCCGGCGTCGTGGTGCAGGCAGCCATTGCGGCGAGGGCGATCAGGGCAAGAACGTGTTTCATGATGGACGCCTTGAAGAAATACGCCCGCGACGCAAGGCGTCACGGGCGCATCGATATTCACGAGAACGTACGGATCAACCGCAGCGCAGGCCGGTGATGACGCCAGCAGCATCGACATCAATGTTCAGGCGGGTTTCCGAGAAGTCCATGGTCACCTGATCGCCTGGCTTGATGATGCGTACAGACGCACCAGCCGCCGGCACGCCAGCGTCAGTCGCTGGTTTGCCGATCAGCGCAGTGTACTGCGCCATGTTGCAGGTATCGGCCATGGCCGGGTCGGTCGGCGTTGCGGCCGGAGGCGGCGCTGGCTCAACAGGCGCGGCTGCTGCTGGCTCGACGGGGGTTGCGGGGGTGGGTTCAGTCGCCGGTGAGCACGCCATCAGCGTGATCCCGGCGACAACTGCGAGGAATGTGTTTTTCATGCCGTGAAGAGTAGAGCAGACTGCACGGGCTTCAAGTGAACCGTCAGTTACTCTGTGTCTTCCCTGCAATGAAACCCGGTTGCCGCTCGGTCAGGTCGGCGGGGTGGCGCACGATGCGAGAATTGTGGATTGCAAAACAGCTTCGCCGCCGCCTGTCGGAAGCTTCTGCAGGGTCGAGGGCGTGCCTTGTTCCAGGTAGATTGTGGTCGGTGGAAGCTTGCGTTTGGTGCAGTATTCTTCGCGGTAGGTGTCGGCGATTTCCATCTTGAAATCGCTGGTGATGATGAGCTCGCCATGGCCCGGCCCAAGCTTGTCCGTGATGCTTTTCATGGCCGCACGAATTTCCTCGAGACGCTGCGGATAGGTTGCATCTGTCGATAACCGCAGCACTTCGGCGCCGGCGGGATATTCGGGTCGCGAGCCAGCCGCAGGCTTTTCACCTGTCAGCGGGATGACGGTTTCGTATTCGGTCTTTGCATCTGCATTGACGATAATGCGTGCGCCAAAAGGTCCGCTGGCCACGATGCCGGGCGGCAGCACCCAAATCAGGTGCTGCGTGGCTGCATCGAACGTTGCGATGACATCTTCGAAGGTCTGGGCCGATGGCGGTTCGATCGGCGTTGCCACTGGTGCAGATGCAATCTCAGGCGCGGCATCGGTTTTGGCCGGCTCGCCACAGCCGGCAAGCAAAAAGGCCGGAACGACGAGTGCGGACAAAATCCTGATCATCGTTCCGGCCCTTTCAAAGTGGGACGCTATGTGTCGGTTGGACTACCGCGGCGACAGGACCATCACCATCTGACGGCCTTCGAGTCTCGGCTCGGACTCGACCTTCGCAACGTCTGCGAATTCCGCCTTCACCTTGGTCAGCAGTTCCATGCCGAGGTGTTGGTGAGCCATCTCGCGACCACGGAAGCGCATGGTGATTTTCACCTTGTCGCCTTCTTCGAAGAAGCGGCGGATCGAGCGACCCTTCACTTCGTAATCGTGCTTGTCGATGTTCGGACGGAGCTTGATCTCTTTGAGGTCAGCAGACTTCTGCTTCTTGCGAGCTTCGGCTTTCTTCTTCTGCTCGGCAAAGCGCTGCTTGCCGTAGTCAGCTATCTTCACGACCGGCGGGTCGTTGTCAGGAGCGACCATGACGAGGTCGAGGCTGACTTCCTTGGCTGCCTCGAGAGCGGCCTCGAGCGGCATCTCGCCTTGCTTCTCGCCTTTTTCGTCGATCAGAAGGACGCGCGGTGCGCGGATATCCTCGTTGATCTGCGGGCCTTCCTTCTTGGGCGATTGGGCCTGCTGCGGACGCTGCGCGATGGTAGTTCTCCCTGGTGGCTTACGAGCGGGCTTATGCCTGAACTCGTGGAAATATTCAAGAATCGGAGCCTTCGGTCACTTCCGGGCTCGATTCGGTCGTTTGGGCGGGCTCGGAAAGGGGCTCAGATGCCGGTGTTTCGCTGGCGATCTGGACAGGAGCCGGAGGCGTTATGTTGGGTGGCAGGACGCCCAATCCAAGGGCCGCTCGTTTGACGTCGTCGACGCTGATCCCTTCAAGGGCGGCTGCGTGCAGGACCATCATCGCGCCGCCACGCGGGGCCGCGCGGCCAAGGCGGGTTTTCGGGTTCCAGACGGTCCGGAGTTCCCGCGCCATGTCGTCAGTCCACTCCTGCGCGAACAGGCAGACGCCAGGCGTCCGCGCGGCCGCAGCCAGGTGCATGGGGCCAGTATCGCCGCCCAGCGCGAATGCCGCGCGCTCGGCCAGCGTTGCAAGCTGGAACAGGTCGGTGCGCCCGACGATGTTCTTGGCGCGAGGTTCCAGCTTCTGGATCTGGGCTCCGATATCGCCTTCCGCCTTGGTGCCGACGACGACCGGGGTAATCCCCGCATCCGCCACCCAGGTCGCGATCTTGGCAAACCGGTCCGCCGGCCAGCGCTTTTCCGGGTGATCGGGCGATGATCCAGGGATCAGCAGCATGTAGGGGCCGTTGAGGCTGAAAAATGCCGGCTGGAAGCGCGGTGGATCGCGGAAAGCTGGCCGAATCCAGTCGACTGACGGCAGCACGTCCTGGCCGATAACCCAGCCAGTAGGATCGCCGGGTGGCTTGGGGGTAAGGCCAGCGTGCAGAAGCTGTTCCGCCAGCCGGTCGAAATTGTGCATTTCGCCCCGGTTGTCATTCATGTGCTGGTGCGACGCGCCCTTGGCGTGACCCGACCACAGCGGCTTCTTGCCCGTCAGACCCATGAAATACTGCGAGGTGCGGTCGTTGTTCTGGAAGTCGTAGACCATGTCGTAGCCTGCATTACGCAGGCGCCGGATAAGATCCGCCCGGCCTTTGAGATCCTTCGGGCGCCCGTCGGCCTCGACGATATCGAAATAGGGACAGGCCTTGGCGAACGCCTCGAAAGGTTCCGTGGTCAGCAGGGTGATGCGCGCGGATGGGTGCGTGGCGCGAACCACACGCATGGCGCCCAGCGCCTGCATGAAATCGCCCATAGCCCCAAGCTTGATGACGAGCACGCGCTTGAGCGTGTCGCCAGGATTGGGGGGCGGTGTGTATTCATAACTCGTCATGAAGGCCGACCCATCAGCCTTTCATAGACTGCCAGCGTCGCTTCCTGAAGCGCTGCCGTAGTGAACTTTTCCCGAACACGGGCCTGTGCGGCCTCGCCCATCTGCCGGTGGCCTTCAGGGCCACGTTCCAGCAGGTTTCCGATCGCGTCGGCGAGGGCAGGCGGGTTCATCGGCGGCACAACGAAACCGGTCTGGCCATCAACGATGATCTCGCCCTGCGCACCAATTGTTGAGCCAATAACAGGCACGGCCATCGCGCCAGCCTCGGCCGCAACGCGTCCGAACGCCTCCGGCTCGTTCGAGGGCGCAATGACGATATCCGCAAGGGCAAAGGCTGCCGGCATGTCGTCACAATGGCCTACCATGGCGATCCTGTCGTCAAGTCCGTGCTGTGCAATCAGCTGCGCGAGTTCGTTCATGTAGGCGTCGCGCCCTTGGGGGTCTCCGGCGAAAATCATGCGCCAGGCAGGGGTCTTGCGGGTTTTCAGCCGGGCGGCGGCGGCAATCGCCTCGCGGTGACCTTTCCAGCCCGTCATGCGGGCGGGCAGCAGAATGATGGTTTCGTTTCGCTCTGCGACGTCCTCCGGCAACCGCCACGCCTTGGCGAGGGCCGCGCGGCGCTGTGGGAGGACCGCCTCCGGGGTGAAGCGCTTGATGTCCACGCCGCGGTGGATGGTGATGACGCGATCGGCAGCATCCGGATGCTGCTGGCGGACATGAGTGGCGGTATAGTCCGAGTTGGCGATGACGGCGTCACCTCTGGCCATGACGGAGTTGTAGAGACGCTTGGCTGACGAACGGGCGTTGTAGACGCCGTGATAGGTCGTGACGAAAGGCTTTTTCATCCGGCGAGCCGCCCAGAGGGCGCTCCATGCCGGCGCACGCGAGCGGGCGTGGACGAGATCGACCTTGTACTGCGATATGATTTTCGAGAGCACGGTCGCGTTGCTGTAGATGGCGAGCGGGTTCTTGGTCGCGAGGTTGTCGATCCTGACCAGTTCACCGCCGGGGCGGGTCAGTTCGCCCTCAAGCCGGCCGCCCACGCTGGCGACGATCGCACGGGCGCCCGCCGCCTTGAGGGCTTCGGCGACCTCGATCGTCGTGCGTTCGGCCCCGCCTGCGGACAGGTGTGGGATAACCTGCAAAACTGTCCGCCCCGACAACGACAACGCCCGCGATTCTCCCGTTTTTCCGCGCTCGCGAGACCGATAGTCGCTTTTCACGGCATCGCAAACCGATCAAAAGCGGTGAATGACGACAGACACACCGGAATATCTCGATCATCGGAGCACGAAGATCGCCTTCCGCCGCTCGCAGGGGCGGGTCGGGAAGGCCGGCATCGTGTGGATGGGCGGGTTCCACTCCGACATGCTGGGCGAGAAGGCGACTGTGCTGCACCAGGCCGCCGTGGAGGCGGGACGCAGCTATGTGCGTTTCGACTATCTCGGTCATGGCGAAAGCGGGGGCAAGTTCGCGGACGGAACAATCGGACGCTGGCGTTCGGACGCGCTCGAGGTGCTAGAGAAGCTCACCGAAGGGCCGCAGGTCGTTGTCGGCTCCTCCATGGGCGGATGGATGGCGCTGTTGGCGGCGCTGGCCAAGCCGGAAAGAGTGAAAGGGCTCGTCCTCCTCGCCCCCGCGCCGGACTTCACCGACAAGCTGATGTGGGCGTCGTTTGATGACAACCAGAGGCGACAGATCATGGAGGACGGCTTCTGGACGCGGCCCTCGCCTTACGATGCCGCGGGCTATCCGATCACGCGCGAGCTGATCAATGAGGGGCGCGAGTGGAACATACTCGACGACGAAATCGCGCTGGATGTTCCCGTGCGTATCCTGCAAGGCGGGCTCGATACCGATGTTCCATGGACGCATTCCCTCGACCTAGCTGATAAGCTGCGCTCGAAGGATGTGGTCTGGTCGCTGGTCAAGGATGGCGATCATCGCCTGTCACGCCCGCAGGACATCGCGCGAATGATCGCAACCGTGCTGGCGACGGCGGATCAGATCGACGCGGCTGCCTGAAGGCAGTCGCGCAGGCCTTCGCGATAAGTGGGAAATTGTGGACGCCAGCCGAGTGCGGCTTTCGCCTTGGCGTTGGAGACACGCTTGCACTCCGCATAGAAGCGCTGCGCGGCAGGCGAGAGGCCTGCGTCCTCGATCGCAACAGCAGGCGGCGGCGTGATGCCGAGAAGGCCAGCTGCATACGCCAGCACTTCGTCCGCTGGCGCAGGTTCGTCGTCGCAGATGTTGAAGATGCGCGCCGAAGTGTTCTCCTTCATCGCGAGATGCAGGGCGCTTGCTATGTCGCTGACGTGGGCGCGGGAGAAAACCTGACCTGACTTCACGATGCGACGCGCATTCGGTTCGCGCACGCGCTCGATCTGCGAGCGGCCGGGGCCGTAGATGCCGGGCAGGCGGAAGACACGCGCACCGACATCCAGCCACTGCGCTTCACCGCGCACGCGATTGGTCGCTTCACGGCTCAGGGGCGCAAGCGGCATTTCCTCAAAAGCCCACCTGCCGCCGAGATCGCCATAGACGCCCGTGGTTGAAAGATAGCCGATCCAGTTTGCGCTCGACGCCTGTTCGCCGAACGCGCGGAACACCGGACAGCCATGTTCATCAGGCGGAACCGAGATCAGCCAGCCAGCGCCATCGGGCAGGGCAATGTCGGTTCCGGGCCAGAGCATGGTCTCGAAGCCATCGGCCAACAGGGGCGCGGCGGACGCTGCGCTGCGGACCGTCCCGGCCGATTTGATACCGTCAGACTTCAGAATCCGGGCGAGTTCGGTGGCGACATACCCGAAGCCGAATGCGAGGAGCTGCGTTGGGAGCATGTTCTTGCCGTATTGATGCGGTAGGGCTTATGGGCCTGCCAAAAGCGCCTGACCAGCGGCGCCGTGAGAACGGACCTGTTTATGCGCCTTTTCCTGATCCCGCTGTTCTTGCTGGCGACCGCTCCGGCTGCCTTCGCGCAGACCGAGCAGGAGCGTTTGGAGCAGTGCGTCAACCAGATCGATAAGGATGCCGAGGTCGCCTATCAGGACGGTTTGACCTGGATGGCGAAGGGTAACCGTCCAGCCGCCCGCCACTGCACGGCGCTTGCGCTGATCGCGCTCGGTCAGGAAGCCGAGGGCGCGGCCCGCCTCGAAGAGCTCGCGAACGCGCCGGATGCCGGCAGCCTTGAAGAGCGCGGCATCTATCTCGCCCAGTCTGGCAATGCCTGGCTGCTTGCGGACATGCCGGACGCGGCCATCGTTACGCTGACCAACGCGCTGAAGCTGCTCCCCGATGATGGCGAGCTCTATAAGGATCGCGCACGCGCCAACCTTCGCCTCAGCAAGTGGCAGGAAGCCGGCTTTGATCTCGATGCAGCGATCCAGCGCTCCGCCGGCAATGCCGAGGCCTATCGTCTGCGCGGCTACGTTTTGATGAAGCTGAACCGTCTCACCGACGCCTGGAAGGATGTCGAAACCGCCATGCGCCTCGCGCCGAAGGATATCGACGTGCTTGTGCTGCGCGGCGATGTACGGGAGGCCATGCGCGTAGCGGGCATGGATGATCCGAGCGAGCTCGAAAAACCGTCAGAGTCGCGCACACGTATCGTCGGCAACTAGCGCGCTAGGGTCCGACCACGCACTTGTCGAGACCGTCGCGGCGAACCATCCCCATCAGGGCCTGGATCTTCGTATTGCGGCGGCCGGTGGCGTAATTGCCGTCGATCTTCCAGCGGTTGGGGCTCGGCAGAACCGCAGCGAGTGCGGCGGCCTGGCGAGGCGTCAGGTCTTTTGCTGAAACGCCGAAGCGTTCCTGCGCCGCTTGCTCGGCTCCATAGATGCCATCGCCCCATTCGGCGACGTTGAGATAGATCTCCATGATGCGCGGTTTGGACCACATCCATTCCGCCAGCACGGTGAAGTAGGCTTCTGCGCCTTTGCGCATCCATCCACCACCATTCCACAGGAAGACGTTCTTGGCCGTCTGCTGCGAGATGGTCGATGCGCCGCGCAGGTCGCCGCCATTTTCGGCGGCCTGCATCGCCTTCTGGATTTCCTTCATGTCGAAGCCGTTGTGCGTGCAGAAGTTCTGGTCTTCCGACGCGATGACAGCGCGCACAAGGTGGGGCGAGATGTCCTTGAGATCGACCCAGGTCGAGCGGACTTCGACACCGCGCATAGCGGTGCCGGCCATGTTGAAGGTCGGCGCCGGACCGGTCCAGCCGATAGTGAAGACTGCCAGTAGGCTGAGGATCAGGAAGCTGCCGACAGCGATCGACGTCCATTTGAGGAAGCCGACGAGGATCACCCGCCAGAGCGGCTTTTCATTGGTGTAGGGATCGCCTTGCGCCGTCATGCCAGCGCGGAAGCGGCCGAGCATGCCACCCTGGCTCTGCGCCGGTTTGGCGTCCGAGCTGGACGGCGAATAAGATGACGATGACTTTTCGCGCGGTGAAGCGGAGCCGTTGTCTGGATCAGAATTGTCAGGCTGGTCCAGCATCCCACTCCTCACATACACCGGGATCGGATTCGACGTCGCGTCGGCTCAGGCGTTCAGCCTCAAAGGCTGTCGGAGACAGAGACCCCAGAGCCCAGACAGAAGCGCCACGCACCAGGGGCGACGCATCGTCCAACTTCTGGATACACAACTCGACGAGTCGCGTCTTGTCCGTTTTTTGAACGGCGTTTCCGATGGAGATCATGACATTCCGGATAAACCGGTCACGGCCGATCCGCTTGATCGGAGAGCCTGCAAAAACCTCGCGGAAAGCCATGTCGTCCAGCTCGGCCAGATCGGAGAGGAGAGGCGCCGTCAGTTCGGCCCTGGGGTGAAAGGCCGCATCCCGTGCGGTGCTGGCGAACTTGTTCCACGGGCAGATGGCCAGACAGTCGTCGCAGCCATAGATGCGATTGCCGATCGCCTTGCGGAATTCGCGGGGGATCGGCGTTTTCGTTTCGATAGTGAGATAGGAAATACAACGCCGCGCATCTAGCTGGTATGGCGCGGGGAAGGCCTGCGTCGGGCAGATGTCGACGCAGGCTGAGCATGAGCCGCATGTGTCGTCGCCGGGATCGTCGGGCTGCAGATCGGCATCGGTGAGCATCACGCCGAGGAACAACCACGAGCCATGATCGCGACTGACGAGGTTCGTGTGCTTGCCCTGCCATCCAATGCCGGATCGATGGGCGAGGGGCTTTTCCATCAGCGGGGCCGTGTCGACGAAGACCTTCACGTCGTGACCCGTCTTCGTCGCAAAGGCTGAGGCCAGCTGTTTGAGACGTCGCTTCATCAGGTCGTGGTAATCCACGTTCTGCGCATAGACGGAGATTGTCGCGTGCTCGGGCCGTGCGAGCGGTTCCAGCGGATCGTGGGCGGGACCGTAGTTGAGGCCGACAACCAAAGCTGATTTCGCGGCAGGCCACATGGCAGTCGGGTGGCTGCGGCGCGCAAGCGTCTCCTCGATCCAGCCCATGTCACCATGGCGGCCGGCTGCCACGAATTCAGTCAGGTGACTGCCCGCTTCCCAAGCGGCATCCGCGCGGGCGATGCGGGCAACATCAAACCCTACCTCGCGCGCAATTGCCTTTAGTTGATCCTCGACGATGGACATTTGTCGGTATTTATCATGCTCTTGGGATTGAGCGCTCTCTTTCGGTGCTCAAATTTTAGGCAGGAATGCCTGCTACCGGGGTGGCTCGGGGGGTATGCCTTCACAGGGGCCCGGGTCCGGATAGGACTGGGACGGCATGTACAACGAAATGTTCGCAGACGACCGGTCAGTCCGGGGCCCCTACGCGAAGGTGGCTGAGTGGATCACCGCGGCAGGGGTGGATTTGCTGAAGCTTCGCCAAAGCGAGGCCGAGGCGATATTCCGCAAGATTGGCATCACCTTCGCCGTTTATGGCGAGGGCGGTGATCCAGAGCGGCTTATCCCGTTCGACCTGATCCCGCGCGTGTTCGGAGCCAGCGAGTGGCGGAAGCTGTCGCGGGGTATCAAGCAGCGTAGCCGGGCGCTGAACGCTTTCCTCTATGACGTTTATCATCGCGGCGAGATTCTGCGGGCGGGGATCATTCCGGAGGAGCTGGTCTACCAGAACGAGGCGTTTCTGCCGGACATGGTGGGCGTTGATCCGCCCGGACGGGTCTATAGCCACATTGTCGGCGTGGATATCGTCCGCACCGATGGCGACAACTTCCAGGTGCTCGAGGACAATTGCCGCACGCCCTCGGGTGTGTCGTACATGCTCGAGAACCGCGAGATCATGATGCGGATGTTCCCCGAGCTGTTCCATGCCGGGATCGTCGAGAGCGTCGATAGCTATCCGAGCATGCTGAAGAAGACGCTGGAGGAAGTCGCGCCGATCAAGTGCGACGATGATCCGACCGTCGTGCTGCTGACGCCGGGCTCGCTGAACTCTGCTTATTACGAACATTCCTTCCTCGCCGACCTGATGGGCATCGAGCTGGTCGAGCCACAGGACCTGTTCATCAATGACGGGCTCTGCTGGATGCGCACCACGCGTGGGCCACAGCGGGTGGACGTGATCTATCGCCGTATCGACGACACCTACATCGACCCGCTGGCATTCAAGGCGGACTCGCTGCTTGGCGTGCCAGGTCTGTTCGATGTCTATCGTTCGGGCGGCGTGACGCTCTGCTCTGCGCCGGGGGCAGGGGTCGCGGACGACAAGGCGATCTATGTCTTCGTGCCGGACATGATCAAATTCTATCTGGGCGAGAAGCCGATCCTCGACAACGTCCAGACATGGCGCTGCGCGCTACCGGGTGACTGCAAGTATGTGATCGAGAACCTGAAGGACCTGGTCGTTAAGCGCGTCCACGGGTCGGGCGGTTACGGCATGCTGATTGGTCCGCACGCGACGAAGAAGGAAGTCGAAGCCTTCCGCGCCAAGATCAAGGCAAACCCGTCCGAGTTCATCGCTCAGCCGACACTCGATCTGTCGACTGCACCGATCCTTGGCGATGCAGGCGTCGAGGATCGCCACGTCGATTTCCGTCCGTACTGTCTCGTCGGCAAGGAGGTCCGTCTGACGCCTGGCGGGCTCACGCGCGTTGCGCTCAAGAAAGGCTCGCTGGTCGTGAACTCGTCGCAGGGCGGCGGGGTCAAGGACACATGGATTCTGGCGGATTGATGCGATGCTGAGCCGTACCGCAGAAAACCTGTTCTGGATGGGCCGCTACATGGAGCGCGCGGACGCAACCGCGCGCCTCATCGAGATGGGCTATCGCATGGCCATGCTTCCCGGCTCGAACGAGCTGGAAGAGTGGCGCTCCGTTGCCGCGGCCTCTGGTTCGGCGCCGGATATCGCCGAGGGATCGAAGTTGACCGCCGGCTCCGTCGTGCAGCGTCTTCTGCTCGACCCGGACAATCCATCCTCGATCCGCTCCTGCCTCGTATCGGCACGCGCCAATGGCCGCGCCATCCGCACGGCGCTGACACAGGACATGTGGGAAGCGCTCAATGATGGCTGGCGCCAGCTTGGGCAGATGGATGCCGAAACGGCGCTGAAGAACCTGCCGTCACTCCTGGAGTGGACGAAGAACCGCACGGCTGCTTTCCGCGGCGCATCCGAAATCTCGCTCCTGCGCAATGACGGCTACTACTTCCTGCGCATGGGTGGCCTGATCGAGCGCGCCGACATGACGCTCCGTCTGCTCGATGTGAAGTACTACGTCCTGCTGCCGGAGACCGACGTTGTCGGCGGTGGTCGCGATTATCACCAGTGGACGAGCGTGCTGCGTGCGACATCCGCTCTGCGCGCCTATCACCACGTCTACAAGGGTGACTACACCCCCTGGGGCATCGCCGACTTCCTGATCCTGAACTCCACATTCCCGCGTTCGGTTTCCTATTGCTACAAGGCCATCGAGCGTTTCCTCGATGACATGAGCGAGCTCTATGGTGAGCGAAGCGAACCGCAGCAGATAGCTGCTGAAATGGTGGATCGGCTGGGCAAGCTCGAGATTGAGGAACTATTCCAGAACGGTCTGCACGATTTCATTTCCGACGCTATCGGAACAACGCGCAGCCTTTCCCACCAGATCAGTAAAGCGTATCACTTCTAGGTCCTCATGCGCCTCACAGTCCGTCACGCAACGACCTATGCCTATGACCCGCCGGCGGATCGCTGCGCGCTTCGCCTGCGCCTTTATCCGCCCAGCTTCACCAGCCAGCGCGTGCTCAGTTGGAAAGTCAGCGTCAACGGACAGGCCGTTCCAGCCCTGATGACCACGGCGACGGGCGACAAGGAATCCATCTGGACGAAGAGCAATGTCGGTGAGGAAGTGCTCGTCCTTGCCGAAGGCGAAGTCGAGGTCGATGACACGGCCGGTGTTGTGCGCGGCTTGCGCGATGGCATTCGGCCGCAGGTGTTCCTCCGCCCGACGCCGCTGACTGAGGCTGATGAAAAGATCGAAAAGCTGGCGGCATCCATCGCCGACGCCGCGCCGCTCGAGCAGATGCACAGCCTGTTTAACGCGGTGGCCGACGCGATCGAATACAAGCCGGCGACAACCACATCCACGACAACTGCTGCGCAGGCGCTGAAGGCGGGGCAGGGCGTGTGCCAGGATCATGCCCACGTCTTCATCAGCGCGGCGCGTACGCTCAAGGTGCCGGCTCGCTATGTCGTCGGCTACCTGTTCGCGCCAGACGCGAAACTCGCCGAAACACACGCGTGGGCGGAAGCCTGGGTGAAGGACATTGGCTGGGTTGGTTTCGATGCCGCCAACCGGCTTTGCCCCACAGATCATTACGTTCGGCTCGGCTGTGGCCTCGATGCGGTGGATGCTGCTCCAATCCGGGGTAATGTTTTCGGAAGCCGCCAGGAGCGACTTAGCGCCTCGGTCGACATTGGCACGTCGACAGGACAAAGTCAGACCCAGAATCAGGGTGACGGGGTCCAGAGCCAGACGCAACAGTAGCTGGCTAAGACTTCGGGAAACGTCGGGCGGCGGGGAATTGGGACGGATATGACGTACTGCGTTGGCCTCAAGCTCAAGGCTGGCCTCGTGCTGCTTTCCGACACCCGCACCAATGCGGGCGTTGATAACATCGCGCGCTTCCGGAAAATGTTTCTCTTTGAAGAGCCGGGCGAGCGCGTCGTTGCGATTATGACGGCCGGCAATCTTGGCATCACGCAAGGCGTGGTGACGCACCTGACGCAGGCTGTCAGGCAGAGCCGCATCGACCCTGAAATCGAAAGCCTGATGACGTGCGACTCGCTCTATCGCGGCGCACAACTCGTCGGCGAAGCGATGCGCGAAGTGCAGAAGCGCGACCGCGCCGAAATCGAAGCGCAAGGTTCGGCTGCAGACGCGACTGTCATCATGGCGGGCCAACGGCGCGGCGGCGAAATTCGCCTGTTCTTGATCTACTCCGCCGGCAACTTCATCGAAGCAGGCGACGACACGCCTTACCTGCAGATCGGCGAGCACAAATACGGCAAGCCAATCCTTGATCGTGTGATCCGCCCGGATACGACGATCGAAGAGGCAGTGAAGGCCGCTCTGGTCAGCATGGACTCGACGGTGCGCTCGAACCTGTCGGTCGGCCTGCCGCTCGACCTGTGCGTCATTCCGGCGAACGAGTTCCGCGCGCAAAGCCAGCGTATCGAGGCCGATCACAAGGAGTTCCGCCAGATCAGCGACTCATGGGCTGCATCGCTGCGCGCTGCGTTCCATGCGCTGCCCGCTGTGAAGATCTAGCGGCTAGGCAACGTTTTTCCTGCGTCAGGTGTTTGTGCGCGGCCCAGGCCAATCCCGCCGCGCATTGGGGTCAGTGATCGGCATGTCCCGGCCTTCGGCTGCCCGCACCGGGAGGGAGGCCCAGTCGAAATCGTCGAGAGCCTTGAGGTTCACGCCATAATGGTCCGGCATCGAGCGCTTCTTGTGGAAGGGATAGATGCCGCATTGCGTGCAAAAATAGTGTTTCGCGATCCGCGCATTCCATTGATAGAGGCCGAGCTTGTCTTCGCCCTGCGTGATCCTGAGTTTGTCTTCGCGGACATTGGCCATTAGCGCGTTTTTCTTCGTGCAGAGGCTGCAATCACACGTGTAGGCCTCGAGTATCGGCCCCTCGACCGTGTAGCGGACAGCGCCGCAATGGCAGGACCCGTGGTAAGTCGGCATTCGCAGGTTTCCTTCCCCGCACGGCTTGGACTAGTCTTGCCCTGTTATCGGACCGGCGGGCCCTGATGGGAACTGCCGAATGGGAGGACATCGGATGGGACTGGATCTGGATCTCGCCGCGCTCGCCGGCATGGCCGGGCTCGGAGGAAGCGCCATTGCTGGCCTGACAGCGGCCTTCTTCTTCAGGGGCCTGATCACGCGCGTGATCTCGCAGGTCATTCTCACGACAATCCTGTCGTTCGTCGGCTTCGTCGCGTTGTTCAATGCGCTTGGCTTCCAGATCATTCCGCCCAAGCAGATCGCTGGCATCAACATTCCGGGCGCAAGCAATTTCTCTGTTCAGAGCGTTCCCGATCCGGCGACCGAAGGCGGCTATACGATCAAGTCGCCCTGGTCGAAGGAAAAGAGCGAGTAGTTCGTTGCGCGTGAACATCTGACCCGCCACCTGCGGTGATCTGGGGACGTCATGTCTGAAGCTGTGGAACCGCCAGCCGAGCCTATGGCGAAGAAGGTGTTTCTCCACCGCGACCGGGCGGAGTATCTTGCCTTCATCTCGCAGATCGTCAGCGCGATCGCCGTCGTCGTGTCGCTCGTCTTCGTCGGACTCCAGCTGCGCGAAGGCAATGATGTTGCGGCGCGCGATGAATCGAACGCGACGATGACGCAATGGTCGGCCTTCAGGGCGTCAATTTATTCCAGCCACGACACCGCCGAGGTGTTCACGGCAGGTTTGAGCCGGAGCCGACCGCTCGATCAAGCGGACCAGATGCGCTTTCTCTACATCATGCGCGAACATGCCTGGGCGACATTCCAAGTCTGGGATCGTGCCCAGAATGGTCTCGTGGACAAATGGAATTTCGAAGTCGGCGCCGCGAACGACTTCTTCAAGGTCATCTGCACGCCGGGCGGCGCCCCCACATGGGCCCAGATCAAGACCGAACTGCCGCCAGCATATGTGGCGGACATGGATCGGTTGATCGTTCCCTATGCCCGCTCGCATGGCGCTGCGTGTGTGGCGGCTCCTGCGGTTACTCCGCCGCCTTCAGCTCCAGCGGCGCTGCCAGGCGGGTGAGGGATTCCTTCGGGACGATATGGACGAAGTTGGGCAGTTCGAGCGCCCAGTTGTCCAGGATCGTCTTGCCATGCAGCGAGCCGGTGCGACGGACATGCTCTTCGATGAGCGTGCGAAGCTCGTGGCTCCAGTGTTCGGTCACGACGGGGCGCCAGATGATTGTCTCAGGATTGGCCATCGTGTCGAAGCGCTTCTGCGGATCGTAGAGGAACGCCATGCCGCCGGTCATGCCGGCGCCGAAATTCTCGCCGACATTGCCGAGGATCACGGCCGTGCCACCTGTCATGTATTCGCAGCCGTTGGAGCCGCAACCTTCCACCACGACGGTTGCGCCGGAGTTGCGCACGGCAAAGCGTTCGCCCGCCTGGCCTGCTGCGAACAGTTTGCCGGAGGTGGCGCCGTAAAGAACTGTGTTGCCGATGATGGTATTGTTCTTCGCGACGTACTTTGCGATCGACGGCGGTTTGATGATGATTGTCGCGCCCGAAAGCCCCTTGCCGACATAGTCATTGGCTTCCCCGATGACTTCGAGCGTCAGGCCCTTCACGCCGAACGCGCCGAGCGACTGGCCGCATGAGCCTTCGAGTGTCACCCGCAGGCGATCCTCGGGTAGGCCGTCCATGCCGTACTTGCGCACGATGTGGGACGATGCACGCGTGCCGATGGCGCGCTGCACGTTGCGGACGTGATAGTCGAGTTGCATCTTCTCGCCACGTTCGAAGAACGGAGCGCCATCGCGCAGGATCTGTTCATCGAGAGCTGGCGCCACGCCGTTGCGCAGCGTCGGCTTGTAGGTGACGCGCGCTTCCGGATCGGCGCGCACCAGCAGAGGAGACAGATCGAGGTCGTCCAGCATGGCGGAGCCGCGGGAAACCTGCGCGAGCAGATCCGTGCGGCCGATGACTTCGTCGAGGCGGGTGAAGCCCAGCTCGGCGAGAATCTCGCGCACTTCCTCGGCGATGAAGGTCATCAGATTGACGACCTTGTCCGCTGTGCCGGTGAACTTCGCGCGCAGGCGCTCGTCCTGCGTGCAGACGCCGACAGGGCAGGTGTTGGAATGGCACTGGCGCACCATGATGCAGCCCATCGCCAGCAGCGAAGCTGTGCCGATCCCGTACTCCTCAGCGCCCAGCATAGCCGCAATGACGATGTCGCGACCCGTGCGTAGACCGCCATCGGTGCGCAGCGTCACCTGATCGCGCAGGTTGTTCAGCGTCAGAACGTGATGTGCTTCGGCAAGGCCGATCTCCCACGGCAGGCCGGCGAACTTGATCGACGACTGCGGAGACGCGCCCGTGCCGCCGACATGGCCTGCGATGAGGATGACGTCTGCTTTCGCCTTCGCCACGCCCGCCGCGATCGTGCCAACGCCGGAGCGCGACACGAGCTTCACGCAGACGCGGCAGTCCGGGTTGATCTGCTTCAGGTCGTAGATGAGCTGCGCCAGATCCTCGATCGAATAGATGTCGTGGTGCGGCGGCGGTGAGATCAGCATCACGCCCGGCGTTGCGTAACGATTGCGCGCGATGAACTCGGTCACCTTGAAGCCGGGCAGCTGGCCACCTTCGCCGGGCTTGGCGCCCTGCGCGACCTTGATCTCAAGCTCCTTGCAGTTGTTCAGATACTCAGCCGTGACGCCGAAGCGCCCCGAAGCCACCTGCTTGATCATCGAGTTGGCGTTATCGCCATTCGGCATCGGCTTGTAGCGCTCGCGCACTTCGCCGCCTTCACCGCTCACCGATTTTGCGCCGATCCGGTTCATGGCGATGTTCAGCGTCCCATGCGCCTCTGGCCCCAGCGCGCCCAGCGACATGCCTGGTGTCACGAAGCGTTTGCGGATCTCGTTCACCGACTGCACGTCATGCAGCGAGGCCGGCTTCGGCTGCGGCTTGAAGTCGAGCAAGTCGCGCAGCTGCACCATTTTCTTCCGCGCATTCGCGATCTTCGAATACTTGCGGAAAGCGGCGTACGAGTTGGTGTCGCACGCATGTTGCAGCGCATGGATCAGCTCGCCCGACAGCGCATGCGTGTCTCCGCTCGCGCGCAGTCGATAGAAGCCGCCGATCGGCAGCACGGCAACCTGTGTGTTCCATGCTTTCGCATGCAGCTCGATCGCCTTGCGTTGCAGGCCAGCCAGACCGATGCCGGAGATCCGGCTGGTCATGCCGGGGAAGTAGTCAGCCACCAGAGCGCGCGACAGGCCGAGCGCCTCGAAGTTATAGCCGCCGCGATAGGACGCGATCACCGAGATGCCCATCTTGGATAGGATTTTCAGCAGCCCCGCCTCGATCGCCTTCTTGTAGTTCAGCGCGATCTTGCCCAGCGGCTTGTCGCCGAACAGGCCTTTGGCGTGGCGATCCGCCAGCGTTTCCTGCGCCATGTAGGCGTTCACGCATGTCGCGCCCACGCCCACCAGAACGGCGAAGTAATGCGTATCCATGCACTCCGCCGACCGCACCGTGATCGAGCAGAATGTACGCAGCCCATGATTCACCAGCCAGGAGTGAACGGCTCCGGCCGCGAGGATCATCGGAATGCCAGCGCGTTGCGCGTTCTGGCCTTCGTCCGTCAGAATGATGTGCCCACGGCCTGAGGAGACAGCCACGCGTGCCTCTTCGCGGATGCGCGCAATCGCATCGCGCAGTGCAATTCCCGGCGAACCACCCGCATCAACCTCGAACGTACAGTCGATCTGCGCGACCTGTTCGCCGATCGTCTCAAGCATGCGCTCATACATGCCGTTGGTCAGCACGGGGCTTTCCAGCACGAACACGTTCGTCTGCGTCGCGTCTTCCGCCAGGATGTTGCCGAGGTTCTTGAAGCGTGTCCGCAGGCTCATCACCCGCTCTTCGCGCAGCGGATCGATCGGCGGGTTGGTCACCTGCGCGAAATTCTGCCGGAAGAAGTGCGACAGCGGACGGTGATGGTCCGACAGAACGGCGAGGGGGCTGTCATCGCCCATCGAGCCAATGGCTTCCTTGCCGTCCTCCGCCATCGGCGAGAGGATCAGCTCGACATCTTCCATCGTGAAGCCAGCCGCATGCTGGCGACGCAGGAACTCCTGCTTCTCCTTATAGAGGCGCGCCTCTGGCCCCGGGCCGATCAGCGGCTCCAGCTCCACCACGTTCGACAGCCACTGCTCATATGGGTGAGCGCCAGCAAGCCGGTCGATCAGCGCCTTGTGCTCGTAGAATTTGCCTTCGCGTACATCGACGGCGATCATGCCGCCGGGCGGCACGCGGCCCTTCGAGACGATCACCTCGTCATCGATCGAGCACATGCCGGCTTCCGAGCCAACCGCCAGCAGGCCGTCGTCGGTCAGCGCATAGCGCATGGGGCGCAGGCCATTGCGGTCCATGCCAGCAATCGCCCAGCGGCCATCGAACATCGCCAGCGCCGCCGGACCATCCCACGGCTCCATCACCGAGTTGGCATAGGAGTAGAGAGCCTGATGCCGCTTCGGCATGATGCTCTCGTCCTTCGAGAGAGGTTCAGGAACAAGAAGCGTCTTAGCCATCGGGCCGGGACGACCGGCGCGCACGAGCAATTCGAACGCGTTGTCGAGCGCCGCCGAATCCGAACCGCTCGGCTGGATCACCGGTTTCACGTCATCGCCATGCTCGCCGAACACGTCCGAGACCATCTTGATCTCGTGGCTCTTCATCCAGTTGATGTTGCCCGAAATGGTGTTGATCTCGCCATTGTGCGCGAGCATGCGGAAGGGCTGCGCCAGGCGCCATTGCGGGAAGGTGTTGGTCGAATAGCGCTGGTGATAGATCGCTACCGCCGAGATGAAGCGCGAGTCTTTCAGGTCGAGATAGAAGTTGTCGATGTCCTCGGCGAGGAACATGCCCTTGTAGATCAGGGCGCGCGCCGAGAACGAGCAGACATAGAGATCGAGGTTTGCGGCGCGGGCGCGGTTTTCGATGCGGCGGCGGCAGATATAAAGCGCGCGTTCAAGCTCGGCAGGTTCGCGCTTCAGTTGGTCGTTGAACAGGATCTGCTCGATTTCCGGCCGCGTGGCGTTCGCCTTCATGCCGATGATCGAGGTGTCGATCGGCGGCTGGCGCCAGCCATAGATGTAGAAGCCGAAACGCACGACTTCGGTCTCGATGATGGAGCGCGCCTTTTCCTGTGCGGCGAGATCGGTGCGTGGCAGGAAGATTTGCCCGACGCAGATCTGCTTGTCGTTGGCAATCGTGTGGCCCATGCCGCGTACAGCGTCGCGGAAGAAGTCCTGCGGCACATCAAGGCGAATGCCGGCGCCATCGCCGGTCTTGCCGTCAGCATCGACAGCCCCGCGGTGGAACACGGCTTTCAGCGCGCGGATCGCCATCTCGACGACTTCGCGGCGCGGCGTGCCATCGATTTGCGCCACGAGTCCAACGCCGCACGAGTCCTTCTCGTCGGCAGGATCGTAGGCGTTGGCTTCGATCAGCGTATCGCGCTGCTGCTCGTAGTGTTCGCGCCAGCTTTGGCCGTCAGATTCATGCGTCATCAGAAGCGCTCCTCGCCATGCTGGCGGTGGGCATCGGGAAAGTCGCGATAGAGTGCAGCCTGGAAGTTCTGCACGAGGGAGTTCACCCCATAGTGCAAGCCTTCGACGGGCTCATCGCGCGTGGAGGCGGCGGTGAAAGCGGCGTCGAGTTGCGCCAGATCGCGCGTCTCGATCAGGATCTGGAACTCTCCCACTCCCGGCATGCCGAGGCCGAGCTTGCGACGCAGCAGGCGCCAGCCCTCGATCTTGCCGCCGCTCCGCAGGGCGCCGAGATAGCGGTCGAGTGCGGCGACGAACTGGTGATCGTGCACGCCCGGCTTCAGGTCGACGGAGATCTGGTAGACATCCATTGCATCACTCCGCCGCGATGCGCGCGGCGGTCGCCTTGGCGCGGAGATAAGTGTCGATGGATGCAGCTGCGTCGCGGCCTTCCTTGATCGCCCACACGACCAGCGATGCGCCACGCACGATATCGCCGGCTGCAAAGACGCCGTCCATCGTGGTGGTCATGGTGCGGTAGTCGACCTTCACGCCGCCCCAGCGGTTCACTGTCAGCGAGCTTTCGGAGAAATGCTCGGGCAGGTCTTCGGGGTCGAAGCCCAGCGCCTTGATCACCATGTCGGCTTTCACGTCGTAATCGCTGTCCGGAATTTCTTCCGGCGCCTGACGGCCCGAAGCATCCGGCGGTCCGAGGCGCATGCGGACGGCACGCACGGCTTTGGCGCCTGCGCCCTTCTTCTCGACGACGGAGAGAGGGGCTGCGAGCCAGTCAAAGACGACGCCTTCTTCTTCTGCGTTGGCGACTTCACGCTGCGAGCCGGGCATGTTCGCGCGGTCGCGGCGATAGAGGCAGGTGACGGATTTTGCGCCCTGGCGGATCGCCGTGCGCACGCAGTCCATCGCCGTATCGCCGCCACCGATGACGACCACGTTCTTCTTCGCGGCGTTGAACTTGCCGCTGGTGTAGTCAGCGACCTCTTCGCCAAGGCCGACCTTGTTGGCGGTAATCAGATAGTCGAGCGCTTTGTGCACCCCCTTGGCGGCGTTGCCGGGCGTTGCGAGTTCGCGCGATTTGTAGACGCCGGTCGCTACGAGAATGGCGTCGTGCTTGTTGCGCAGCTCGGCGAACGAGATGTCCTTGCCGATATCGACGCCGAGTTTGAACTTAACGCCGCCATCGGCGAGGCGCTTGGTGCGACGCTCGACGATCTCTTTCTCAAGCTTGAAGTTCGGGATGCCGTAGATCAGCAGGCCGCCTGCACGGTTGTGGCGATCATAGACGGTGACTTTGTAGCCCGCGGATCGGAGCTGGTCGGCAGCCGAGAGGCCAGCGGGCCCCGCGCCGATGATGCCGACCGACTGGCCGAGTTCACGCATGGGCTTGATCGGACGGACCCAGCCTTTTTCCCAGGCTGTGTCGGTGATGTATTTTTCGACGGCGCCGATGGTTACGCTGCCATGGCCGGATTGTTCGATCACGCAGCCGCCTTCGCACAGGCGGTCCTGCGGGCAGATGCGACCGCAGACCTCAGGCATGTTCGAGGTTGCAGCGGAGAGTTCGTAGGCTTCTTCCAGCCGGCCGGTGGCCGTTAGCATCAGCCAGTCCGGGATGTTGTTCCCGAGCGGGCAGTGGGTCTGGCAGAACGGCACGCCGCACTGGCTGCAGCGGGATGCCTGATCGTTGGCCTTGGCCGCGATGTAGTCCGAATAAATCTCGTGAAAATCCCCGCGACGCTCCGTGGCCTCGCGCTTGTCGGGCGTTTCCTGCTCCACCGAGACGAAGCTGAGCATGCGCTGTTGAGCCATTTGCGCCCCCCGAATTGTTCGCGAGAGGCTTCATTACTGGCGTTTTTGGTGGGCGCAATCAGAAATTGGGCATATATGAACCAATTGGTTCTATGTATGCGTCTTTCGCTCAGCCGGTAGGCAGTATGACTATCGATCGAGCGATATATAAGTACCAAATAGGTATAATAGTCGCGGTAACCGCTTTTCCATCGTCCGGGTAGACAAGTGCCCTTACGGATTGAGCGGGCGGAGCGGCATGGACACGACAACCATTCTTCAGGCGATCCTTCTGGGTCTGGTCGAGGGTTTGACCGAGTTCATTCCGGTGTCCTCGACGGGTCACCTGTTGTTGGCCCAGACGGCGCTGGGGCTGCATTCGCCGTTCTGGAATACGTTTGCGGTGGTGATCCAGCTGGGCGCGATCCTGGCGGTGGTGGCGCTTTATTTCAGCAAGCTCTGGCATGTGCTGATCACCCTGCCGACCGAGGCGGCTTCGCGGCGGTTTGCGCTGTCGGTGATCATCGCCTGCGTGCCGGCATTTGTGGTCGGGTTCTTTCTCAAGGACTTCATCAAGGGCTATCTGTTCGAAAGCCTGACGCTGATCTGCTGGTCGCTGGTGATCGGCGGGGTCGTGCTGCTGGTGATCGACCGCATCGCGCCGAAGCCGGTGGATCACAGTGCGATGACCCTGCCGCTCCACAAGGCTGCGCTGATCGGGCTGTTCCAGGTTCTGTCGATCCTGCCGGGCGTCTCGCGTTCGGGGTCGACGATCGTTGGCTCGATGCTGCTCAAGATCGACAAGCGGGCGGCGGCGGAGTTTTCGTTCTTCCTGGCGATCCCCATCATGGTGGGGGCTTTCGTGCTCGATATTTTCGACAACAAGGATGCGCTGACGCCGGACAATTTCGGGATCATCGCGATCGGGTTCGTGGCCTCGTTCGTGTTCGGCCTGATCGTCATCAAGGTCATGCTCGACTTCGTTCAGAAGCGGGGCTTTGGGCTGTTTGGTTGGTGGCGGATTCTGGTGGGCGGGGCAGGGCTTGCCGCGATCTACTTCGCGGGCTGGGGTAGCTGATCAGCCCTTGCCGGTGATCGGGCGGAGGACGCCGCGGATTATCAGGGCGCCGAGGAAGGCGATGAGGGCGATATCGACCCATTTGGTCACGTCGTTCAGCGGGCCCAGGTCGAAGCCGGCGATCCAGCTGGTGAGCGAGATATTGAAGGCCTTGAAGAGCGTTCCGATCAGGAAAACGCCCAGGATTCCGAAGGCTGCGTCGCCCCAGAGGCCGAAGACGGCTTTGCCCCTTACGGCTTTTCGGGCGGCGAATCCCACGAGGGTGGCGATCAGGAGCCAGAGCGCGAGAACGCCCAGATTCATGCCGGAATATTCGATAGCCAGCTTGTCCATCGTCCCGCTCCCCTGAATGCCCAACGCAGGTGAGGCTAGCCGGGGTAGACGCGGAAGCAAGGGAAGATCCGCCACTTCGTGGCAGCCCCCTCCGTCTCACCGCTTCGCGGCGATCCACCTCCCCCGCCTTCGGCGAGGGAGGACCAGTTTTTAGGCATCGACGCGTGATGCTTCGTCGACGTGCGGCGGCTGGAACTGGCCGTGGGGGCGGTGGCGCCAGAGATAGGTCGGGGTGATGGCTTCGACCGTTTCGAGCGACGTGACGCCGAGATCCGCGATCGTGTTGGCGCCGGAAGCGACGACATTGTCGGTCTTCAGCATCTGGATCTCGTCGCCCGTGATCGGCGGGCCGAAGAACGGGTTCAGCTTCGAGAGCGCGCCGACGATGTAGCCCATCGGAGCCGCAGCCTGGATCGGCACGGGCAGCAGCATGCGCGGGCGATCGATCGTGCGCGTGATGTACTGCATCAGCTCTTTCATCGTGTAGGTGCGCGGGCCGCCGATCTCGAACGTCTTGCCCGAGTGGCCCGGCTTCAGCGCGTTGGCGACTGCTGCAGCGACGTCGCCGACATAGATCGGCTGGAATTTCGTCGAGCCGCCGATGAGCGGCAGAACCGGCGTGAAGCGCGACAGGAGGGCGAAGCGCGTGAAGAAGCCATCTTCCGGCCCGAACATGATCGAGGAGCGGATGATGACAGCGCCCGGGACAGCTTCGCGCGTCGCGGCTTCGGCTTCGGCTTTCGTGCTGGCGTAGTTCGAGGTCGATTTCTTGTCCGCGCCGATGGCGGACATGAGAACGTAATTGGTGATGCCGGCTTCGGCGGCGGCCTGCGCGATGTTGGCGGCGCCGAGGGCCTGCGTGCCCTGGAAGGTCTGCGAGCCGCGCTCGTTCAGGATGCCGACGAGGTTGACGACGGCGTCGGCATTTTCGAGGGCGCGCTTGATCGAGGGGCGGTTGCGGACGTTGGCCTGGACCAGCTGGACCTGACCGACATCGCCGGCCAGCTTCACGTCACCGGCGAGGTGAGGGCGGCGGCTCGCGACGCGGACGCGCCAGCCCTGACGGCACAGGGCGCGGACGACATGCCGGCCAAGAAAGCCAGAACCGCCGAAAACCGTGACAATCTTGCCAGCCATATGCGTCTTTTGTCCCTTTTAGGGGGTGGTCCGAGGTGTGGGGGCGATAGACCAGAATCGAACGGGAAAGTCCATGCGGCGGGGTGGGGCCGGGCGCGGGACACAGGGGCGCGGTCCCGCAGGTGGAACCTGCGAGGCGCTTGCGACTGAGGATTGGGCGATTGGGGGAGGTCCGCGCGTGCGCAGGCATCCGCGCGAAGACGCGCAGCCCCCTCCGTCTTGCGCGCAAGAGCGCGCAA
>ERZ795059.1190-NODE-1190-length-29833-cov-7.753073_pt1 | contig 29833 bp, 24 predicted proteins | sample MGYA00375143_ERZ795059 | MGnify/ENA primary metagenome ERZ795059 (study PRJEB30188, sample SAMN05720168) | activated sludge metagenome | isolation source: Anaerobic digester | place: USA | collected 2015-01-07 ... | reverse complement strand
GACGGAATGCCCCTGTATATCGATGACTTCGTCGGCAAGGGCGGGAGGCCCGAACAGGCAAAGCATGACTAGGAAAGACGACACATCGCGGAAAAACATGATCTGGATCTCGCAAGTGGAAGGCGTGAACGGGTGAATGCGCAGCCCTCGCGCGGGCTACACGTTGCGGCGAACATCGGGAAATCCAATGGGCAATTGCAGGGCAATGCGCCATCCGTGCCTGTTGTCATCCAGATCCATCTGGACAATCCGCGTGCGTCGAACGGGGAGCGCGCTGCACCGGTTGCAAGCAACGCGCCAATCACGGAATCCTTCCTCAAGGGTGGCGATCCGGATCGTCAAAATCGATCCGGCGCTGCGTCAGCTCCGACGCGGGCGCTTTGCAATGTCGGCAAAGCCAGCGCACCGGGTGCCCGGGTTGCGCGGTGCAGAGCGCCCGACTCCCAGATCAGCCGCCGCCATGATCATCACCGTCGCCGTCATCGTCTCCACCGCCGTGATCATCGCCGCCCTGTCCACCCGAATTGCCGCCGCCGGAGGTGCCTCCTCCATTGCCGCTTGCGCCCGGGGTCGTCGGGAACAAACCGGAGATCACCACGCTTCCGCCTGAAGTGATATCGATGTGCTGACCGCGCGGATCGAAATCGAGCCGGGCGTGTCCAGGCTCCGGTGGATTGCGGAATTCGATCTCGCCTTCGGTTCCTCCGGCGACTGCGCGCACACTGATGCTCCCGTGATCGACGCCGCCGATGACCAATCCGTAGTTGCCGACCGGCAGGTCTTCGAGTTCGACATTGAAGTCGACACGATTCGCGCGCTGTTCCAGCCTGGCCTTCAGCTCCGGACCGTTGTTGCCGCTGGGCTCGACGCTCAAGCGGTATTCGGCATTGCCGAATGGAGGCGATCCGGAACCCGTCCCGCCCGGAGGCGTCGACGTGCCGGTGGTGCCCAGCGTCGCGCTGAGAAATACGCTGCTGCCGCGGACGATCTTGACGAATTTCCCGCGCGGATCGAAGTCGAGCAGAACCTTGCCCGGCTCGACCGGGCTGCGGAATTCGAGCTCGCCATTGGTCCCGCCGATTTCCGATACGACGTTGATCGTGCCGCGCGCCACATTGTCGACGAACAGCGTGTAGGCGCCCGCCGGCAGATCCTCGGCTTCCACGCTGAATTCGCTGCGCGCGACGGTCTCGTCGAACTTCATCTTGCCCTGGGCGGCCGGGACGAGGCCGGTGTTGTCCATGAACTGGACAATCTCTCCGCTCAACGACGTCGCGTTGGTGTCGCCCGAAATACCGCCGGTGCAACTGCTGTTGTAGAGCATGGTGAGGCGCGAGATCGGCATGCTGCCGCTGGCAAGCGCAGGATTGCCCGGATTGAACTGCAGGGTGCCCTGGTTGCAACTGCTGAAGCTGACCGTCAGCGTCCCCCAGGGAATGGTCTGCACATTGTGCGGATCGAAGCTGTTGCCGAACGCACCGCCGCTGTTGGTCCACGCGGTCAACTGCGCGGAATTGCCGGTGACTGGTCCGGTGCCGATCACCCAGGTCGGCTTGCCCGCTGCGTCGTAGGTGTACCAGTAACCCAGCATGATCTTGTTTGCGCCCGAGCCGACCACTTCAAAATTGAAACCGTGTCCGGAGTGCGCGGGGTCATACCAGGAACCGGTGAATTCGCGCGTAAGCGTGATGGCACCCGCTTCGCCAGCCAGCGAACCAAAAAGGGCCAGTACCAGCGCAGCGCGGTGCAGGGGGGAAATTGTCCTCATGGAATACTCCGGAGAGTCGGGGAGACGCCGCCAGTTGCGACGAAGCCACGATAGATTCCGCAGCGGCTGCCTGCCATGAGGGGTTTCACCCAGTGCCCACGGGATTGATTGCCCAGCCGATCCCGCGTCAGCCTCGAGCGCGGCGCAGATGGTTCGTGCTGCCGGGGGATTTCGCTTGCCGTGCGCGCGATGTCCGCCGTGAAATCGTTTCGCGCGGTCGATGCAAGCCTGCGCAGGGACCCGCCCGTTCCTGAACACCGCGATGGGCAAACGCTGCGCGCTGGGTGTTTGCCCGGATTGACTCGCCGGCATCCCCGAGACAAATTGACCCGGAAACCAGCGATTTCGATCGACCGCCGGATGTTGCTCGATTTGGGTTGCCATCGTGTTTAAGATGATCGCGCCGGGTTCGAGGGTTCCATGCTGAAACTACGTGCCATGCTGTTTGCCGCGGTGTCGCTGGGCCTCCTGTCCGCGCTGGTTGCCGGCACACATGCCCGTGCCGGCGGCGCCTGCAACATCACCACGAGCATCGTCGACGGACGCAAGTTCAAGGCCGACATCTGCCTGCCGGACCCGAATGGCGGGGCGGATTTCGAAATGAGCTTCGACCTGGAATTCCACGACGATCCGGCCAATCCGGGTGACTTGCAGAATCTCACGGTGCCCTGCGTCGGCTTCAGCGTATCGGTGCTCGATGCCACGGCGATCGCCAATGTAAGGAGCCGCTTGCCGGATCCGGTCAACCAGGGTGTTGATCCGGCACTGCCGTTGCGCGTGATCATCGAGCCACCAAGCGGCTGCGGACTCGTCTTCGAGGACGAGTACGACGCCGAATTCGATGCGACCAACCTGGTCTTCAATCCGGCCTCACCCTATCGGTTGATGAAGGCGCCGGTCGGCGGCGCATTCGAGGACATCACCAACGTGGTCGACGCCGGCAGCGTGCGCGCGCGAGGGTGTGGGGGAACGTTTTCCGAGTTCGTGCTGGTGCGCGATCAGGCGCAGAACTACACCAGCGAGTTGATCGCGGCATTCGCAGGCCTCGCCAGCGTGATCAACGATGCAGCGGTCGGCCCGACCGCGCGCGCGACGCTGGGCACCGATCACCACGTCAGCCGGTCCGCCTTCGAGGCCGGCAACTTCAGCGCAGCCATCGCAGGTCTCGATGACCTGACCGAACACAGCGGCATCCTCGGTGGACCGGCCCTGCCAAATCGCTGGCGCAGTGCGCGCGACCTGGTCAACCTCGAAGGCGATATCGTTGCCCGATCCAACCACATGAAGTTTCTTCTGGGTCGCCTCAACGGCGATCCGTGAGTGCGACGCCCGTGACGGTCCGGCTCAGCATCCATGTTCCGGACGAAGCGGTCCACGTCCGCGAACTGGGCACCGCATCCCAAGTCATCCTCGGGCGGGATCCGCAGTGCGATGTGGTCATCCCCCATCACTCGGTTTCGCGCAAGCATCTGCGCTTGCGGCGCGACGATCGGGATCACTGGAGTGCCGAGGACCTGGCTTCGAAGAACGGCACGCGTATCGACGGACGCACACTCGGTGGACTTCAACCGCTGCTCAGCAGCATGTGGTTCGCGATCGGTGATGTCTATGTGCGATTCGAATTCGTCGATCCGCGTTCGGAACGGGTTCGCGATGCGGACGTTGAACGTCGCCGTCATTCATCGATGATCTGGAACACGCGCCTGCGCCACGGCACCGAAGCGCAACGGCTCATCGTCGACCTGCTGAGCGGCATCGTTGATGTCGCTGGAGCGAAGCGTGGCTTCCTGCTCTGCACTGATCGAAACGGCGACTGGCGGGTACGCGCCTGCCACGCCATCGACCCGGACGAGTTGGCCGGGCAAGCCTTCTCGGGAAGCCGCGGTGCGGTCAATCGGGCGATCAGCGCGCAACGCCCGGTCTTCCTGAGCGACCAGCGCGACCAGGCCTGGTTGCAGCAACAGGCGAGCGTGCTCGATGCGGGTATTCGCGCCCTCGTCGCGCTTCCACTGGTGCATGACGGCAGGGCGCTGGGCGTCATCTACGCGGATACCGACGAGAACGAACGCATCTACACCGACCTTGATGCGCAACTCCTGGACGCACTCGTCGACCATGCCGGGAATGTCGTGGCCGCGCTCGAACTGGAGGCGGATCTGGCGGAAGTGCGGGCACTTCTCGTTGGCGCGGACGGCATGAGTGCCGAGCTGGGACCGGCTCCCTACTGGTCAAATGCCAGCGCCGCCTCTCGACAGGCATCTCCGGTATGACCTCCGGTACGCGCGACTTCGAGCACGATCCGGATGTTCCCGCCACGCTGACCGGCATGATGGCGCAGCGCGAGCTCGTCATCGGTGAAACCGTGGCAGGCCGCTTCCGCATCCTGCGCATCCTTGGCATGGGTGGCATGGGGCTCGTCTACCAGGCGCACGACATCGAACTCGACATCGATGTGGCCCTGAAGCTGCTGCGCCCCGAACTGGCGAGCCGGCCCGATGCGTTCGAGCGCTTCCGCAAGGAGTTGCTGCTGGCGCGCCAGGTTTCATCGCACCACGTCGTGCGCATCCATGATCTGGTTCGACACGGGAATGCGTGGCTGATCAGCATGGACTATGTCGCCGGTCCTTCGCTGGAGCGGTTGCTCAGCGAACAGCACAGGTTCACTCCGGAAAGAGCCCTGGATGTCACCCGGCAACTGGCGCTCGGCCTGGCCGCAGCCCATCGAAGCCAGGTCATCCATCGCGATCTGAAACCAGCCAATGTGCTGGTCGATCAATCCGGCGAAGTGCGCATCACCGATTTCGGTGTCGCCCGGACCGCCGGGGAGACCGGCATTACCGGGAGTGGCGTCGTCATCGGCACGCCCGAATACCTGTCGCCCGAACAGGCTCGCGCCGAGCCGCTGGACGAACGCAGCGACCTGTACGCATTGGGGCTGATCCTGTTCGAAATGCTGACCGGCACCCTGCCATTTCGTGGCGGCACGCCCGCGGAAATGCTGGTCCAGCGCATCGTCCGGGATCCGCCTCCTGCCGACTCGATCGTGCCGGGACTGCCGCCGTTTGCGGTGAAGCTGTGTTCGTGGCTGCTTGAATTGCGCGTGGCCCGGCGCATCGCGTCCGCCGAAGCGGTCGTCAAGGCGATCGACACCGGCAGCCTCGCCGGCAGGCCGCGCGTCCGCGGTCGATCGGTCATCCTGGCCGCGACCTCGCTGGCCCTGATCGCGCTCGCCGTTGCCGGCTGGTACTGGCGCGAGCACCGGTTGCCCCCTGCAGGCACGACCGCACCTGCCCAGGCTGTCGTGTCGCTCGACCTGCTGCCGTTGCCCTGGGCAAGCGACGGCGACGCGGGCGACCGTGAGCTGGCGTTCGGTATTCATCAGATGCTCGGCGAACGCCTCAGTGCCGACGCGTCGTTGCGCAGCGCCGATCCCCTGCGCGTCAATCGCGCGCTTGCCGAGCTGGGCTACGACGCGTCGGCGGCCGACCGCCAGCATCAGCGCGTACTCGACGTGATGGGCGCGCAGCGCGCACTCGAGGGAGAAGTGAAGCGTGATTCGGGCGGCTGGATGCTCAAGGCACGCCTGGTCAACCCGGCATCGGCCACGCCGCTGTGGAGCGCCGAGAAGCATGTATCGAACGAAAGCGACATGCCCGCTGCGCTGACCGCCCTGCTGGCCGGTCTGGGTCCGCAGCTCGGCAAGTCGGCGATCGACATCGGCTGGCCGACCGCAGAAGAACTCCGCGCGCTCGGCAGCGCTAGCCACCTTGATGTCGCAACTGTCGATGTCGATGCCCTGCGCACCGAAGCACAGCGCTTCCACAACCCGGAACTCTGGTGGCAATTGCTGTACCGGCTTGATCGCGGTGGTCGCAGTGCCGAAGCCATCGACCTGGCCGGAGCCGCGCGCGATGACATGAAGGCGAACGATTCAACGGATGCGCGCCGCACCCTTGCCTATGCACAGACCCTGCTCGGCGATCCGGGCGCGGCGCTGAGCGTGCTCGCGGAACGCACGTCGCGGGTTCCGAATGACCATCCGGCACGTCTTCTGCAGGCGCGCTGCGAAGCAGAACTTGGCAACCACGATGCAGCGATCAGGCAATTGCAGGCGCTGGTTGGCGACGATCCACGCAATATCGACGCATGGTATGCGCTGGGCAAATACTCGATCCAGGCCGGCGACGCGAAGCTTGCAGTCGACGAGTACCTTGTCCGCGCCGAGGTGCTGGCCAATCGCCTGAACGACAAATCGATGCGCGCCGACGTCAGCCATGCCTACGGCATCGGATATCGGCGCCTTGGCCAGATGGAGGCTGCCGCAGATCAATTGCGCCGCGCGGTGAGCCAGCGCGAGGCGCTCGGTGATCGCCGCGGCCAGGCCGCCAGTCTTCGCAACCTGTCCACCGTCCTGTCGATGCAGGGCATGTTCGATCCCGCGGAAGCAGCCCTCAATCAGGCCCGCGAGATCACCGAGGCGCTCGGCGACAGCCGCGCCCTTGCGGACCTGGCCAATGCCAAGGGAGCACTCGACGAGGAACGAGGCAACTATCGCGGTGCGCTGGACGCGTACCGCGACAGCCTGCGCATGCGCCAGAGTCTCGGCGACGAGCGTTCGATCGGCGAGAGCCTCAACAACGTCGGCTACGCCTATTTCCAGCTCGGCGAGTTCGACAACGCGCAGACCTACTGGCAACAATCGGCAGCCACCTATCTGAAGATCGATGACCGCTACGGGCTCGTACATGCCCACCAGAGCCTGGCCCTTGCCGAGACCGCACGCGGCGACTGGACGGCGGCGAGAAAACTGCTTGAGGACAGCCTTGCGACGGCCGAATCCCTGCAGATGGCAGAGGAACGGACGATCAGTGTCGCCACCCTGGCCGATCTCGATCGGCTCGAAGGCAGGATGAGCAGCGCGCTCGAGGAGTCGGATGGGGCGCTGGCCGATTTCAACAAGCGCAAGGATCAACGCGGCGCAACCGAAATGATGCTGGTGCGCAGCGCGATCGCAAGTGACCTCGGTGACTGGACCGGCGCCGCGCAGGCAATCCATGCGCTGGACCCGTCCAGTGCTGCCGAGCAGGCCAGCACCCTGCGCTGGCGTCTGGCCGAAATCACTTTCGCCCAGGGCCAGACCGAAGCGGCCCTCATGGCTGCCGACGAAGCCATCGCGGAGGCGGTGAGTGCGCACAGCTACGCGGCGGAATTGTTGTCGCGATTGCTCAAGGTGCGCATTCTCGGCGAACTGTCACGACGCGACGCCGCGCAGACCGAGTTGCGCGCCGTGAAAAACGGCTTGCTGCGCTATGCGAGCATGCCGCTGCGCCTGAGCCTGGCAGAAACCTCGGTGCAACTGGGCGGACCGAATGCGCTGGCCGACTATCAGGAGGCGCGTGCACTGCTCGCGCGCCTTCCAGCGTACGGTCGTGCATTCGCCATCCACCAGTTCGGTTCGCGACTCTCCGCCAGCGGCAGCGCGGCTGCGCTGCAAGCGCAAAAGCTGGCCAGGGAAGCGCTGGATGATCTGCTCAGGAAGACCCCTGCGGCGCAACAGCAGGTGTTGCTCGACTATGCGAAGTCGATCGGCGTCGCACGGGAAGCGACGCCATGAAGACCCCACCCATCGGCCTTCCGCCGCGTAACGGTGAAGAGAACCAGAAGATGCGCGACGAACTGCAACGCCTGTCCGACCAGCAGAGCCGGTTGTTCGCGCAATTGCAGGCCGGCGAAAATCACTTCAAGCAGCTCGCAAGATCGGTATGGCGCGTCCAGGAAAACGAGCGCCGGCGTCTCGCGCGCGAACTTCACGATGGCATCGGCCAGCACCTGACCGCGCTGCACCACCGTCTGCACGGGCTCGCGCGGAACCCGGGGTGCAGCGTGGATGAGCGGTTGCAGCAGGCGTCCACCTTGTGCGAGACGGCGATCAGCGAGGTCCGCGCGCTGTCGCGCATGCTGCGTCCACAGATACTCGACGATCTGGGACTCAGCGCAGCCCTGCAATGGCTGGCGCGCTACAGCTCCGAAGACAGCGGCTGCATGATCGAGGTGGACGTTGGCGACCTTCCCGAGGATTTCGACAGCGAGCTGTCGACCCTCATTTTCCGGGTCGCCCAGGAAGCACTGGCCAACGCGCTCAAGCACGCCCAGGCGAAGCATGTTGTCATGCGCCTGACCCGCCGCGCGAACCACCTGTTGCTGCTGATCGTCGACGATGGCTGCGGCTGCGACGTCGAGCGGGCCTGGCGCCGATCGAGCGAAAGCGAAAGTTCGGGCCTGGCCAGCATGCGCGAACGCGTGAACCTGTTCGGTGGCCAGCTCGAGTTGATCTCTCAGCCCGGCGAAGGATTGCAACTTCGCGTTCGCCTGCCTCTGACCGTCGAGCCTGGCGAATCATGAAGACCATACGCGTCCTGGTTGCGGACGATCATACGATCCTGCGCGAAGGCCTGGTCGCCCTGCTCAATGCCAGTGGCGATTGCCGTGTCGTCGCCCAGGCGGCCGATGGCATGAGCGCAGTCGAACTCGCCTTGCAGACCGAGCCCGATGTCATCGTGCTGGACATCTCGATGCCCAAGCTCAACGGCATTGAAGTGATCCGCCGCTTGAGCAAGGAGCTTGAGCACTCGCGCATCCTCGTTCTGACCATGCACGCGGAAGAGGAATACGTGTTGCACGTCGTTCGTTCCGGCGCCTCGGGATTCCTGCTCAAGGACAGTGCGGGCGAGGAACTGATCAGCGCCGTGCGCACTCTGGCCAATGGTCGCGGCTATTTCGGCAGCCACGCCTCGCGTGTCCTGGCGCAACAGGTCAAGCAGCCGAACAGTCGCATCGAGGATCCCTACCGCGACCTCACGGCGCGCGAGCGACAGGTGTTCCACCTGATCGTCGAGGGCATGACCACGAAGGAAATCGCAAGGCACCTCGCGATCAGCACCAAGACCGCCGAGAACCACCGCTTTCGCGCGATGGACAAACTCGGCTCGCGCAATACAGCCGAACTGATCCGCTATGCGGTCAAGCACGGCCTGCTGGATTGAGCGGGCGATTCGAACCAACGACTGCTCCGCTCCTGCCTGCCCGTCACGAGACCGGACCGATGCCGATGACCGCTGCCGTTCAATCCACGACGCAAGTGGCGGCACTCGCATCATCGAAGCTGTCGTTGAAGATGGCATCGCTGGCGGCTCGCCAGTAGGCGGCACCCACGTGACTGGGTGCGCCGCTGTAGCCAGGCGTTCCGACCAGCCAGCGTTGCCCCTCGGCCGCTATCGACCAGCCGACCAGCCCGCCCGGAGCAGGTCGCGCCAGCGATGGCAGTGCGACCGGATTCCATGTGCCGCCGGTCAACACGAAGCGCGTGCTGCCTCCGCAACCCGCCAGGGCAAATGGCGCTCCGATCAGCAGTTGGTCGGCATCGAGCGCAACCGACCAGCCGAAACGGTCGCCTGGCAATCCACCCGCCAGGGTGAGCTGCTGTTGCTGGGTCCAGGTCGAACCGCCGCGTTCAAAAACGTACGCACTGCCAGCGCGGAGATTGGCCAATGGCGCTCCGACCAGTGCCCGGTTTCCGGAAAGGCTGACTGACTTGCCAAACACCTGCGCATTGATCGTCGGTACCGGCAACAGCCGAGCCTGCTCGTTCCAGATCGATGAGGCAAACACGAAAACGTAGGCGGCACCCTGGCTGAAGGCCCCGGGATGCAATGCAGCCCAGTACGGCGCACCGGCCAGTATCGTGTCGGAATCGAGCGCGATGCTGCTGCCCAACGCATCGCCGGGGTCGGCGTCGCCCGCCTGCAGCCGGCTACTCTGGGTCCACACGCTGCCCGAACGCTCGAAGACGTAGATCGCCCCGGCAGCGCTGTTCGCGCCGGGCGCGCCGATCGCGAGCCGATTGCCGCGCAGCGCGACCGAGGCACCGAACAGTTCGTTCGGCAACGCCGGGGTTGCGACGAGCTTCTGCTGCTGCAGCCAGCCGATTCCGTCATGCAGGTAGACATAGACCGCGCCCTTTCCCGGCGCGCCGATCGCAAGCGTGGCCGCGGACACCGAGACCGCCGCGCCGAACCGATCGCCGGCAACAAGGTCGCCCGGCGCCAACGCCGTCGGGGCCGAGCAGTTCTGGCCGACGCAATCATAGGTGTAGACACGTCCGGCAAGAGCCTGTGCACCTGGAGCACCAGTGACGATCCGCTGGCCATCGAGTGCCACGGCGTAACCCAGTTCGCTCGCGCTTTCGGTCGGGGCCTGCAACAGTGCCTGCGCGTAAACGCCGGTACAGGCCGAGCCGGCGATGAACAACGGCAACAAACGCCGAAGTCCCGTTGCGCGGATCGATTCGCGCGGAGTCGACCAGCTAACCGCCGTATGAATGGAATCGCATGCGAACATGCGCGCAATAGGCCACGTCACTTTCGCGCGGTCAAGCGCGTTCTGGGTGGTTTGCCTCAGCGGCACCGCATACCGCATGCGACGTAGCGACGCAGCCAACGGCGGCTTCCGGCAGCATCAAACGTGTTCCGACACCTCCAGTCGCCGATCCGTTTCGCTTCCGCAAGGCCCGCCCTGCACGCCGGCGCGTGCTTGCCAACGGGCAGGAACATTCGGCCAAAGGCGTTTGATGTCGCCCGCTGTCCTGCGTGGCACTCGGCCCGGCGCCGTGCGACGACGCATCCAGCCGTCCATTCCATTGCTGTCGGCGATCGGCGATCAGGTCTCGAAGTCGTCGGCGAAGAGGAGGTCGGACGAGGTCGCGTCGACCGCGACCCCGACTTCGAGGAACGACGTGTAACCGCTTGCGTTGTCGCCGCTGACGGTGGCCAACTGGTGAATGCCGCCGTCGTTGCCGAACACGTTGTCGGAATCCAGGGTGAGCGGGTTGAGGTTGCTGGTGCCGTTCGGATACAGCGAGGTCTGCGCGTAGACCTGGCGCGACACCGATTCCGGCAACGCGAGCTGGGAAACGCGCCCGGCATTGCTGCCGGTGGTTGCATCCAGCAGCGAGGCGAACACCTCGAAATGGATGTGCGGCCAGCGTCCCGCATAGCAGCCCGGAAAGATCGACGTGAACGTGCAGCGGCCGTTCGCGTCGGTCGCCTGTACGCCGCGCAGGTAGTTCTGCGCGGTAACGCCCGACGAATACATCGAATAGCCGCCCGAGGCATTGCAATGCCAGAGATAGACGGCGAGTCCTTCGATCGGGCCACAGCCCGCCACCGTGCTGAGGAACTGCAAGGTGACCGTGAGCGGCGTGCCGGGCGCCACGGCAGTCCCGGAACTGCCAAAACTCGAGCGGATGTCCGATCTGACGATGCCGCTCTGGATGAGCACATTGGGACCGTTCGTGCCGTCACCGGGATAGGGACCAGCCGTTTCCGCTGGAATCAGCGAGCAGGCGATCGCGCCTTGCGGCAGCAGTGACACGGCACCGAGGCCGCCGAGCAGCTTGAGCAACCGGCGACGCTGGCCGAGCACCTGCAGGGTTTCATCTAGCGAAGCGTGTGAATGCGACAGGTTCGGAAGCGGCGGTTTGACGCTCATCGTGGCATTCCATCGAATCGAGAGCGGGAGAGAGCCGGATCGGCACTGCGCGACACGGTTTGCACGATCGCACTCTAGCGCCCGACTGTGCAGAACCCGTGCAGATTCCGGGAAGACCTTGCGCACCTCGCTGAATTGCGTCTTGCACGATCCCGCCCGCCGTTGCGGGGTCGCCCTGCCCGCGATGTCGATGACTGCCTGCCGCTGTCAGTGGATGCAGGGCCGGGCTACCCTGTTGGTCGCCTGGGTCATCTTCGATGGCGCTTCCATCCTTCGATTCGTTTTCCGCAGGAATTCCGATGGCGTTTGAATACGTGAGTGTGGACGAGGCGATCGCGCGGAGCGGATTGCGCATGGTCGTTGTCGGTAATGTACCGAGCCTTTGGGGCGAAGCCGCCAAGGGCATCCTCCACGTCAAGCACCTCGATTGGGCGGCCGTGCGTCTGGTCCATGACAGCGATGCCCTGAAGGACTGGGCCGGACAGCGCAGCGGGCCGGTGCTCGTGGTCGACGACGAAGCGCCGCTGTCGGGATGGAAGGACATCCTGTTGCGGGCCGAGCGATTGGCGGCTGCACCCGCCCTGCTTCCGCTCGACGAGCGCGCGCGCGACGTCGTTCTCGCGCTTTCCGACGACATCTGCGGCGTGGGAGGACTGGGCTGGTCGCGTCGCCTGCAGCTCGTGCACGCGGGCCTGCGCGGCGACGGTGGATTTCCGGAACGGATCGCGAAGTACCTGGCCGCCAAATACGGCTATGACCCGGAAGCCGGAGACTCCCATGGGCCAAGGGTCGTCGAATTGCTGGCCATGCTGGCAAATCGCTTGCGCGAAGCTCGCGATGCCGGAAGCCGCTATTACATTGGCAGCCAGCTCAGCGCGCTCGATATCTACAGCGCTGCGGCAATCGGGATGTTCTGTCCGCTGCCGTCCGTGCAATGTGCGATGGATCCGGCGATACGCGCGGCATTCGAGTCGCTCGATGCACCGACCCGGGACGCGCTCGATGCCACCCTGATCGAGCATCGCGACATGATCTATGCCGCGCATCTGGAATTGCCGCTTTCACTGTGAAGCGCGTCGCCCGTAACTGCTGGTCGCCGCGGTTTCATCCGGACCGGTTTTCAAGGTTGATCAGGGGACCGCGCGTCGGTGCAGCGACGATGGCGACAGGCTGGCGGTCAGGACCTCGCAGCATCGTCATGTGTGTCGCTGCCTTCGGCGTGCGGGTGTTCGCGATGTCGCCAGATGCCGCGTCGAAACGCTTCACGTTCGTCGTCGGACATCTGCGCCCAACGCTCGCCCATGCGCGCGCGGTGATGCCCGCCGGGTTGGCCGCGGAAGCTGCCGAACAGGATCTTGCCGAGCACGAACAAGCCCCAGGCCTGCCAGAAGCCGATGCGCGGCAAGCCGAACAGATCGGGCATCAGCCAGTTCCACAGTCCCATCACGATAAAGCCGAACAGTGGAATCACGAGGATGGCGAGGATCGCGAATTTCACGAACCGCCGCGTACGATATTTCTTCATGTTCATGTCGTGCTCCTTGAGCATCACTGGATTTCCTCATGGATCGATTGCAGGCGCCGGCGCAGGAACAGCACCGCATAGCGCTTGCGTGACAGCAACGTGTTGATGCCGATTCCGCTCTCGGCGGACAGCGCCTTGAAACTTCGACCCTCGAGCTCGTGCGCGACGAACACGCTGCGCTGCTCTTCGGGCAACTCGTCGAGCGCAGCGTCGAGTTCGTCGAGCAGGAAGAAGCGCGCGAACGCCGCCTCGGGCGAGGCATCGGGATCAGGCAGCAGCTCGATGAGCGAAAGCGCGTCGGCATCGAGCGCAGCGAGGCCGGGCGGATCGCCGGGTTCGAATCGTCGCCTGCGGAAGCGATCGCTGATCCGGTTGCGCGCAACCCGGAACAGCCAGGCACCGGCCTGTTCGATCGGCTTGAGCAGGCGTGCCGCCTCGACGAATTCGAAGAACACTTCCTGCAAGATGTCTTCCGCATCGGCCAGGTTCGGGACGTAACGGCGAATGAAGCCGCGCAGGCGCCCGTGTTCGCGCTCGAACGTGTCGGCTATCGACCGGTCCTGCCTGGCCATGGCGACTGTGATGTCCGTGATTGCCTGCATACGACGCTGCAGACGCATGAGCGCGCCGGATATTGTGCCGCCAGCGGCAAGGCAGCGCGTTCGTCACGCCATCGCTGCCCGACGCGATCGCCAACGCGCCCGGCTGCGCCCTGCGCCATCACGCGCGCAGGCGATGGCGGTACAGCTTCTCGTACAGCGGGCGGGTCGCATCGGCGACGCGCGCGGCGTCGCCTTCGAGATGGATTTCGCGCGGATGGGGAGGTTCGAAGCCTGTCGAATTCCACACCGCGGCATACCAGTACGGCGCCCAGATGCCGTCACTGTCGCGCGGCCCGACTGGCCAGCTCAACATCCCGGCACGAAATGGAATGCCGAAATGCGCACACAACGCACGCAGATGCGCCTCGGGATCGAGCAGGAAATCATCGGCGTCGATCACCGGAGGTGCATGGCCAAAACGATCGCAGACCTCATCGAACAGGCGTACTTCCTGCGGCAATCCGATGTCGTCCTCGGTGACTGTCGAACGCGAGCGCAGATACGAGGCCACGACCTCGGACGGATCCCGGATCAGGAACGCATGGGCCAGCCCATCCATCCAGTCGTGGTCGATGTGGGCGAGCATGTGATGGCACATGTGCTTCTGGTACCACACGGGCTGGCCACCGGGAACCTCGCCGACCATCGACAGCGCGACCTTGCGCCAGTCGGTCTCGCCGGCAGCGATCACCTCGTCGCGCGCCGGATGGTCGAGTCCGGTTTCGGCGAGGTAGTGCGCATAGAACGGTTCATCGCTGACCGCGCAATCCCCGCGGTTCTCCCAGGCGCGCATCATCGCCGTCGAAAGATTGCGCGGGCCTGACCACATGGCGATGCGCAGCGATCCGTCGCCAGGCTTCACGTCGTGGCCACCCGTGTCTTGCGCGCCGCGATATCGCGCGCCACATGCGCCTTGTACAGCGACTGGATGCGCTCGACCATCGGTCCGCGTGTTCCCTCGTTGAGGACACGCCCGTCGATCTCGCGCACCGGGACGACCCCGGCGAAGGTTCCGGTGACGAAGGCTTCATCGGCACCGTAGACATCGGTCAGGCTGAAGGATTTCTCGATCGCGGGAATGCCCGCTTCACGGCAGACCGTGAGCACGTTCGCGCGCGTGATGCCGCCGAGACAGTACTGTCCGGTCGAGGTCCAGACTTCACCCTTGCGCACGATGAAGAAATGCGTGGAATTGCAGGTCGCGACGAAACCGTGTGGATCGAGCATCAGGCCTTCGTCCGCGCCGGCCGTGTAGGCCTGGATGCAGGCGGTCACGCAATTGAGCTTGCTGTGGCTGTTGAGCTTCTGGTCCTGCACGTCGGGATAGCCACGGCGCACGTGCACGGTGAACAGCTTGAGCCCGCGGATCAGTGTTTCGGGCAGCGGATTCTTGTACTCGGGAATGATGACGATGGTCGCCGGCCCGATGACGACGCGCGGATCCTGGTACGGCGTGCGCTTGAGCCCGCGCGTGACCATGAGCCGCACATGCACGCCGTCGCGCATGCCATTGGCCGCGAGTGTCGCCTCGATCGCCGCAGCGAGTGCATCGCGACCGAGGCCGATGTCCATCGCGATCGCCTTCGCGCCTTCGTAGAGGCGATCCAGATGCGCGTCGAGGAACGCGGGCTGGCCATCGACGATGCGCAGCCCTTCCCATACCCCATCACCAAGGATGAAGCCGGAGTCGAACACCGATACGGTCGCTTCCTCGCGCCGTTTCAGGGTCCCGTTGACGTAGATCAGGATGTCGCGATTGCGCGGATCATCGACGTAGTCGTGGCTGCCGTGGTTCATGCGTGATCGTCCTCTGCACCGACCCACGCGAGCATACGCAAGATTTCATCGTCGGGCGCATCGCGGGCGGGGCTTGAGCAAACCCGGCAGCGCGGGCAGGATGATCGCCAGGATTCGGAGCCGCCCGCATGCCACACATCGCCCTCGTCACCGCCCAGGCTGCCCGCGCCACCGATGAGGACCTGGCGCCGCTCGAGTCGGCACTGCGCAATGCAGGCGCGCAGGTTTCGATCGTCGACTGGGATGCAGCCTCGCTCGACTGGTCGCAGTTCGACCTGACCGTGCTGAGGTCGTGCTGGGACTATACCGAGCGGCATGTGGAATTCCTGATCTGGGCCGAGCGCATCAGCCGGCAGACCCGCCTGGTCAATCCGTTCGACATCGTCCGCTGGAACACCGACAAGCACTACCTTGCCGAACTCGAACGCAAGGGCATCGCGATCGTGCCGAGCCGGTTCATCGAACCGGAATCCGATGCCGTTGCAGCACTGGACGCTTTCTTCGAGGATCATCGCGAATGCGCCGAGCTTGTCGTCAAGCCGGCAATCGGCGCCGGTTCACGCGATACCCAGCGGCACGCGCGCGACAACCTCGGCGCAATCACCGCACATGTCGGGCGCCTGCTTGGCGCCGGGCGCAGCGTGCTGCTGCAGCCCTACCTCGACCGCGTCGATCAAGCCGGCGAGACCGCCTTGATCCATTTCGACGGCCGCTACAGTCATGCCATCCGCAAGGGCGCGCTGCTGCTGCCGGGCGAAGGTCCTACCGACGCACTCTATGCGCCAGAAACAATCGTCGCGCGCACGCCTGGCGCAGACGAGCATGCGTTGGCGGGCGCGGTACTCGCCGCCCTTCCGTTTGCCGACAGCGTCGCCTATGCGCGCGTCGACCTGATCCGCGCCGCCGATGGCACGCCGGTCCTGCTCGAACTCGAGCTGACCGAACCGTCGCTGTTTTTCCTGCATGGCGCCGGCTCGGCGCAGCGATTCGCCGCATGCCTGCTTGCGCGCTGCGGCGAGAACGCGAAAGCCTGACCGGGGCCGACGCCGCGGAACCTGCTCACGGATTGCCCAAACCGACCCGGGCGCCAGTCGCCATGCGGGCCTGCGCGCCTTCATACAGATCTTGTCCACAGGCCTGTCCACGCCGACTGTGGATAAACCGCGTCGGACCGTGTCCGCTTTCGCCCGCGCCCGGGCGGGCGGATCGCCGCAGCTTTTCGTTGCTACGTTACAATCGCGCCGTTCTGCTTCCCTGCAAAGGAATCCCGCAACGATGAAGATCCTGGTCGGTTACAAGCGCGTCGTCGACTACAACGTGCGCATCCAGGTCAAGCCTGACGGCTCCGGCGTGGTCACCGATGGTGTCAAGCTGTCGGCGAACCCGTTCGACGACATTGCGCTCGAAGAAGCGCTGCGCTTGCGCGAGAAGGGCATCGCCAGTGAAGTCGTCGTCGTCACGATCGGACCGGCCAATGCACAGGCGCATATCCGCAATGGCCTCGCGATGGGTGCCAACCGCGCGATCCACGTCGTCACCGAGGACGCGATCCAGCCACTGACGGCGGCACGCGCGATGCTCAAGCTGGTCGACAAGGAACAACCCGGCATCGTCATCCTCGGCAAGCAGGCCATCGACGATGACTGCAACCAGACCGGCCAGATGCTGGCAGCGTTGTGGGATCGACCGCAGGCGACCTTTGCCTCGAAAATCGAGATCAGCGCCAACGTCGCAAGGGTCACGCGCGAGGTCGATGCGGGTCTCGAGACGATCGAGGTCGATCTTCCGGCCGTGATCACGACGGACCTGCGCCTCAACGAGCCGCGCTTCATCAAGTTGCCCGACATCATGAAAGCCAAATCCAAGCCGCTCGAGACGATCGCATTCGCCGATCTTGGCGTCGAATCGGGCGACCATCTGAAAACCACCCGGCACGAGGCACCCGCCAAGCGCAGCAAGGGCGTGATGGTCAAGGACGTCGGCGAACTCGTCGCCGCGCTGCGCGCCAAGGGCCTGGTCTGAGCGATCCTGAGCGATCCGGCGCAGCGCGCACACCCCCGCATTCATCAAGGAACACCGATGTCGAAGATCCTCATCATCGCCGAACATCTGGACGGCAAGCTGAACTCCAGCACCGCGCGCTGCGTCAGCGCGGCGATCGCCGCAAAGCCCGATTCGATCGACGTGCTCGTGCTCGCTGCCGATGCCGCATCGATCGCCAGCGACGCGGCGCGTATCGAAGGTGTCAGCAAGGTGCTGACCCTGAGCCGCACCGAGAACGCTCACGCACTCGCCGCGATCCTCGCGCCACAGATTGCCGCCATCGCCGGCAACGGCTACAGCCACGTATTCGCACCGTCGACGACCTTTGGCAAGGACCTGGCACCGCGCGTCGCCGCCCTGCTCGGCGTGGCCCAGGTCTCCGACATCATGACCGTGCAAGCGGCACGCACGTTCCAGCGGCCGATCTATGCAGGCAACGCGATCATCACGGTCGAAGCACCCGCGTCGGGCATCGTCGTCGCGACGATCCGCACGGCCTCCTGGCCTGCGGCCGCGAACGGCGCGGCGAGCGCACCGATCGAAGCCGCGAACGCCGATGTCAGCCTGCCGACGCACACGCGTTTCGTCGAACTCAGCCAGGGCAAGAGCGACCGTCCCGATCTGCAGGGTGCGAGCAAGGTCATCTCGGGCGGACGGGCGCTTGGCTCGGCGGAGAGCTTCGAGATCATCTACAAGCTCGCCGACCGGATCGGCGCCGCCGTCGGTGCCTCGCGCGCCGCGGTCGACGCAGGTTACGTACCGAGCGACCTGCAGGTCGGCCAGACCGGCAAGATCATCGCCCCCGAGCTGTATGTGGCGATCGGTATTTCCGGTGCGATCCAGCATCTCACCGGCATCAAGGATGCCGGCACGATCGTCGCGATCAACAAGGATGCCGAAGCGCCGATTTTCGAGATCGCCGACTACGGCCTGGTCGGTGACCTTTTCAAGATCGTTCCGGAGCTCGAAGCCGCGCTTGCAACATAGTCGCAGGTAGGCACCACAGGCCTCGTCACCCGTATCGTATTGCCCGAGTCAGGAATCCGGACCGTCCTCGGTTTCCGGATCGTCGCACCAGTCGACATCGGGCAGCATGTCGGGTTCGCCGATTGCTTCCACTTCGTCGGGATCGAGGCATTCCCCGCCGTCGTCGGTTTCCTCATCGTCCGCACAGATTCCTTCTTCGAGGCAGGCATCGTAGCCGGGGTTCTCGCGCGCCAGTTCGGGGTGGGCGGCGGTGAATTCCGCTCCCGAGATTTCCGCGGCGGCAATGCGCGCGGAACTGCTCGGATGACTGGACAGATACGCGACGCCGCCAGTGCCGTCCTGGTCCGGATCGTGGTCGGCGTCGAGCTTGCGCATGGCCGATGCAAACCAGGCCGGCGAGATCCGGTGCGCAGCGAGCGTGGTGAACGCAAAACCGTCGGCTTCCTCCTCGAAGCCGCGTGAGTAGTGGCTCTGCAACAGGAACGCCGGGACCGCGACCACGACCGTGCTGGCGGAACTGACATCGCCGGTGAACAGCGCGGCAATCACCAGCACGAAGGAACTGCGCAGGGTCTGGCGCAACGCATGGCGGTGTTGCTGATGACCCAGTTCATGCGCAACGACGGCATCGAACTCGCGGTCGTCTTCGAGCAGCGCAACCAGTTGATCGGTGACGACAATGCTGCCACCCGGCACGGCCAGCGCATTCGCGCCGACACCGGGCGCGTCGCGAAAGACCAAGCGGTAGCGTTCGCTGCCCGGCAGATCCGACGTCAAGGCCGCAAAGCGCGCCGAGAGCTCGGCCTGGCGCGAACTCTCGAGCGTGCTCGCAGCGAACCCTAGATAGCGATCAAGCTGGTCGAGCACTTCGTCGCCAAGCGTGGCTTCGACGCCCGCCGGCACCTGGTCGGCAATGCGGTCGGACAACCACGGCACGCCCCAGACGAAAGTGACCACGCCCATGGCCAGGCAGATCAGCACCGAAGAGGCGATCGCATAGGCATGCCGCTCCATGCGGTCGACCCAGCGCTGCAGGCGATCCTCGTTCGGGAACCATTGATCGAGCAGGACATGATCGTCGACAAGCAGGCGTGCGCCATCGGCGAATTCGATCGTGCGTGCGGTGCGCGCGAGCCGTGGCGAGATGCGCAGCGACGCGAGTTCCGCGAAACGATCGATGCCATCGCCGCTCACGCGCACATTCGTCGCATCGCCGCGCTGCACCTCGACCTCGTGCGCACGACTGGTCTGGCCATCGAAATAGTGGGCCTTGAATGCGTTCACAGGCCGATGTCGATGTCGAACAGACCATCCACCTCCGCGGCTATGGCATCAATGCTGGCGGCGCTTTCGGCGCGCATGCCATTGAAGTCATCGCTGGCGAGCAGGCTCAGGCGCTCGGCGCGATAGCGGGCGAGACGAACCATCGCCCATGGAATCAGCAGGCCGACGCTGGCCAGCACCGCGATCGTGTTGCTGAAATAGATCCACAACAGGTGCTGCCCCTTGAGCGTCGAGCGGAAACGCCGCCCGCCGATGTCGATGTTGTTGAAGATCAGATTGGCGATCGCGGCAGCGAGGAAGGCAAGCACGACGAAGTATCCCGAATACATCACGACCATGATGGCGATCACCATCCACGGCGGCGGACCGCTGCCGCCACCGCCCGCGGCGATGCCGGCGAACACGATCCCGACCATGAGAAAGCTGGCCACGAACATCCAGGCCATGATCACTCCCCAGGCGATCAGGTAAGGCGGATAGAACTGCCCAGGCGTGATCAGGAAACGAAACCAGTCGCCACCGTAGCGATGATGCTCGACGATGAATTCCTTCTGCTTGCCCTTGATCCACGGATACAACAGGCCGAGGGTGAGAATCAGCGGAATGCCGAGCACGAGAAAGCGGATGTAGGCCTCGCCATAGTCGGGCACGAAGCGGAAGGTGAGCCCGCGCCAGGCCGAGTAGCGCGCCCGGAATGCGGCACCGCGCACGACCAGCCAGGGCGTCAGCACGGCGATCAGCAGGGCAAGGCCAAGCTGCAGGCCGATGCTGACCTGGCCGGCCAGCACGTAACCCGAAAACAGCAGCACCGCGATGATGCGTCCCTTGAGGATCGGCAAGGGCTTGGCCAGATATTCGAACGGCACGCCTGCCAGGCGCGTGTTGCCGTAGAAGTAACGCTGCGTGCGCACCTTGGCCCAGGCCGAGAAGATGCCGAGGCTAAGGATGCTCAGCGCCAGGTTGACGATCCAGATGCGGAAATACTCGCCGGCACGACCATCGAACACGAATCGATGTTCGATCGGCGGTGGTCGCAACTGGCGTGCCGGCCAGGCTGGCAGATCAAGCGCAGGCGGCGCCGGCAGCGGAGGCAGCGCCTCGATGACATCCTCGTCGTGCATGGTTTTCCCCTGCCGGCCGCAACGCCAGCGCACAGCAAAGTGTAGTCGAAGCCGCCCGCTTGCGCTCCGCCATCAGGCGCTGGTGGAACCTGTTTTCACAAAGGCAGATTTCGCTGAGCGCGAGCCATCGCTGCATCAGCGCGATCTGCTGCTCCGTCGCCGCGATGAATCGCTGCATGGCGGGCATTCCGGTCAGCGCCTGGCGCCGCAGCAACCCGAAGGGGTGGTCGCGACGGGGTTCGAGACCACGGTGTAGCCCTCGGCCTCGATGGCTTGCCGCACGGTCGCTGCATCGTCGATGCCGGTCACCTCGACCGTGCCGCCAGCCACATCCACTTCGGCCGTGCCACCGAGGGCTGCCAGTGCCTGCTGGATCGCGCGCGCGCAGTGCGCACAGGTCATGCCTTGAACATCAAGTCGCATTGTTGATCTCCGCACCGGGCCTATCCCGGTTTGCTGGCAGCATCGGGCTTACCCCTGTGGGAAGGTCAACTCTACCGGCAGGAATCGGCTCATGATCGTTTCATCGCTTGACCTTCCTACAATGGGAAGGCCCATGCTGCATCCCATGAACAGACAAAGCACAGCCCCGGCTAACTCTTCCACCCTTCGCTTCCCGGTCGAAGGCATGACCTGCGCTTCGTGTGCGGGCCGGATCGAACGCGCCTTGAAGAAGCTCCCCGGCATTGACGACGCTACCGTGAACGTGGCGACCGGGACCGCCGAGATCCAGGGCGCTGCTCTCCCTCCGATCGCCGGGATTGCGCAGGCGATCGAGGCGGCGGGCTATCACCTGACCACGGATGAGGTCGAGCTCTCGATCGAGGGCATGACCTGCGCGTCCTGCGTCGGGCGTGTCGAACGTGCCCTCATGCGCGTACCTGGCGTGATCGAGGCAAGCGTCAACCTGGCGACCGAGCGCGCGCGGCTCAGAACGGCCGGGACTGCAGCGCTCGATACGCTCATCGCTGCTGTTGAAAGTGCCGGCTACCGGGCCCGGAGGCCGCAGTCCGTACCCGTTGATGGAGACACCCGGACGCCCGCAGCCAGCAGGTCCAGCACCTCCCGGGAAGCCCGGCACCTGTTGATCGCGGCACTGCTCACCGCACCGCTGGTTCTGCCGATGGCAGGCATGCTCTTCGGTCAGCACTGGATGCTGCCGGGCTGGATGCAGTTGCTGCTGGCAACACCGGTCCAGTTCTGGCTGGGTGCGCGCTTCTATCGCGCTGCGTGGCATGCGTTGCGTGCGCGAACCGGCAACATGGATCTGCTGGTGGCATTGGGCACTTCGGCCGGATATGGGCTGAGCCTCTATCACCTGTTCCAGGGTCCGACCCATCACGCTCCGGCCCATCTCTATTTCGAGGCCTCCGCGGCGATCATCACGCTGATCCTGCTCGGCAAGTTGCTTGAGGCGCGCGCCAAGCGCCAGACCACCGAAGCGATCCGGGCACTGCAGGCCCTCAAGCCGTCGACAGCCCGCGTGCGCCGAAACGATGCCGATGTCGACGTGCCCGTCGAGCAGGTCCGTGTTGGTGACTTCGTCGTTGTTCGTCCCGGCGAGCGTTTCCCGGTCGACGGCACGGTACGCGAAGGCAGGACCCACGCGGATGAGTCGCTGATAACGGGCGAGTCGATCCCTGTCTCCAAGGAGACCGGTGACCGCGTCACCGGCGGTGCCGTGAATGGCGAAGGTGCCGTCGTCGTCGAGACGCAGGCAATCGGCAGCGAGACGGCGCTCGCCCGGATCATCCGTCTGGTCGAGGACGCGCAGGCCAAGAAGGCCCCGATCCAGAAGACGGTCGACCGGATCAGCGCGGTTTTCGTGCCGGTCGTCATCGCGCTCGCCCTGCTCGCCCTGGTGGGCTGGACTCTTGCGACCGGCGACTGGAACACCGCGATACTCAATGCGGTGGCGGTGCTCGTGATCGCATGCCCGTGCGCGCTTGGACTCGCAACACCGACGGCGATCATGGCCGGAACGGGTGTGGCCGCTCGCGCCGGCATCCTCATCAAGGATGCAGAAGCCCTCGAGCTTGCGCACAAGGTGCGGATCGTTGCATTCGACAAGACCGGAACGCTTACCGCGGGCGAGCCGCGCCTGGTCGAGGCGCTTGCCACCGATGGCGATCGTGCCGGGTTGATTGCGCTGGCAGCGGCCCTGCAAGCGAGCAGCGAGCATCCGTTGGCGCGCGCCGTCCTGCGCGAAGTGACGTCCACGACCGCGGCTACCGAAATCCGCGCGCTGCCGGGGCGTGGCGTGCTGGGCACCATCGGCGGGCGCGAAGCGTGGCTGGGCAACCAGGCCCTGATGCAGGAGATCGGTGCCGACACCGCCGCACTTGAATCGGTTGCGCTCGACTTGAGCGGACAGGGTCACACGCTGTCCTGGCTGGCCACGCGCGAGCAGCAAGGGCTCTTGTTGCGGGGACTGCTTGCCTTTCGGGACGAGCCCCGCGCTGGCGCCCGCGGCGCGGTGGAGCGCCTGCACCGTCTTGGCATGCGGACCGTGATGATTTCCGGCGACAACGAAGGCGCCGCGCGCAGCATTGCGAGCCGCCTGGGCATCGACGAAGTGCATGCCAATGTGCGCCCCGCGCTGAAGCTCGATGCCATCCGTGACCTCAAGCGCGATGGCGTTGTCGCCATGGTTGGCGATGGCATCAACGATGCGCCGGCGCTTGCCGCAAGTGACGTCGGCATTGCCATGGGCTCGGGCACCGACGTGGCGATGCACGCGGCGGCCATCACGCTCATGCGCCCGGATATCGAGCTCGTTGCCGACGCCATCGAGATCTCCCGGCGTACCACACGCACGATCCGGCAAAACCTGTTCTGGGCATTCGGCTACAACGTCGTCGGCATTCCACTGGCAGCCTTCGGCTTCCTCAATCCCGTGTTCGCCGGTGCCGCGATGGCGCTCTCGTCACTGAGCGTTCTAGGCAATACCCTGCTGCTGAAGCGATGGCGCCCGGCGATTCGGAAAACCAGTCAGGAGGTGAACCATGCCCATCAGGATCCAGCGCCCCGAGCTCGGCGAAGCCCGTGAGCAAGGCCTGCACAACATCGGCGAGGCGGCCGGACTGTCCGGCGTCTCGGCAAAAATGATCCGGCATTACGAAAGCATCGCTCTCATCCCCGAGGCGGCAAGGACGATGGCAGGCTACCGGCTCTACCGGGATGCCGACGTCCATCGCCTGCGCTTCATCAAGCGTGCGCGGACGCTGGGGTTTTCGATGAAGCAGATCGAAATGCTCCTGCAGCTCTGGTCCGACCGTTCGCGTGCGAGCGCGGAGGTCAAGCGATTGGCAATGCAGCACGCCGACGGGTTGGGCCTCCGCATTGCCGAAATGCAGGCGATGCAGCGCACGCTTGAAGACCTGGCGCGGCGTTGCCACGGGGATGCACGGCCCGACTGCCCGATCCTCGACGATCTGAGTGGGCAGGCGTCAGGCCAACACGTCTGACGCGTCTTGGGGCTGGGCAAGGCTTGCGGGAACTTTGAATAAAATTACCGAAAGCCTGCAGGCTCTATCGTTGAAGTGGGTTACGGCCCAGGATGAGATCCGAAGCCCGCTCCGCGATCATGATCGTCGGTGCGTTGGTGTTGCCGGTCGGCAGATCGGGCATCACCGAGGCATCGACGACACGCAGGCCGGTGATGCCGTGCACGCGCAGTTCGCTGTCGACGACCGCGCCGTCGTCGTTTCCCATGCGGCAGGTGCCGACCGGGTGGTAGACGGTTTCCGCCTTGTGCCGGATGAAGGCCTCGACCGCGCGATCGTCGGCGATATCGATGTCCGGGAAAATCGTGGCACCGCGGTATCGGTCGAATGGGGCCTGGGCAAAAATCGCATGCGAGAGGCGGGTGGCTTCGACCAGCATCTTCAGGTCGTAGCCGTCAACGTCACTCAGGTAGTTTGCGTGGATCGCGATCGGCTGTTGCGGATCGTTCGACTTGAGGCGCAGCGATCCTCGTGATTTCGGCCGCAGCATGCAGGCATGCAGGGTGTAGCCATGGCCTTCGAGCTTGTTGCGACCATGATCATCGAGCATGGCCGGCACAAAATGGAACTGCAGGTCGCAGCGCTCGTCCTCGGCATGGCGCGAGCGCAGGAAGCCGCCGCACTCGGCGATGTTCGAGGTGCCGATACCCGAACGCTTGAACAGGAATTCGAGTGCGACCGCGACGTCATTGACCTTGTCGTAGGTGATCGCCTCGTTGCAATGGGTCAGCGAGCAGATATCGAGATGATCCTGCAGGTTGCTGCCGACCCCGGCCAGTGCGTGGCGCACGCCGATGCCCTGCTCGCGCAGATGATCGGCCGGGCCGATTCCCGACAGCATCAGCAACTGCGGCGAGTTGAGCGCACCACCGGCGAGCAGCACCTCGCCTGCCTCGGCGCGCTTGAGCCGGCCGTGGTGGCGATAGTCGACGCCGATCGCACGCGCGCCGGAGAACAGCAATTGCTGGACCGTGGCATGCGTGCGCACGGTGAGGTTTGGCCTGCCTCTCGCCTCGCGCAGGAACGACGCGGCCGTCGAACAGCGCGCGCCATTGCGCTGGGTGACCTGATAGAAGCCGAAACCCTCTTGCGCGGCGCCGTTGAAATCGGGATTGCGCGGGAATCCTGCTGCCGAAGCCGCATCGAGGAAGACCTGCGACAGCGGATTGCGATGGCGCAGATCGGATACGCTGAGCGGACCGTCGGCACCGTGCAGCGCATCGGCACCGCGCGCATTGGCTTCGGAACGCCGGAAGTAGCCGAGCACATTGTCCCAGGCCCAGCGTGGATCACCGGTCCGGCGTGCCCAATCGTCGTAGTCGCCCCTGACTCCGCGGATGTAGCACATCGCATTGATCGAACTGGAGCCACCGAGCACCTTGCCGCGCGGCCACCACAGTCGACGCCCTTCGAGGTTGGCTTGCGGCTCGGTCGTGTAATTCCAGTTGTGGCGCGGATTCGATGCGAGCTTGCCGATGCCGGCCGGCATGTGGATGAACGGGTGCCAGTCACGCCCACCGGCTTCAAGCAGGAGCACGCGGGTCGCCGGATTGGCACTGAGCCGATCGGCCAGCACGCAACCGGCCGAACCGGCACCGACAATCACATGGTCATAGGTCATTGCGGAATGCATGTGCGAGTGAATCGTCCGACCCTAGTCGGCGATGCTAGAGCACATGCTCCAATCGTGCTGGCATGGTTGGATCTCATGTCGGGCCGAAGCCCGATCTACATCGGACCCATTGGCAGGTCACGCAATGATCTCGACCACATCGCCCAGCGCGATCATGCCGGTTGAGCGCGGGATCAGGTTTCGACCGAACATCTGCCTTGCACTTCTTGCACTTCTTGCGCTTGGAGCCGGTATCGATCTGCAATTGCCCGTGCTTCGGGCGTATGACACCATCCAGCCAGCATCCGTGTCGGAGTGACAGTGGAAAGTGTGACCGATCTATTGGAAGCCACCCGACACGGCGATCAGGCCGCGTCGAATGCGCTGTTCACGCTGATTTACGACGACCTTCGCGCGTTGGCCAGGCGTCATGTCGGTGCCAGTGCACCGGCGCGACTGCAGACCACCTCGCTGGTGAATGAAGCCTGCCTGCGTCTGGTCGGTGCCAGTGCCCTGCCGTTTCGAGATCGCCGCCATCTGTTCGCAGTCGCTGCCCGCGCAATGCGCCAGATCGCGGTTGATCATGCGCGTACGGCATTGACCCAGAAGCGCGGCGGCGGCATCAAACCACTCGAACTCCAGGAACAACTCGCAGGTGCGCAGTTGCCGGAAGACTCAGATCAGGTCGTTGCCCTCGACGAAGCACTCGATCGACTTGCAGAGTTCAATCCGCGCATGGCCCAGATTGTCGAACTTCGCTTCTTTGGCGGCCTCGACCTTGAGGACATCGAGCCGCTACTCGGTGTCGGCACTCGCACACTGAAGCGCGACTGGCGCGTCGCCCGTGCATTCCTCTACGACATCCTCAACGATGAGCGAGCCTGACGCGATTGAGGATGCCAAGCTGCTACAGCGAGCCATCGCGTGTTTCGAGCAGTTTGCTGACCTCGATCCGGATGCGCGCCGGCAACACCTGCATGATTTGCACTCCCGCGAGCCGGCGCTCGCCGCGCGCGTAGCCAAACTGCTTGCCGCCGATGCGCGCGAACATGGCGTGCTCGAAGCCGGACTCGCGGCGCTGGCACCCGCCGCGCTGCACCAGCTTGCATCCGGTCGCATGGAGAAGGAAGCCCACTCGGCCAACGACATGATCGGACCATGGCGCCTCAAGGAAATGCTGGGGCGTGGCGGCATGGGCGAAGTATGGCTGGCTTCGCGCAACGACGGGCAATTCGAGCAACAGGTCGCCGTCAAACTGCTCAAGCGTGGCATGGACTCCGATGGCGTGCTGCACCGCTTTCAGCGCGAACGGCAGATCCTTGCCCGTCTCGAACATCCCGGAATCGCCCGCTTGCTGGACGGCGGCATGACTGCGGCTGGCCTGCCCTACTTCGCGATGGAGTGCATTCGCGGAGTTCCCATCGACCAGTTCGCGCGCACCCATCAGCTTGACGTGCGCAGTCGCGTGCGACTGGTCATTGCGTTGTGTTCCGCGGTGGACTACGCACACCGTCATCTAGTAGTTCACCGTGACCTCAAACCCGCAAACACGTTGGTGACGGATGAAGGTGTCCTCAAGGTTCTTGATTTTGGAATCGCGCGGGTTCTGGATGAATCATCGAACGTGGGTGCGACGGAAACCGGATCACGCGTGATGTCGCCGGCCTACGCATCACCCGAGCAACTGCTCGGCGAGCCGATCGCGATCGCTACCGACGTCTACGCCATCGGCCTGCTTCTCTACGAACTGCTGTCGGGAGTGCTGCCGCACGGGCGCGGGCACCAGAGTTTGTCCCAGGTGGTTGCCGATGTGTCACGCGATGCGACCGAGGCTCCGAGCACGCTGGGGCGCATGTGGCACCGAGGTGCCGAGGCTCAAGGACAGGTATTGCCCGGTATCGATCGCGAACTCGATTTGATCGTGTTGCAGGCGCTGCGCAGCTCGCCGGAGGCCCGCTATCCAAGCGCCGCCGCTCTCGCGGAGGACCTGTGCAGTTGGCTCGAGCGGCGACCAATTCGCGCACGACCAGCAACGCTCGGCTATCGTGTTGCCAAGTTTGTTGCGCGCAATCGCCTCGCGGTGGTGCTCGGCGGCGTGGCGCTCGCCGTCGTGCTTGCTGCATTGTCTGTATCCATCGTGCAACGCCGCGCTGCCATCGCCAACGCCGAAGCCGCACGGGCATCGGCCCGACGTGCCGAACTCTCCAAGCAGTTTCTAGTGTCGATGTTCGATCGCGCCGACGCGTTCAGCACGGCGAATCATGGCGAGAAGACGGTCGTCGAGCTGCTCGAATCCACTCCAGATCGCCTGATCAACGAGTTGGCCGACGAACCGGAAGTGCAGGCTGAATTGCTGCTGGAAATCGGCAGCGGACTGCGCGTCGCCGGACGCCGCAACTCGGCGCACGCCGCCTATCGCACCGCGCTCGATTCGATCGCCCGCATTCCTGCCGCCGATCCGATCTTGCATGCCAAAGCGCTGCTCTATATTGGCTACGCTGAAAATGACCTCGGCAAATCTGACGACGCGCGCACTCATCTGATGCAGGCGCAAGCGATCTACCGCGCCGCCGCCGATGACCGCAGACGCGAGCTGATCAGCGTAGCCACTGGACTGGCGCGCAATGCCAATATGCGTGGCGACCTCACTTCGGCATTGCAATTGCGGGAACAAATCCTCAGCGAACGACGCGCACTGTCCGGAGAACGTGACCCCGATTACGCGATGGATCTGATGAACCTGTCCACATCGCTGATCGCGCTCGGCCGCTACGCGGATGCGGAGCAGGCTCTGCGCCGCTCGCAAGCCCTGCTCAGTGAGCTACTGGGTGCACGTCACCTGCGCACGCTAACCGTCCTGCATGCGCTGGCTGCCATCCACCTCGAACAAGGCCGCCTTGATGAGGCACGCACGAACGCCGAACTCGTGCTGGAACGCAGCGCTGACAATGCAGCGGCACAGGCCTCGTTGCGTCCAGCCGCAAACAGCGTGCTGGCGCGTGTTGCCCTGTACGAATACCGCCTGGACGCGGCAGAGCATCACGCGCGCATTGCGCTTACTGGCGAACCGACCATGACCATGCGCGGTGCGGCGCAGCGAAATCTCGGTCGCATCCTGCTTGAACGTGGCCAGACTGCGGAAGCAGTGGATGCGCTGCGGCTATCGCTTGAGGCCTATCCGGGTGCCAGCGCGATGTCCAGGCATGCGTTGTGGGCAAAACTTCTGCATGCCGAAGCGCTCCGACGCTCCGACCCGCGAGGGAACTCGATGGAAGCCTTGCGCGCCACGTTCACCGCGCTCGGCGCGAGCGAAGGGGCGCGTGGTGTCGAGCAATTCGAAGCGGGTCTGTTGATGGGTGCCATCGAGCGTGAGGCTGGCTCGCTTGATCGCGCGATCACGCTGCACGAGGAAGCGCTCGCGCTGGCTCGTGCAGACGGCGTGCTGGGCGAAGTAGGGCTCGCGTACGCCAACGCAGAGCTCGCGCTCGATCTGCGCAAGCGCGGCGCAAATGGCGATGCCAATGCAGCAGCGGCGGCGGCCGCCACCTCGATTCCATTCTTCGAGCGCTCGGCCCGTGCCGATCCTCGCCTCGCCGCAATGGAATCGATGCGACCGAAATAGCCGGGCTCATGATCCGCTGCTCAGCGCGACGCACAGCCCCGCTGCGCAACATCCTCATCATAGGCACGTTGCGCTTTGCGCGCGGCAGCCGAAGGCGATCAGCCAGCGTCTACGGATCAAACCCGTCGGCAAAGATGACGTCGTCGAACGCGTACACCCTACAACCGCCAAGCTCCGACGTATCGGGCGGTTCGCTGACCGGATTGGGTATGCGCTGCACCTGCGTGACGAAACCGCGACCGACCAGCGTACTCTGCGATCCAACGGTGGCCACCGGAAGGTCCAATTCCACGAAGCCGTCGTTTCCGGCACTCGCGTTGGAAATGCTGTAAGCAACGTAGGGATCGGTATGGTCGACATCGGCCTCGCCCTGCGTGCCACTACACCCACCGGCGCGCGAATAGGCCAACAAGATCGGAA
>ERZ795059.1189-NODE-1189-length-29858-cov-6.040667_pt1 | contig 29858 bp, 24 predicted proteins | sample MGYA00375143_ERZ795059 | MGnify/ENA primary metagenome ERZ795059 (study PRJEB30188, sample SAMN05720168) | activated sludge metagenome | isolation source: Anaerobic digester | place: USA | collected 2015-01-07 ... | reverse complement strand
ATTGATGTCGTACACATTCCCCTCGTTGTCCGACAGTTCGACCAGCGTGTACGAAACCGGATCGGGGGGCGGGGGCGGCTTGACCGGTTTCGCGGCCCACGCTTCCCCAGAACAACACAGTCCGATCGCCACGGCGATGGCCAGCCACCGCCCCAAGTGCTTCGGTTTTCCCAACATGACTTTCTCCTTCGCTGAGTTCTGGTCCGCGTGGTATCATGAAAATGCCGTCTGCCCCCAGCGCGCGGACCGTGCGCTGCGCACCTTCAGGCACCGGCCGGTGAGGGGTGCCTGGTCGTGCTTACCTCGCCGGCCGGGTTCGTTCCTTGTCGGGAGCGATTTTCAACAACTCCGCTGCTTCAGCGCGGAGGTGATCGAATGCGTGCAGGTTTTCGTCACTGCGAAGATCGTTCTTCATCAGGTCCGCGAGTTGGTCGAAGTAGCTGCGAGCCCGCTCGGACTCGCCCAGCCGGCAGAGCGTCAACGTGTAATACCACCAGCGAGGCCCCAAGAGCAACGTAGGGCCATCGTCGCCTCGAAGCTCGATGACCTTCTCTAGTGCCGCTCGTGCCTCCTCGTATCGCCCGACGCGATAGAGCGCCTGGCCAATGTGCCCCCAATCGCGATCGCTGCGCTGGTCCGGCGCGGGGAACTGCTCGATCATCGAGCGACATGCCTTTTCGTAGTCTTGCGTGTTTCCGAGAGCCAGGTGGCACTGAGCAAGCTGGCTCCAAGCCCAATAACAGCTCTCGCCCAACGCGATGGCCTGGGTGAGATCCGCGGCCGCCTCGGTCCAGCGTCCACATTCAACGTGGCAGGATGCCCGGTTCGACCAGGGCGCCGCTTCATCCTTTTTCAGTTCGATGGCCTTGGAAAAGTCGGCCAGCGCGTCGTCCCACCGCCGGAGCTTACGGTGGGCGACACCGCGCCGGTTCCAGGCGGACCAATCGTCCGCGCTTTCCCGGACGAGTTTGGAGAGAGCCTCAATGTCCTCGTCTTGGAAGTCCTGCGGTGAACGGCCCAGTTCCGAGTCCTTGGGTGCGTGCCAGAGCTGAATCTCGTCACCGCTGCCCGCTGCCAAGAACTCCCCGTCCGGCGAGAAGGCAACCGAACCGTGGCGCAGGCTCCATTGGATCGTGCGACGCACCTGGCTCGTGGCTAGCTCCCACAGTCTCACCTGCCCGGGCGGGTGCCGCTCAACGCCACCCGGATACTCTCGAAAATCCAGCGTTGCCGCGGCGAGCATTGCGCCGTCCGGCGAGAAAGCCACGGAGGCGACATCTCCCGTGTGCCCTGCCAGCGTGCCGCGTAGTTTCCCCGTAGCTACGTCCCAAAGCTTCACCGCTTTTCCGGTCCCGCCTGCGAGAGTCTTTCCGTCGAAAGAGAACGCGACGCACGAGAAGACTCCCCCTCTTTGCTCCAAGGGTGGTCCTGCACGGCCCTCGGGAAGCTCCCATAGAACAATCTCGCCGGGCTGCGCGGGGCCGCCGCTGCCAGCGGCCAGCCATTTACCGTCGGGCGAGAAGGACAAGGCGTTGACGCCGGAACGATGACCGGGCAGCGCTCTTATTTCCTGCCTGCGTTTGGGGTCGAGCAGTCTGAGGGCATTCTCCGGCGCCGCAGTTGCAAGGACTCCCGTGGAGCCGAGCGAAGAGAAGGCAAGAGGGGTGCGCCAACTGCCGCCAGGACGGATCGCGCTCCACTTATTTCCCTTTGCGGGAATCAGCTCGGGGCCACAGGCGCGCTCAAAATCCCAAATTCGAACGGTTCCGTCCCGGGCACCGGACGCGAGCGACTTTCCGTCTGACGAGAACGCGAGGGACCATATCCAGTTCGTGTGGCCATGCAGCCCAGCCACTCTGACGCGTGTAGGGATGTCCCATACACTGATCGTTCCCCCGCCTCCGCCGGTTGCAAGAGTTCGACCATCAGGGCTGAACGCCAAGCAGAAGCACCCCTCAGGCGTGCTCAGAACCTCGCGGCTTCCCTGTAGTTCCCGCACGCGCGCGCCGGCCGATCCCCCGGTTGCCATCAGCTTCCCGTCATTAGAAAACGCCACGCAGTGGGTGCCGGACGAGTCCGGGAGCGTCTCAAGGAGTTGCCCGGAGCGCGGATCCCACAAAATTAGTTGCTTACGCGATGTGGAGGTTGCCAGTGTCTTGCCATCCGCCGAAAAGGCGATGCAGTGCACTTTCTGATCAGAGTGCACTTTCTGATCAGAGCGAGACAACAGTCGCTTCCGCCGTCCCGCGAGGTCCCACAAGGCAATCTCGGTTTGTCCAAGATTGCCGAAATAGGGACCGGCAGCGACCGCCAGAGTACCGCCATCCGGCGAGAAGGCGATCGATTGCACGCCGGTCCCATCGCCCTTCGGATGCCCCTGAAGGACGTCGTGCTCACTCCAGTCGGAGGTCTTCCACAGATAGACTCGGCCCGCCGTGTCTCCCGCCGCCAAGAGACTTGCGTCAGGGGAGAGGGCCACGGACCAGCAATGGGCCTGCTCATCGACCAGTGTTCTGTAATCGCCCGTTCGAGCGTTCCAGACTCGGACGCCGCCGCTGCCGCAGGACGCCGCCAACTCTTCCCTCTCAGGAAGAAACACAACGCCCATGACCGCGCCATGGACCTGCAGTACGCATCTTTCCGGATGGAAGAGCCGAAAGAGATAATACCACTCAAACGAACGCAGGTCCTGCGCGCCCGGCTTCGGCCGGTGGCGTTCGAGGAGTCCCCTGGCATACGCCGCCTGCCCTTCATCCCACGCGACCATGGCGATTTGCGCATGGGCCGCGTACAAGTGCGACACGGCGCTTTGCCGTTCCTTCTCGGTCTCACCGCGGGCCGTTTCAGCGGCCTTCTGCGCCTCGACCGCCGCCCGCCGCTGCTGGGCTTCCTTCTGTTGGGCCTGTTGGGCCGCGATGGCCGCCCGGTGTGCCTTCCCGTGGGCCTCCTGCTCCGAAACCAACAGTTCCCCAGCCGCCTGCTCCGCCCTCGTCGCACGGATCGCTTGCCAGCTCGTTCCGATGATGCCCAAGATCAGGGCGGCAGCTACCACCGCAAGCATTGACAAGACCGCCTTGTTTCGTCGCGCGAACTTCTTGAATCGGTAGACAACCGACGGCGGGCAGGCCACCACCGGTTCGTCGTTAAAATACCGCAGGACGTCGTTGGCAAACCCGTTGGCCGTCTCGTACCGCCGCGTGCGGTCCTTTTCCAGGGCCTTCATCACGATCCAGTCCAGCTCGCCGCGCAGCAGCGTGCCGAGCTTCTTCGGTTCGGTGTGCCGGCTGGCGGCCACCGAGGGGAGCGTGTCGATCGTGCTCAGTCGCGTGCTCGGCTTGGGCGGGTCCTCCTCGCGGATGATCCGCAGCATCTCGTCAAACGCGGCCGAGTGCAAACGCTGGCGGTCGAACGGCGTGACGCCGGTCAGCAACTCGTACAACAAGATGCCCAGCGAGTAGATGTCGCTGCGCGTGTCGATGTCCATCTGGTTCAGCCTGGCCTGCTCCGGGCTCATGTACTCGATCGTGCCCACGACCTGGCCGAGTTGAGTAAACACCGTCTTCTCGGTCAACCGCTGGTCGATCGCCTTGGCCACGCCAAAGTCGATGATCTTGGGCACCGGCCGGTCGTCGTACTCGGCTACCAGGACGTTGGACGGCTTGAGGTCCCGGTGGATGATCCCCTTCTGGTGAGCGTGCTGCACGGCCTGACACACGGGCACGAACAGCTCCAGCCTTTCACGCGGCGTCAGCTGATGCTCGTCGCAGTACTGCGTGATCGGGACCCCCTTGACCAGCTCCATCACAAAATAGGGACGGCCCGGGTCGGCAAAGGATGAAGGATGAAGGCGGAAGGATGCAGGATGAGGGATGAAGGATGAATCGGGATGCCCCGCTTCCTTCCCTTCATCCCTCATCCTTCCGCCTTCATCCTTCTGCCGGGTCGTCCCGGCATCCAGCACGCGGGCGATGTTCGGGTGGTCCATCATGGCCAGGGCCTGGCGCTCGGCTTCGAACCGGGCGATCACCTGTCGCGTGTCCATGCCGGGCTTGATGATCTTCAGGGCGACGCGCCGCGCGACCGGCTCGGTCTGCTCGGCCATGAACACGACGCCCATGCCCCCGTGGCCGATTTCCTGCAGCAGCTTGTAGGGGCCGATCACCGTGCCGGGCCCCTCGATGACGGGCTGGTCGAGAGTCTCAGCCATCGCGACCGCACCATTTTCGAGGAACGATCCGGCTCGCTCGTGAGCGGCCAGAAGGATTTCCACCTCGCGGCGAAGTCCGGGATTGTCGCCGCAGGCTTCGTCGAGGAACGCTTGCCGCTGGCTGGGATCGTATTGCTCCACCGCCTGCAGAAAGAGGTCTCGTGCTTTGACGGGATCGGGAGACATGGCAGATCTCGGCCGACACTGTGGGCCGCTCCAATAGACAGTGCGACGTACGATCCGGATTTGTCCCAAGATTCTCGAGAATTCTTGAAAGCTACCGGGACGCGAAATCACCGCTGACACAACGGAAAAGCCAGGCTTTGGCGTAAGTCCATTGACGATAAGCGCTTGTGCGCGGCAGGCCCAACGTCTTGGCGGCCTGTTCCAGCGACAGGCCGGCAAAATAGCGGAGCTTGACCAGCTGCGCCGCCGGCTGGTCGTGTTCTGCCAGCGCATCAATGGCGTCGTTCAGCGCAAGCAGCTCGTCGGGAGGCATCGCGGTGGTCGCCTGCACATCGTCCAGATCGACGCGGTTCCAATCACCGCCGTACCGGCCGCGTTTCTTCCGACGAGCGTTTTCGACCAGAATCCGCCGCATCGCCTCGGCCGCCGCCGCAAAGAAATGGCCGCGGCTGTTCCAACGTTGAGCCTGTTCCGTATCCACCAACCGGATGTACACCTCGTGGACCAGCGCCGTCGCCTGGAGCGTCTGGCCCGGAGCTTCCTGAGCCATTCTGGCGGCGGCCAGCTTGCGCAGCTCGTCGTACACCAGCGGCAGCAACTGCTCCGCCGCCTGGCCGTCGCCGGCTTCGATCTGACTCAGGATCTGCGTCACATCGCTCATGGAGCGCATTGTACGTTGGCGATCAGCTAAAGTGAGCCAGTGGTGCTCAGATAAAGTGTCCCATCGGTTAACAGCGTGAATCGCTGGGAGCCGGTTGCGTGGGATCGTGGGAATGCTCGGCGAGCGAGATGTGGAGGGCTTACCGGCGAGAGGTGAGCACGTCGTTCCAGTCGTGGGCGGAGGGGCGTAGACGTTGGACGGCCGGGTGGAGAGCGATCATCTGGGCGGCAACCGCGTCACCCGGTTCGTCGGCGTCGAAGCCGCAGTGGATTTCGTAGCCGCGGGCGAGCAGTCCTGGGAGCCAGAGGGGATTGGCTCGGACGCCGGAGGTGGAGAGGCAGAGGGCATCCGGGTGCAGCTGGTAGTAGCTGATCGCATCGATGGCCGACTCGCAGAGGACGAGTTGCCGGGAAGCCGGGTCGCTCAGCCAGAAGAATCCCAGGTCTTTGCGGGTGCCGGGCGCCATCCCCCGCCAGACGCGCGGGCCAGTGCCACGCAATTCGGCGCCGACCGGCCGGTTGGGCTTTCCTGCCATCAGCAGGAAGACGGCATTGGCTCGGCGGTCGGCGTACAGCTTAGCGGCTTGAATCAGTGACTCCAGCAAGGCGTCGGAAAGACCACGGCATTGCGTGAGATACTGGCGGACGCGGTTCAACTGGCGGTCGTTGGGGACGGGCATCGCTCGGACGCCCGCCTTGATCGCATCGGGCAGGGCCGGCCAATCGGCATCTGTGCGTTGCGTGGCGGGCGCTGGCATCTGGTTGAAATCCGCGCAGCACAAGCCGCCGGCTAGCCGGGTCCAGCCACTGAGCCGGAAGGCTCCGATTCCAGCGCGGCGACAATTGCCTGTCGGCAGCTGAGAAAACGCGGGTTTTTTTGTTTCGAGAGTTCCACGGTCGGTTGCGAGTTATTGCCAGCGATAGCCCCGAATTTACCACGGTTTTCAGAATTAAGTTGCTCGTAGACCGGCTTGGGTGACATGTCAGCCGGCAGCCACGAGCCCTGGTCGCACAGGTCCCACCACGTGATCACCCGCATCGCCGGATGAGCGAGGGAACCTCATCGTTCGCGGTTCGTGGGCCTGGATGCCGATCCCGTCGAACGTCACCATTCTGTGTCGCCGCCGTCAGGAGTCGGAAGAATCCCGAAGATCCGACGGCCAGCACGTGGTGATCGTTCGTCGGCATCCGCGGCAAACACGGCGGACGTCAAGCCGGTTGCCAGATGCCGAGTTGATTGCCCCTGGACAGACAAGGCCTTCCTGATAGGATGCCTTGTTGCCGGGACTCCGCGGTGTACGCCCTTTGTGTGATCGCCGCACCCGAGATCGTCGTTTCTGCTCCGTTTGCCTGCTGCGATTGCCGTGACGCATGTCCGAAGACTCGTACGATGCTGTGTTGGTCGTATCGTTCGGTGGCCCCGAATCGCGCGAGGATGTGATTCCGTTCCTGGAGAACGTACTCCGGGGAAAGCCGGTCCCGCGTGAAAGGATGCTGGAGGTCGCGGAGCACTACTACCATTTCGACGGCGTCAGCCCCATCAACGCGCAATTGCGGGAACTGATCGACGCACTGGGCGGCGAACTGCAGCGGCATGGGATCGGACTGCCGATCTACTGGGGCAATCGCAATTGGCATCCCTTTCTGGCGGACACGATGCGGCAGATGGCGGCCGATGGCAGGCGGCGGGCCTTGGCGCATGTCACCTCCGCGTACAGTTCCTACTCCGGCTGCCGGCAGTACCTGGAGAATATCGAGGCGGCGCGTGCGGAGGTGGGCACGGCGGCGCCGGTCGTCGACAAGCTGCGTGTGTTCTACAATCATCCCGGTTTCATCGAAGCGACGGCGGCGCGGGTTCGGGAAGCGATCGAACATTTCCCGCCCGCAGCCCACAGCGGCCTGCGGGTCCTGTTCACCGCGCACAGCATTCCTGTGGCGATGGCCGAGCACTGCGATTACCAGCAACAACTTTGCGAAACGGCAGAACTCGTCGCCGAAAAACTGCAGTTGGCGCATGGGGAGCTGGTGTTCCAAAGCCGCAGCGGCCCGCCCGCTCAGCCCTGGCTGGAGCCGGACGTGAGCGCGGCGATCCGCGGGCTGAGCGGTCAAGCGGGACTGACCGGTATCGTGCTGGCCCCGATTGGATTCCTGTCGGACCATCTCGAAGTGCTGTACGACCTGGATGTGGAGGCGGCCGGCGTGTGCGCCGAAGTGGGAATTCCCATGGTGAGGGCGGGCACGGTCGGCACGCATCCGCGTTTCGTGCGGCTGATCCGGGAACTGATTGAGGAACGTCTTGACCCAGCCGCCCCCAAGCTGGCCATGGGACGGTATGGCCCGAGCCACGACATCTGTCCCAGCGACTGTTGCCGCTACCCGGTCCGTCGGCCACCGAGTGGCTGAAGGGTCGCAGGCTGCGAAGAAAGTCACGTGGGCGAGTCTCTCCGAAACTCGCTTCTCGTCCCGGAGAGACCGGGCTACGTGCGTTGGACCTGGCGGGCTACTGCTCCCACTGCTGCAGTTGCCGCACCCAGGCGGTGATTTCGGGACGCTTCTTCTCGAACAGGCCGAAGATGACCAGAATGCAGATGCCCAGGCAAATCCCGAAGGCCCACCATACCCAGACGCCCTGCGCCCGCTGAGCGTGCCATACCATGCTGATGACCGAGAGTAGCACGAAACTGGTCCCCAGATACAGGAACGCCCGCACCTGGAGCATGATCCCCACGAACACGCCGGCCACCGACAAGGCCGCCAAGACCATCGGCGGCCAGAGACTTTCGTCGATGCCGCGCAGGAAGATCTCGCTGGTCGAACTCAGGTAGATGACCAACACACAGGCGTAACGCAAGGCGGCCAACTGGGCCGGCTTCAGATGCCGGCGATTGATCTGCCCGGCGATCAGCGCCGAAGCGGCCGGCGGGATCAGCCAGAATTGCGGGTTCTGCCAGAACGGCATGTCGCTGTCGGCCAGCAACGACCACAAGGCCGCGTTGCCGGCGACCACCGCCGCCACGAGGCTGAGCGCCGACCGCCGCAGCATGCTCAACACCAGATACACCACGCCGGCAGCGAACAACACGACGGAGTAGTCCGATTTCTCGGCCGCCACGATCCAGAAGCCCAAGGCCGGAATCAAGGGCAGGAAGGCACTCGTCCGCTGCAGCGGATCGGACAGCACTCGAATGCCGCTCCGCTCGAACAACTCGCCCACGCCTACGCCGGCAAACGCAATGACCATCACGATGTACGGCCAGTACGGCCGGAAGAAACCGGCAAACAGCATCGGCTTGCACATGTAGACGTGGGCAAAGATCAACGTCGCGACGACCTCGGCCGCGTACACGCACATCCGCCGCTGGTGTTCCGTCAGCTCCCGCCACGCTCGTTTCGGCAGCAGGGCCAGCGAAATGAAACCCACGGTCATGGCCACCAAGACCACCACCACCGCCAGCATCGCCGGCGTGCCGATCGGAGCACCGATACCGGGCTCGTAGTAAATCCGCTCCAACAGCAGCACGCCCAGCAACGCCGCCATCGCGCCGCCGCCAAAGGTGATGGCGATCCGCTGCACGGGCAACCGCCAAGGACTGGTCTCCGGAACACGCCGCACGACGATCGTCCCGTAGATAAACGCCAGGCCGGCCAACGCGATCAGCATGCGGACCAAACGCTCCAGGACCATCTGCTCGTTCCACTCCGGCTGCAGGTCCGCCCAGCTCAGGCACACCGTCGCGACGCCCGTCATCAGCAGCGACACGAACTCCAGCAACGTCCGCCGCTCCTTCTGCGCCAAAGCGGCCAGGCCGATGGCCAGCACCGCCGGCATCATGCCGCTGCTGATCCGCATCCAGCGCTCCGGGAACACCAGCACGACGATCAGCGTGGCCAGCGTGGAAAAGGCGGCCACCAGCAGGTTGACCACCGGCAGCCATGCCGCCGTCCGCTTCAATCCGGCCACCGGATCACGGATGCCCCACCGGCCGCCGATGGACGCCAGCAGCGCCCCTTGCCGCCAGATCAGGCTGGTCAACGTCGCGTAGCCGCCGGCCGCCATGCCGATGGCCCAAAAGGCAAGGTGGTCTTGGATCGCCAGCCGATCCAGGACCACGGCCACGACCAGAGCGCCCCACACGTACAGGCAAGGGATTCCGTAACCGCGCCGCTGTTCCCACAAGGAACCGATCAGCAGCGTCCCCAACGCGCAGATCGCCAGGACGCCGCCCAAGTCCGTCGCCTCCAAAGCGAAACGCGCCGACGCACTTCGAGCCACGCTGTTGATCAGCAACGAACCCGTGAAAAACAAGGCCGAAATCGCGACGCTGACCAGACAGGCGACAACGTGTATCGCAGGTAGCCGGGACTTCGGATCGAATCCTGCCGCCTGGCCGCGGCGCTGATGCCACAGATCGACCAACAGCCAGAACAAGGCCGCTGCCGAAAGAGCCAGCAGATTCGCCTGGACGAAGTCCACGACCGCGTGATGGGTTTCGCGAAGTGGAATCCTGTCGTAGACGCCAACCACGCCGATGCTGGTCGCCAACAACACGAACAGCACGGCGGGATAGGCCAGACCTTGGCTGCGACGCGCCAGGGCAAGGATCGCGATCAGGGCAGCCCCACCCGCCGCCGCGCACACCGACCACCACGGGGCCAGCGGATCCGGATCCGCGGTCGTCCCGCGCAGGGCGAGGAAGGCGATCAAAACGCAAACCGGCACCACCTCGCTGCCCAGTTTTGGCCAGCGGAAACTGGCCGCAGTCCAGCCGGCCGCTACCGCCAGCCACCCGTACGTCAACAGGTGGTAACCGTACCAGATCCGCGTCGTATCTTGCCGATCCACCGTCACCGCCAGGAAAGCGACCAGCATCAGGGCGAAATAGCCCGCCCAACGCGCCCACTGCTCGACGGCGTGCCGGTACGCGTAGCCGAGGCAGGCACCCAGGGCATAGAACCACGCGACGTAGCTCAGCCCGTCGCCCAACGGCGCGCAATGCGCCGGCAATTGACGGGGGGTTAGGAACACGTTGACCGCGGCCCACACCGCCATCAGGGTCAAAACCGAAATGGTCGCGCCCATCTGCACGGTCAGCGGCAGATGGGTCATGGACGTTCGCAGAGGCAGTCTTGCCAACTGACCTGTTCCGGCCGGCCCATCGCCCGCTCCCGCTGCGTGGAGCGGATCCGTTTGCAGCCATCGCTGGAGCCCCAACCACACAACCGCATACCCGCCTAATGCCACCGCATTCCACTGCAGCAACTCGGCCCAGAAATTCGGCGACTGCGCCGATGTTTTCAACGCGAACGCGAGGCACGTCACGAACTGCAGGAGGACCGAGCCCGCCAGCATATAGGCCGCTCTCTTTTCGCGAATCGCATGCCCGACCAGGACGGCGACCAGGACCAGCAGCGGCACCGCGTAGGATAAGGTCGTGCCCAGCTGGCCGAAAACCGTCTGGGCGTCGGGGAAACCGACCGGCGAACCGGACATCCGGCGACTGGCCACGATGGTGGTCACCAGCACGATGGGCACGCCGCCGATCAGCAGCGCGGACTCTCTGGCGATGCTTCCCAAATGGTCAGGAATCCGCTGCCAACCGAGCCACCGCAGCGAACGCGCGCCGGATGCGACCGAGGCCCGCATCCAGACGCAGATTCCTGTAACCAGGACGTAGGCGGCCAGCGACCAGCGCAACGCCGAGCCCGTCGCGCTGCCCGCCTCCCAGTGCGGCGCGATCAACAGCGGGACCACGGCCAGGCCCAACAGCAGCTCGACAACGCCTTCGCTCGAAAGGCGATTCCACAATTGAGCCAGCAGCGCGGCCAGCAGCATCGCCAGACACAACCAAGCACCGGCATCGTAAGTAAAGGTATGCCAGGCGTCTGCGGACAAGGCGGAGTCGAAGCCCAATTCGACGGCCAAACCGGGTTGGCACGCCACGAACCCCAAGACGAGCGTGGTCAGCAAGGCGAACGCCACCAGGGCTTCGTTGATGGTGAGCCACTGGGGACCAAGCACGCCGGCGATGCCTTGCTGTCGGCGGGAAAGAAGCCCGGCATTTTCGGCGGAACCGAGCTTCGGGACCTGCGCCCACGCCCACCCCGCCGCCAGCATCCGAACCACGCTCCACACCGCGCACCAGGCGGCCACGGCCATCACCTGAATTTGCACGTGGCGCGGGTCGGACCACCAGTCCTCGCCCCAGGACTGGCTCCGGCAATAGGCCGCCACCAAGAACCCGATGCCCACGGTAGCCAAGGCGTGGAACGCCGCTGCCGCCTCGTCGCGGCGATACAGCACGGCGGCCGCCAGCCACGCGACGGCGGCCGCAAACACGTAGCCCGCGTGCAAAGCAAAAGCCTGATCCCGCACCCACAATGCCGCCGGCACGGCCAGCGTGCCTGTCGCCAACGCCGACCATGCCAGCGGATTGACGATCGACTGCCACCAGGCGGTCCGCCGCTGGTCGCTGGGCAGTGCGATCTGCCGGCCGGCCAACAGCAAAGCCAGCACGGCACAAATGTCGGCGTGCGACACCAAGGCCGCCAACAGCGGTCGTTGGGGCTGCCACAACAGCTCGCTCAGCCACCACGTCACGGTGGCGTTGGCCCACAGGCCGTGGATCAAGGTCACAAGCAGCAAACCCGATCCCGACCACGCCAGCGCCTGACGCGTGGGCAGTTCGTTGCGGCCGATCGGCAATGGAAGCAACGCCGCGGCCAGCATGGTCGCGATTGCATAGAAGGCGAACACCGGCGTCGTCAGGTCCCGATCGCCCCCGGAGCCGAAACCGGCGTAGAACGCCACGGCGAGGCCGGCCGCAGCCAGTCCGGCGGCCCCCATGAGATAGGCGATCCCGTCCTGCTGGCGTTTCCAGCGGATCCACGCCAGCGCCGCGCCGCAACTCGCCAGCGCCAAGGCCGTGAGTACCAAGCTGCTGCGCCCCAGCAGCAACGTCTCGAACAACTGCCGGCCGACTGCATCGCTCTCGGCGGGCAGCTTTCCTTGGACCGCGTGAAACCCTACTAGCAGAGCCAGCGCCAAGCAGCCGACCGCGGCCGTGTGCAGGATCGGCAAACCGCCGCGCAGCGCCAACAGAATCAGGATCGCCGCGTTCGTCAGCCCCACGGCGATCAACAGATTGGGCCGAGGCCACGCAACCACGACCGCGGCGCCCATCAGCATCGCACCCGCGACAGCCAGCGTGGTGCCGGTGGTCCGCATCGCGGCCAAGCGCGGCGCCGTGATCCGCCGATGGATCAACAGCCCCGTCGCCAGGACCACCGCAGCAACCAGACTGAAGGTAGGACCGAGTTGCGCGACTGCGCCGCGCAACGGTCCGCTCTCCGAGATGAGCAACCCCAACGGGGCGGCTAGCGCAAACGCCGAGACGCCCAGTACCAGCAGCATTTGCCGCGCCCGCCGGCCGGATAGGTGCCACCATGGCATCGCGCGCTGGATCTGGGTGACGGTGGCCACCAGAAAACCGCCCAGCGGCAGCGCCGCCAGCAACGACGTTTCAGCTAAATTCAAGCCGGGCCCCGCCAGCCGATCGATCAACAACTGGCCGGCCGACGTGGCCAGAATCACGCTGGTCAACCGCCACCAGCCGTCCGGCAAAAGAGCGCGGCCGGCGGAATACGTCACCCAGCCACCGGCCAGCAGGCCCACGGCGACCGCCAGCCCGTAGACGAGAGGATCGTCCGGTGCGGGCATGATGATCGCCGCCAGGAAGTTCAGCGGCATCAACAGCAGCGCGATGGTCAGCACGCCGCGACTGGTCGCTCTCAAGTTCCAACGCCGCAAGGTATAGATCCCGGCGCCGTAGATGCCCATCGTGATCAGCATGAAGATCAAAGCCGGAAAGTAAGGAATGGCGTGTTCGAGCTTCTCTCGCAAACTGATCACCAACCCGACCGCGCTGCCGACGATCAGCAACCCGGCGACCAATTCACCCCAGCGGATGTTCTTTTCAGCCATGAAGGACTGCAACACCTCGGCGAACTGACGGCGCGCCGGACTGACGGCGGCTGGTTGCTCGGTGTAATCGCGATCCAAGGCGTGCGTGGCCTTCCTCGTAGCAGGACGCTCCGGAGCCGTGCCCGCAGCGGGTTTTGTGCCGGCTCGCTCTGCACGGCTCTGGAGAGGCATGCGACGGGCGGGCGGCGCGGCGGGTTCGGCAAGCACGACGGCGTCCACGATTTCTTCGCCGGCGGCTGGAACAGGCGACTGCCAGCGTTCGGCTGCGGCTGGCGCCGCCGGCTTGGCAACGGGCGTCTGTTTCGCCTCCGCCTCGGCCTGCCGCAACAAGCGCACGAGCCGTTCGTATTCCGGCGTCTCGATCCAGCCGCGGTCGTGCAGTCGCGCCAGTTGCCGAAGCGTTGCAGGCAGATCGTCCGCGGCTTGCGGAACGGGCAAAGGCGTCAACTGGCGGCCACAGTGTTTGCAGCGGATCGCCTCCGCGGGAAGCCGCAGGTGGCACGCCGGACACCGGCGAGACGGCTTCGAAGGATCGCTGCCGGCCCCACTCAACCAGCGGATGATCGCCGCCAGCACGGCCCAGATGCAGTGCCCCAGGACCGTGATGACTGCGAGAACGATGAACGCACCGCACAGAAAGCCCGCCATCTCGTCCATTGGTTTCTCATCCGACGAAGAGGACAACTTGAAAAGGTCCGCACGCAAATGCCGGCAGAAGGTCCGGCCATCCGTCCGGTCTTTCGATGTCGAACGAACGGCACGACACGATCCTGCTTGTCAACCAACGCGAATTCCAAGCCCCAACGGGCTAAGTGGCCGAAACACTGCCGCAGTGCCTGCCGCAGGTTTGATTATGCTTCGCTGCGGCGTGAAACGCCATCCATCGGGCGATTTGGGCGCAGAACCGGTCCAACAGCCAATCCAGGATTTGTGGGCCGTACGCCCACGCAGACACCCGGCTTTGGTTGAAATACATTTCTCGAACGATGCCTGGCCGCTGGAGAAACCGGCCAAGAAAAAAACACCCGGTTTCCTGCAGGAAACCGGGTGTTTGATGGCCGGCTGTTCTTGACTCAAGCGGAGTGAAGTCCGCTCACAGCGACAGCACGAACTCGACCAGGTCTTTGCGTTCTTGGTCCGTCAAGCCTTCGACGTCGCCCGCCGTACTGCCGTGCTTGCCCTCCTTGAGCAACCCTTCGATCGTCGTGTAGTGCCCGTCGTGCATGTAGGGCGCGGTCCGCCAGCACTCGATCAGCGTCGGCGTGTCGAACTCACTGGCCCGATCATACTGGCCTTTCGAGCCCACGTCGTGCAGTTTCAGGTCCGTGTACAGCGGCTCCGGATGGCAGGTGGCACAGCCCAAACGCTCGCTGAAAAACAGCTTCTTGCCGCGTTCGGCGGCTTCGCTCAGTTTGCCGTCGACCAGGTGCGGGCTGGGGACCGGCTGCAGGGTCTTCAAGTACTCGTCGATGGCCACCGCATCTTCTTCGGGACGCACGGCGAACTGGATGTGCGTGATGCCGGCCCGCACCGCCGCTTCGGCCGACTCGCGCACGCCTTGGCTCATCGCGGGCGGAGTGCGGTGGACGTACAGCATGCTCTTGTTGTTCTTGGGCGTGCCCAAGCCGTCGTTCAGCAAGTCCCAATTCAAGGCGTCCATCCGCGAGTCGGGATGGCAACTGGCGCAACTCTGCCAGTGCTGGAAACACAAGTCGGCGTCGTGGAAGAACATCTCGCCGCGGCGCTGCACGGTCAACACGGGTTCGGGACCCAGGGGAATCAACTTCACAGGATAGTAGGACTTGTCCTCCAAGTCCACCACGGCCACGGCATCGCTGAAATACACCGCGGTGTAGATTTTCGTTCCAATCACATCGAGCCCTCGGGGACCATTGACCAGCGGGCCTTCCTCCTTGACCAGCCCCCACGGGCCCCCACGCCGCAACTGGATCCGCCGCCGCAGGTCGACGAGGAAGGCCAGATCGTTCGGCACGTCCTCGACGGTGACCGACGAATAGCTGCCTTGCGTGTCGTAGCGGCCGGCGGCCTTCGCCTCCTCAATCGTCTTGGGCATCCCCTTCAGCTTGGCGACCAGCCCGTCCGCGTCGATCACGCTCAATTCGTGAGTCGCCGCATGACTGACGATGATCCGCTTGCCGTCGGCCGTCGTGGCGACGGCCCAGGGGATGGCGGCCCCGAGGTCGATGTCGTCCAGCAGCACCGTGTTCAGCAACTTCTTCTCCGCTACGTCGATCACGCTCAAGGCGTTCGTGTTCATCCAGCCGCGTTCCAGTTGCGTGGTCGGCATCTGGTAGCGCGACAGGATGTGGGCTACGTAGGCGTACGCGCCGTCAGGCGAGACGCAGACCTCCTGCACGCTGGAACTGCCGTTGGGCAAACGGATTTTCGACGTCGCCAGCGAGCCCAGGTCAATGACCGTCACTTCCGCCGCCACGTTGTACGAATCGGAAGGATCGACCGGCAACAGGTTGCTGACGAAGGCCAAGCTGCCGTTGGGCGTGACGGCGATCTTGTGCGGTTCGCGGATCGCCTTGACACGAGCCGTTTCCTTGTTGGCCTCCAAGTCAATCACGGACACGTCGTTGTTGAACCGATTGCACACCAGCAATCGCTTGCCGCCCGGCACCAGGGCGGGTCCGAACGGCGTGTGTCCGACCGGAATCGTCGCGGCCACCTGGCCGGACGCTGCGTCGATGACGCAAGCCGTGCCCTTGACGCCTCCGCAGGTGACGTACAGCTTGGCGCCGTCGGCCGACAGGGCCAGGCCCGTCGGAGCCGCTGGACAAGCGATCGTCTTGGCGACCTTGCCGCCGGCGACATCGACGACCAGGATTTGACCGGCATCGGCGGCGAGCACGAACAGGCTCTTTCCATCCGGGGAGGCAACCACATCCATGGGACCGACGTACTTGCCCGGTTCGGCGGCCAACAGCGCCGCGCACAAGAGACCAACCCAGCCAGCGGCAGCGGCGCTAGAGGATCGGGTGGTGAATCGCAAAGCAGCACTCATGCGACGACTCCTATCATCGGGTCTGAAGGGTGACGGTCATGCTTATGTTACCCAAACGCCACTGGAATTCCGAGCGGGTTTCGGAACTTCAAGCAGAAATTGTGAAGGAGCCTGTTTTCGAATGCAAGCCCCTACCGGCCGCTTTCCTGAGAGCTCAGCGTGAAGTGCCGCGGCCCCGGAAATCCCCGTCGCCGCCGTCTCGGCCTTGAAGTGCGAGGGACGCGTCACCGTTTTCCTTCCGTCTTTCACGTGTCTCGGCTGACTTCACGCGGCCTGCGCCTGTCGCGAACCTCGCGCACCTGATACACTCATTCGACAGCGCCACTTGGGCTTGGATTCGCGGCGCTGTCCAACCAAGGGAGGTTTCCGCCTTGAACGATCCGCTGTGCGTCCACGTCCAATTGAGCGAACGAAGCTACGAGATCGCCATCGGCACGGGCAATCTGGCCGAAGTCGGCCCCTTCCTCGGACGGCTGTGCAAACTCACGCAGGCCGTCGTCATCACCGACACGAACGTCGCCCCGTTGCATGCGCGGCGCGTGGCAGACAGCCTCCGCGGCCTGGGGGCGCGCGTGGACGAAGAAGTGATCGAAGCCGGCGAGGCCAGCAAGTCGGTGGCCAACGCCAATCGGCTATGGGAACGGCTCTTGCAACACAAGGCCGACCGCAAGTCGGTGGTGGTGGCCGTGGGCGGCGGCGTCATCGGCGACTTGGCTGGATTTGTCGCCGCCACCTATGCCCGCGGCTTGGCGTTCTTCCAGGTGCCGACCACGCTCCTGGCCCACGTGGACAGCAGCGTCGGCGGCAAAGTCGGAGTCAACTTGCCGAACGCCAAGAACATGGTCGGCGCGTTCTGGCAGCCCTTGGGCGTGCTGATCGACACGGCCGTGCTGGACACCTTGCCCGACCGCGAATATCGAGCCGGCCTGGGCGAGGTGGTCAAGTACGGTGTGATTCTGGACGCGGAGTTGTTCACCTACCTGGAGGAGCATGCCGAGGACCTCAACGCACGCCGTCCCGACGTGCTGCGTCATGTCATCGCCCGCTGCTGCCGGCTGAAAGCGGACGTAGTCGAGCAGGACGAACGCGAGACGACCGGGCTGCGGGCCGTGCTGAATTACGGCCACACGTTCGCGCATGCGATCGAAACGGAAGCGGGATACGGCGAGTTCCTCCACGGCGAAGCGGTGTCGATCGGCATGGCGGCCGCCTCGCGACTGGCGGAACAGCTGGGTCGCGTGGACCGGCGATTCACCGAGCGGCAGTGCCGACTGCTCCAGCGATTGGGGCTGCCCGTGGCCATGCCCACGCTGACTCCCGATGCGCTGCTGGCCGCCATGCGACGGGACAAGAAAGTCGCTCACGGCCGCCTGCGCTTCGTGCTGCCCGCGCGACTGGGCCACGTGGAACTGGTTGCAGATGTGCCCGAAGACGAAGTCCTGGCAGTGCTCCGCGCCCAGTGACTCTCCTCCGGCCTCCGCCCTTCCCTCAACTTCCCATGCTTTGCGCCTTGGCCAGGATCGCTGGTCGAGCCTGTTCCATGAACTCCTTGACGTCGGCATATCGCATCGTGCGGCCCTCGAACGACCGGCTGGTTAGCGCGCCGAGAAATCGGGACTTGAACTCCTCCATGTTCGAACCGTAGATGTGATAGCTGTCCGCCATGTGGCAGTACCGGCCCAGCCGGATTTGCCGGCCGCTCAATTCCGCCACGCGTGCGGCGATGCGGCTCTGCAACTGGCCCAGGGCAAACATATTCATGAACGCCGCCTTGTACGCGTCGTTGCTGCGGAAGCGGACGTTCATGCTCAGCCAGGCGACGCCCGCTTCCTCGGTCAGCCGGCACCAGACGCTCTGCAGGCAGGCGGGGTCGTCCACCCGTTGGTCTTCCCAGACCTTCCAGGTGACGGCTTGCGCGCGGCGCGTGTAGCCGGTCTTGGCCAATTGCCGGCAGATGTCCTCGATTTGATCGATCGGCTCCGCCACCGTCGGTACCGTGTAGGCGAACAGCCGCTGATGGTAGGTGTACTCCCAGCGCGTGTCCGCCGGGTCACTGGGATCGCGCACGCAGTGGTCCTTGATCCCGTCGCAGACCTCCATCACGTATTCCTGCAGGTCCTCGAACCCGCCGGGAATATCCCGGTGGATCATGGGCTCGGCCAGCGGGTCGTGGACCGTGACCATCATCGTCGCATCCTTGCTGGGTGGATCGCCCGGCTTGTCGTACTGCGTGCTGATGTCACAGCCTTGCTCGTACAGTTTGACCAGCGAATTCTCCCAAGCGCGAGCGATGTTGTCGCCTTCGGCCGTCAAGATAGGGATTCCGTTCATGGCTTCCAGTTTCGAGTGGAACGTTGCTTCTTTTCCGGGCTCCCGTGTCCAAAATCCGGGAGATCAATCCACGGAGATTCTCCAGTTCCCGTCGACGCTGGCAAGTACCTGTCAGAAGATGCCCGGCTTGTCCGAGAAAGCCCAACTTCTGGGCGACATCTACGCAGTCCGCCGAGTTCCGCCGGTCTGAGACGTGAGAATTCGGAGTGATTCCCACACTCCCAGGCTAGACAATCTCAACTTCATGCGGAGCCAGTGAATACCCCAAACTGGCTCCGCATGAAGTTGAGATTGTCTAGCCTGGGAGTGTGGGAATCACAACTTCATGCGGAGCCAGTGAATACCCCAAACTGGCTCCGCGTGCCCGTTTGTCGACCGCCGGGCGGGGACCTTCAGGCCCCGGTTTCGAGCTTGTGTCATTCCTCCCTTGCGAAGGCAAAAAACACGAGTATAATTTCCGCACAGTTCAGCAAAGATCCGGGGCCGTAGCTCAATTGGTTAGAGTACCGGACTGTCGATCCGGTGGTTGCGGGTTCGATTCCCGTCGGCCTCGCTCGGCGAATACCCCAAGAAACCCGCGTTTTCCCGGAGAATACGCGGGTTTTTCTCGTTTCGGGAGTTCCACGTCTGCTTGCGGGTTATTACCAGCGATAGCCCCGAATTTACCCAAATGTTCAACAGGAAGGGGAAGCTTTGGGGGAAGCTTTCGGGAAGCTTGAACCGTCCCGCCGTCCGTCCCTGTCGCCCTGGCGGCGTTTTCCGTCCTGTCGCCAGCGTCAAGCGGCAGGTCCGGTAACATTTCCACGGCGCCCGCCACGTCGAGCAAGCGCGGGTCGGTGTAAACGTTCATCGTCAGGTCAAGCTTGGAATGCCGCATAGCGGCTTGTGCGGTTCGCGGAAACACCCCGGCGGCGGAAAGGTGAGTCCCGAAGGTGTGCCGCAAGGCGTGAACGTCAACCGTCCGTCCCCGGTCGTCAGTTTTCGGAATGCCGGCGGCGAGCAAGTCGCGGTCGAGTATCTTTACCAGTTGCTTCGGAACGTCGAAAACCAGAGTATCGGAAGGCAAGCCGGCGTACCCCTGGCGAGTTTGCCGTTTCCCGGCGTCAGAATTGCGCCTGTCGCGTTCCGGCGTGTTCTGGTCTTGTGAGTCGAAAGCCACCGTCGGCGCGTTCCTGGCGGCGTCCTGTTGCGCCCGTGCCTTGTCGGCGAGCCATTGGCGAAGGTCGGCGGCAAGGTCCGAACGAATAGCCACCGTCGAGCCTTCCCGGTTCTTTTCGTCGGCGGCGTCGAGTTTCAGATATGCGGGGTCGGCGTCGAGGTCCAGTTGTCCCACGGTGAGCGTTGCCAGTTCGTTCTTTCGCAGCCCCGTCAACACAAGCGTCTTGTACGTCAACGCGCGTTCCCGTCCAAGCAGGTCGAGCCGTGCCATAGTTTCGGGTCTCAGCTTGCATATCGGCTTGCCGGCGTCCCGTCCCCGGCGGACGGTTGCGGCGTCAAGCAGCGGTCGGCGGCGTGCCACGTCAAGCAACTTGACAAGCTCGGCTTCGGTTAGCGCCCGGCGTTGCCGGCGGCAGTCGGCGGCTTCGTCGGCTTTCGGCGAATTCGCCAGCGGGTTTACCAGCATTCGCCCGGCGCGAACAGCCCAATTACAGAAAGCCACCCAACAAGCCCGGTAGCGGTTCCGGCGTGCCGCGCTCATTCCGTTCTCGGCTTGAACCGACAACCAGCGGTCGAAAGCCTGTCCTGTCACGTCGGCAAGCTTGGCGAAAGAACAAGCGGCGGCAACCTTCGTCAGTTGTGACAGCGTTTCATCCGGTCGGCAGCATTTCCCTTTCGCCTTGCGGTTTGCGATAAAGTCGGCGAAGTGTCCGGCAATTCCGGCTTGTTGGTGTTCAGCCGTTTTCGTTTCGGCGTTCGTCGCAATTCCGGCCCGGACCCGTTCCGCCTGGCGTTCAAGCTCGGCAAGGAATTGCTCGGCCATAGCCTTATCCGTGCAATTTGTCGGCACTTCCACAACCAGTTCATCCCCGCGCCGGTACTTGGCAAGCCACTTGCGGGAAGTGAACATAACCAGCGGCGAGCCGTCCGCGGCGTTCGTCACAGGTGCCGTTTTCGTCTTGCCGTTGCGGTCTCGCCACCGTGCGAAGGTCTCGCCCTTGCGGGTGAGCAGTTCCGCGCCGTCGGGTAGCGGTTTCGTGAACGTCTTTCTGCGCAGCGAACCCATCTTAGCGCCCCTTTGCTTTTGCGTTCGTCGGTTGCAGTTCCAAGCCGAAGTAAACGGCGAGCCGGTCGGCGATATCGAGCCGCAAGCTTTGGTCCCCCCTGGCGAACCGAATCAAGCTTGCTCGTTGTATCCCGGTTTCCGTCGCCAGCGTCAGCATCGGCAAGCCACTTTCGCGGATAGCCTGTCTCAGAGCGTCCGTCATCGTCTTAGGTGCTTTCGTGTTCATGGTGTGCAATTTATCACAGTATCGGCGTTTCTGTCAACTCGCCTTGTTCGGAATTCCGAGAAAGGACAAGTCGGCGGACGGCGCCGGCGTCAAGCGGTCCCGCCTGGCGTCCGGTGCCAGCGCCAGCGGCAAGCGGCGTTGCCAACCGTCCGGCGAGTTCGGCACAAGCCAGAGCCGCCCGGCGGTTTCGACAACCAGAAAGCGCCGCAAGAGCCGGTCCCGGTACACAGCAACCCCGTTTCCGTTCATCGTCGAGCCTTCCTTCCTGGCGTCCCAGGTTCAACGGGTCGATACCCGATAAAGCAGCCACAGCGGCGGCAGGTCGAGCGTATGCGTCCGTTCCGTGCCGGTTCGTCTTGCCAGTCGGCAGGGTCGATATGTGCCAAGCAGCGGCGCGGCTTCCTGGCGGCGAGTATTTCGCTTGCGGTCGGCTTCCTGGCGGTCGGCAGCGGATCCCAAGCGCCGGCGCCCCCGGCGAGCGGTGCCGTCGAGGTCTTGCCAGTGGTCACGGCTTGCGGCGTCCCCCGCGTCGGCGAGCCGGTCGGCGTCGCCACCGTGCCAGCGGCCGGCGGCCTGTCGCCAGTCCCGGCGGCCGGCGTGCCCGTCGAGGTCGGCGAGCGGGTCGAGCCGCCCGGCGTCACGGCCGGCGTCGGCGTCCCGGCCGTCGAGCCGTCCGGCGAACCCGTCGAGTTCCCGGCGGCGGCCGTCCCGGTCGGCGTGCCGGTCCCCCTGTCCCGTCCCGTCGAGGTCTCGGCAGGTCCGGCGCCCGTCCCGGCTTCCGGCTTGCGTTGCCAGAGCCGTTGCAGGTCGGCGAGCAAGCCGGCGTCCGGCGTCCCGGCGCTCGGGGCCCCAGGTGCCAGCGCGGCAGGTCCGGCGGCGAGCGGTGCCACCGTGCCGGCGGCGGCGTCCGGCTTGTGGGCCTGCAACCCGTTTTTCGGCGTCGAGCCGGCGGCGGCCGGCGCGGCGAGCCGGTCGGCGGTCCTGTCGGTTTTGGCCCTGGCGGCGGTGGTCATGGCGGCCGGCTTTCCTTTCTGGTTTTCGCGTCCGTGTTGCGGTAACGCATAAGCGGACGCGCTTATGGTCCCTTCTGGGATAGGCGCAACAGCTATTGCGCCTACAAGTGCGCGGAAATTGCGCCTTACAAGGCGCAACAGCTATTGCGCCTTACGCGGTGTCCTTTCTGAGTCCAAAAACCCGGTAGCGGGAAGTCCCCCGGCGAAGTCCGCCACGATGTACCCGTTTCAACAGCTTGGCGGCTTCAAGCCGTGCCGTTGTCAGTTGTACGGTTCGCTTGCAAAGTCCCGTCCGCCTAGCGATGTCGGCTTGTGAAGTCGCGGCCGTCCCGTCCCGTGTGTCACGGTACAGCGTCAACCAGACAAGCAACTCGGCGCGGTTCAGCGTCGCGGCGGTGAAGTCCACAAAGTTGTTCAAGACGGCGAAGCGGTCGGCAGCTTTGCGGCCGGCGGCCTTCCCCTTCGGCCTGTCTTGTCCCCGGCCTTCGCGGTCGGCGTCCGGTTCCGGCGCGGGTTCTGTCGCGTCCCAAGCCGCGCGCAGTTCCGGCGGTATCCTGCTAGAACGTGCCATCATCGCCCCCCTGGTCATCGTCGGCGGTCCCGGCGGCGTCCCAAAGTGTGCGAAGGCGAGCCGTCAGCTTGCCGTCCGGCGCCGGCGTCGCGGTGGTCGAGTCAACCGGCGCGAAGCTTTGCCGTGCCTTGTCGAAATGCAACGGCAGGTCTTGCGTCGAACCGTGTCGGCTTTTCAGGTGCCGCAAAATCACAAGTTCGGCGTCGTGTTTGTCGGGTGCCAGAATGAAAGCATCGTCGGCGCCGAATTCGAGTTCAGAACTTTCGCGGAAGCTTGCAAGGTTCAACCCATCGGCGGCGTAGCTTTGCCGTCCTTTGGCGTCCTTCGTCCTTCCCACGGCGGCAACGACAATTACGGCAAGCCCCGCGTCGGCGAACATTCGCAAGAACCCCATCGTCGCGTTCACAGCGTTTCGGTTGTCCCCGTGCGTTCCTGGCGGTGCAATTCGTTGGATGTAGTCAAGCAGCAACAGCCCGGCGTCGAAATGGTCGGCGGCGGCGGCAACGTTCATCAAGTCGAACGGCGCCCGCAAAAAGGCGAGCCGGTCGCCGAAGCTTTCGAGCGCGGCAAGTCCGGCGTCGAGCGCGGCGCCGTGCGAAGCGTCGAGCCGGCGGCGCCGGATAAGTTCGGCGTCAATTCCGGCGAGCCGTGCTAACAGGCGGTCGAGCAAAACGCCCGGCGACATTTCCACGTTGCAGACAAGACAGCGAAGCGAAGGGGTCAACCGTAGCGCGTCACAAACCAGTTGCATACACAGCGCGGTCTTTCCACTGCCCGGCGCCCCACCGAACAAGACGACAAGCCCCGGTCCCAGTTCGAGCCGTGCCAGTTCGCCAGAGCCAACCGGATAGAAAACCGGCGGCGTGCCGGTCAGCAGGTCATCCCGCCAAGCGTCGAAAGCGTCGGCGGCCGTCGTGTAGTTTGCTTTCGTCGAGGTCATGGCGTCCCCTGGCAAAACTTCGTTTCCCTGTCCCAAAGTTTCCGCAAGCGTTTCTGAAAACGTTTCGGCCGTGCCGACACGGGCCAGCGCCGAACAATTCGAGCAAGCACTTGCTCAAACGTCAGCTTGCCCCCGTGTTGCGAGTACAGAAAGAAAACCGCCCGTTGTCGGCAGTCATCGCGTCGCTTTCGCTCTTGCGTTTTCATGGCGTGCCCTTGTCCCCCTTTCCGTGCCGGCGTCGAGTCCGGCGGCGCCGTCTGTCTAGTTCTTCGCGCCAGCGCCTCTCAAAGTCTTTCTGGCAAGCTTCCGAGACAAAGGCGATTGGCGGCTTATGCGAGCAACTTGGATGACAGATTTTGACCCGTTCCCCCGTCGCGAAGTCGATAGCAAAAACACCAACGTCCGAAAGACTGAAAGCATGCCCGTTGTTCATCAAGTCCGAGACAAGAAAGCGGTACTCTTTAACATGGGTTCCGTAGTTCTCGGCAACCCATAGGAAAGCGCCGTTCCGGCTTCGGCGAATGACGCGAAGCTTTCCACGACTGGTCCAGAGGTAATTACCTATCAGGTACATGGTTCAATTCCTTTCGCGGTTTGTTGCCACAGTCGAGCCAGCGCGGCTTGCAGGTCCGGCGCGGCGGCCGTCCCGGTGCCGGTCGAGATCGGCGAGCCGCCCGGCGTCGCGGCCGGCGCGTCCGTCGGCAGCGATCCGGCCGGCGGCGTCCCGGCGGCCGTCGAGGTCTCGGCCTGGTCCCCGGCCGGCGGCAGCGAACCCCCGGCGGCAAGTCCGCAGTCGATTTGCCGGCGCACTTCGCCCGGTGCCAAGCCGGCGTCAAGCGCGCCTTCGGTCAGCAATTCGTGAGCAAGTCCCGGCGGACAAGCAAGCTCGGCAAGGTTCGCGGCAGCGCTGAAAAGCAACCTATGCCGGTCCCCGGTCGGCAACTCGCCACGGATAGCGGCGAGCGTCGAGCGGTTCAACCGCCCCGCGCCGTTGCCGGTCCCGGCCTGGCGTTCCCGTCGAGCGGCAGCGGCGCGTTCCACGTCCGCGGCAGAGGCTTGCCAGTCGGAAACGGCTTGCGAGTTCGGCGCCGGCGGTGCCGGAATGTCGAACGGTTCCGGTTGCTCGGCAAGGTCTCGGATAGTCCCCGGTCCCAGGTGCAAGAGTTCGCGGAAGTCGAGCCTTCGCTTGTGAAGTCCCGTCTTGCCGTGCCGACTATTCGGCGCCCGAAAGAGTCGAACCCGGTCATAAACCCCCGCGTCGATAGCCACCCCCGCAAGCTCGGCGAGTCCTTCGGCGAGCCGTCGAGCCACGGCGTTGAATTCGGCGGACGGCGCCGGCGAGCCGGCGAGCGAAAGCGGCAGTCCCAAGTGATAGCCTTTTCCGCCACTGAAAAACGCAAGCAGTTCGGACCCGTCAAGCCGGTAGCGGTCGGCAATAACGGCGGCGAGCCGTCGAGCGGCAACCGTCGCGGCGTCGAGGTCCGGCCGGTCGATGTCAACCCAGAGCCACGGCGAGCCGCAAGCCCCGGCGAACCCTTTGGTTGTCCCGGTGCTTTCAAGGTGCTTGCGGAAGTCCGCGCCAAACGTGAAACAGGAAAGGAAGCTTTCCCGTTCCACGTCGGCGAGTTCGTCGCAAGCAGCGTATGCCGCAAAGGCGCGGTGCCAGTCCACAAGCCGGCGTTCATCGAACGGCGAGCCGGAAACGCGAAAGCCATAAGGTGCCGTTTCAGTCATGGCAGCGCCCCCGGTCACAGGTCGGCAATTTCGTCGGCGAGCGTCGCGGCGGTCGTCGCGGTGCCGGCGGCCGGTTCGCTCGGCGTGCCGGTGCCCGGTTCATCGGCCGGCGCGAAAGCGTCGGCTTCCGGTTCATCAATTCCGACAACCGTGAACGTCCGCACTTGGTTGAATTCCGCGCCATCGTCCCCGCGTCGCAAAACCAGTTTGCAGCGGCAGCGAATGCCGCGCGGTAGCGGCAAGTCCAGTTGTTCAAGCGAAGTAACCCCCAGCTTCGCCAAGTCGCGTTTCGTCATCGGCAAAGCGGCTTCGGTCAGCCAGAGATCATGCCAAAACTGGCGCCCGGTGTAGTCGCCTTCGCATACCCGAAACGTCAGCTTGTAGCCTGGCGTCCCGCGCGTCTTGGCGTTTTCGAGTACCCCGGCGGTAATGTGCGCGGTGTACTCGCCTGGCGGCAGCGGTGCCAGTTCCCCGGCGGCTTCCGTCAGGTCCCAAGCCTGGCGTAGCGTTTCGGCGGTGCCGTTCTGTAGAATGTCTGTTAGCCTTCCCACGGTCTTGAATCCTTCCTGTCAGGGTTTGAGAGTTCAGAAAGAGCGAACCCCGGCGGCGGCAACCGTCGGGGTTCGTCGTCAAAACAAGTTCAGTTCGTCGGCGCCCGGCGTTTCGTCCGGCAAGGCGGGATGATCGGCGAGCCACAGCAGCGCGGCGTCCCGGTCGGCGAGCCGCCAAACGGCGAGAATGCTGGCGTGCCGTTCCGGTCGGGTCGAACGAACGTAACCCGCCAGCGCGGCAACCCCGGCTTTGGCGAGCGTCGAGGGGATAGCGCCGACAAGCCGGCGGTCGGTGTCCGGCGGCGTTTCGAGTTCGGCGGCTATGTCATCCATCGTCGCGGTGCCGTTGTCGAGCAACCGAACGGCGAGCAACCGGCAACCCCGGCGGACAAGAGCGGCGCGGCGTTCCCGTAGCAGGTCAAACGCGGCGTCGCGTCGGCGTTCCCCTTCGGCGGTGTCCACAGCGTAGAGTCCGTCCGGCGAGCAGGTGAGTGTCCCGGTCATGTTCGCGCCCCCCTGTCCTGTCGGCAGGAAGGACAACCGGCGGCAAGCCAAGCGTCAAGGTCCGTCCGTCGCCAGCGGACAAGCGAACCAAGCCGAATGGGGCGCGGCAGCTTGCCGGCGTCGGCGAGCCGGCGAACGTGTTGCTTGGAAACGTCGAGCATCGCGGCCACGTTGCCAACGTCGAGCAAAGCAGCGGCGGCAGGTGTCAGAGCCGGCGCGGGTGCCGGCCTATCGAGAGTCGAGGTCATCCGAAAAATCTCCTATGTGAGAAAGACGCGCTGGCGGTACTGAGCCGCCAGCGCTGAAGGACAAGGAAGGGTCAAGCTTTGCCCTGGCGAGCAATCCGCCTGATTTGAGCCACGGTCAAGCCGTGTTGAGCGGCGAGAGTCTCAGCCGTCTTGCCTGTTGCAAGCTCTCGCCGAATGCGAGCGTTGCGCTCGCGGTTTGCCATCCGTTCCAAGTTTCCGATGTCCATAACAGCAACTCCATCATCAAGTGAGAAGTGAGCCAGCCACAGCGGCGGCCCAGTGATGGGAGTATCTAGCGACAATGAATTGTCGCCTACAGAAAGCACAGGAATTGCCGTAAGGTCATTCCTGGCAACGGAAAGAATTTTCTGAGAAGGTGAACCGACAAGAACCGACAATTCCGACATGTCGCCTTTGTCGGTTGCTACTCCCCGGAATACCTGCCTTCGTAGCGCTCAAACGTCAGCCGCAAAGTATCCGGTCCCGCGGCGGCGTCCTTCGGAAACTTCTTGCGGTACTCGGCGAAGATGTCATCCCACGTTTCCGGCGGGGTCTTGCGGCGTCGAGGTCGGCAGAACGATAGCCGTTGTTCGCGTATCCTGTCGCGTTTCGTCGGCGGCCGGCCCCCTGTCGGCTTCGGTGCCTTCGCGTCCCCAGGTGCCGGCGGCCTGGCGGCCGTCGAGGTCGAGCCGGTCGGCGTCGCGGTCGAGCCGGCCGGCGGCAGTCCTTCCCGAATGGCGAGCCGTTCTAGCGAAGCGGCGAGCGGCCCCCATAGCGGCCACGCCCGCGCCGGTCCCCCAGAGCCACAACCGGACCCAAGCCCGTCAACCGTCCGAATGAACGTCAGCAGCGGCAGAGAATCCGCGCCGGTTGCTTCAAGAGTTCTCGCCAGTTCTCGCCCGGCGGCGACAAGCGAATTCCGCGCGCGGTTCGTCTGGCGTTGTGCGTCGAGCAACTCGGCGGCGTTGTGCGTCGAGTCGAGGTAGCGCGGCGTTTCCGCCAAAACATCAACCCAAGCGGTCTCAACTGAGAAAGCTTGAAAGAATTCTCGCCCGGCGTCGAGGAAAACCGCTATCTGATCTTTCATGCCGTAACCCTTTCGGCAACCCGAAACAAAAAGCGCGGGAAACCGGCGGGTTATTTCCGGCTTGTCGGGTGCCCCCTATCCCGCGCGTTCATTCTACCGGAGGTCCGGCGGCGGTCGAAAGTCCCCATCGTGTTCATCGCGCAGCGCGGCAACTCGTTGCATGTAATCGAAATGCGGGTTTCCCGTCCGTTGCCGTGCCGCTATTCGTTCCGGTACAAGCCGGGTTTCAGAATGCGGCGTCAAGCCGAAGCGCCCCCAACCAATTTGCAGTTCCGCCAGCGCCGCGCGCATCAACCGGACTTGCGGACTTTCTTTTTGCGCGCCGGTTTTCGCGTTCGTCACAACCCATCGGGAAAGATCGGTCCCCAGGTACGCGCGGCAGGTCTGGTACGTTTCCCAGCTATCGCATAGCGTCGCCAGCGGTTCAAGGTGAGCCGGTTTCAGCAGCTTGCGGCTTACCAGCAGCCCGGCAAGTTTCGTCCAGTACGCCCGCGCGGCTTCCCCCAGGTGCGCCGGCGGCGGCGGCGGTTCCGAAAAAACCGTTTCGCCCCCCGTGCCCGGCGAGCCGTCCGCAGTCCCGAAAACTTCCGCGCGTATCCGGTCGAATTCTTGCGTCATCGGACTTTTCTTTTTTCGCGTTTTCATTTTCTCATTTCCCTTTTCCGAAAAAAAACGGTTCCCACTTTTCGGCCGTGAATCCCCACCCGGTTGTATGCGCGGGGGCGATGGGGTCTACAGTCCGCGCTTTCGCCAGATTATCAGCCCCCCCGGTCTAGCTACCCTCCCCGGCGAGCAACTCGGCAAGCCGGCGGCAGTCGCCAGCGGTGAGCCGGCGGCGCAGTTCATCGGCGAGCCCGTCGAGGTCCAAGCCGGCGCCGGCGTCGAACGTCAGCAGGTCAACCAGCGTCCGGCCGTCCCCTTCGCTCTTGCTTTCCTGGCGGCGTTCGGTGGTCGAGAAAGCGGCGTCCGGCGAGCCGGCGGCGTTGCGGTTTTCCCTGTCGCAAGGGGAAGCTTTGGGGGAAGCCAAAAACGGCGTTGCCGTAAGTTGTTGCTCGGCTTGCGGTTGCTTGGCGGTGCCTTCGCACTGTCGATCCGGTGGTTGCGGGTTCGATTCCCGTCGGCCTCGCTTGGGTCAAATGCAGACAAGAGCGGTCAACTTTGCCTAACTCCTTGGAAATTCTGGGGGTTAGGCGTTTTTTTTTGCCCTCGATTAGTTCGCCCGTCCGGACAGTGGCAGACACTCCCGGACATGAAAAGTCAGGATTTTGCGCAACCCTGCGCATAAACACGGGGCCGCTTTCGGGCACTTCCGCCCCGGTTTCCGATCCGGCAACCCCTGCAGAATCCGCCCCGCCGGCCGTTCCCGTCGCCCGTAATTCCCCGGCCGCCAAGTTCCCCGGCAACGCGGGGAGTTTTTCCAGCGCCCCGGCCGTGTCAGAAAGGGCCAGATGGGTGTACCGATTCATGGTCAACTTGATGTCAGAATGCCGGGCCAGCGTCTGCGCTTCCTTGGGATGCACTCCCGCCCTTGCCAAGTTCGAGATGAATTGATGCCGCAAGGCATGGAAATCGAAAACCCGCCCCTCGGGATCCTCGTAGGGTATCCCGGCCGCGTCCAAGTCATGGCGCAGCATTTCGGCCGCTGTCTCGTGCCACTTCCCCGGCCACAGCTTGCCCCGCTGCGGGGCTTTCTCCCGCCCTGGGGACGTTTGCCCGCCTTCTCGCATCGGCACAACGGCGCGGGTCCCTGGGGCCTTGCTCGCCTTGCCCTGCAACCACTCCCGCAAGAGCGCCGCCAAGTCCGGCCGCAAGGGCTGCGTGTCCCGCCGGCGCCGCTTGGAGTAAGCAGCCGCAACCGCTGCCGTGGGGAGCCCGCTTTCCAAGTCAAGGGATGAATCGGAAAGGCTCGCCAGTTCGCCCGCCCTCAGTCCCGTATACGCCGCCGTTATGTACAGCATGGCCCTATCGGGTCCGCTCAAACCGAAAACGGCCTTCTTGCTCCCGCGGGCCGCCCCCACCAGCGCGCTAAACTCCGCATCGGACAACACGCGCCGTTCTCTGCGAACATCGGTTTCCGCGTTCAATTTCGACAAGTGCCGAAAGGGGTTGTCCGGCGCCCGCCGAAACTTGACCAGCCAGTTAGCGAACGTCTTAACCGCCGTTAAATAGTGGTTGCTTGTCGCTGCCGAAATGCCATCCCCTTTCAAGAACTCCCGTCGCCAACGGGCTATGGCCTGCAGATCGTTTCGACGGCGCGGCTTGATCGGGGCGCCATGCTCTCGCCAGTAAGTAACAGTCCGCTCGCCTACGCCAAAATGCCGCGCGATGTCGGCATAGGTCGATGCCACGCCTTGCCCGTCGCTG
>ERZ795059.1183-NODE-1183-length-29991-cov-5.575895_pt1 | contig 29991 bp, 23 predicted proteins | sample MGYA00375143_ERZ795059 | MGnify/ENA primary metagenome ERZ795059 (study PRJEB30188, sample SAMN05720168) | activated sludge metagenome | isolation source: Anaerobic digester | place: USA | collected 2015-01-07 ... | reverse complement strand
TATGGATGGTGATATTAATATGTTTATTAAATCATTTTTATTAAAGTTCTCTCAAAATTAAGAGGGAGAGGAAAATATGCAAAAAGTATTTACAAAAGGAGAAATAATATCATACGAAGGTGAATTAAACTTTGACCTATATATTCTAGTTGAAGGAAAGATAGGAATTTATAAAAAAAATATTTTAATAAGAGAGTTTGATAAAAGAGGTACAATAATAGGCGAAATGAGTGTTATATTAAAAACTCCCAGAACTGCAACAATAAGAGCAGTTGAGAATAGCACTTTGTTGGTACTTAAGTCCGATTTAGATTTACTTATAAAATATAACCCCGATGTTGTTAAAAAGATAATACGTAGTTTGGCAGAGAGATTAAAGGATATAACCGAAGAATATTATCAACTTTCCGAAAAAGTATTAAGAGAAGAAATGCTAAATAAAGACGAGGAACAAAGATGAAATTTTTTACAGAGTATATGTGGTTTAATACACAAAAAAAACGCGAGTATATTAATATTACACGCGATGTTGAAAAGGTATTGGAAAGAAGCGGAATTAAAGAAGGTATGATTTTGGTTTCGGCAATGCATATTACTGCCGGTGTTTATGTAAACGATGCTGAATATGGATTGATTCAAGATATTGATGAATGGCTAGAAAAATTGGCGCCATTCAATCCGAATTATAAACACCATAATACGGGTGAAACAAACGGTGATGCTCACTTAAAAAGTTTATTAGTGCATCACGAAGTAATTGTACCGGTAACTAACGGAAGATTGGATTTTGGACCATGGCAACAAATTTATTATGCCGAGTTTGACGGAAGAAGAAAGAAAAGGTTAATAATAAAAGTAATGGGTGAGTAATGAATTTATCAATAAAACTGTTTACCCTTTTTATAATTTTTAGATTTGTAGGCATTTTTGCTCAGTCCAATAATTATCTATTTTTAACCGATGAAGACTTAAAATACGGTATGCATAACGTAAAACATTATGAAACGTTTTCAAAATATTGTACCGGATATAATTTAGATGTACTAAAGGCAATTGATATTGTTCAATTAAGCGATACTACGGGAGGAGGATATTTTGTTGGAGTAAAAGCTAATCCACCGGAATCGCCAATTGGTTATAATTTATGTTTGTTGGGTAATAAATTATTAGAAGCCCCAAGAAAAACAAGTTATTGTAGCGGTGCAAGTTACTCGGTATTTATTGAAGCCTTAAATTTAATATTTAAAGAATCAAACCAAATTTTACCCGATAGCGTTATTGAATTTATGAGGATGCAAGAAAAAGATGGGTCAAGAAGAGAAGATGATATAAAATATTGGGGTAAATGGAATACGGATGGATACGGAAATCAAATTGCATTGGTTCAATATTCGGGAATGGGAAAACAAGTTTGTGCAAAAGATGCTTTACCGGGCGATTTTGTAAATATAAGCTGGAAAAACGGTAACGGACATAGTACTGTTTTTTTAGGTTGGTATATTAATGCTGAAAATGATACAAATATTGTGTATTTCAGTAGCCAAAAAGCTACAAACGGGCTTGGTGATCAGATAGTTAATATAAATAGTATTGATGAAGTAGTGTTTGTAAGGTTAACCGAACCCGAAAAATTATTTACAGGTAAATTTAACGAAAACGTTGTAAACAAAATTAAGGGAGAAATTATATTTAGAGGTAATAAATGAAAAATCTTTTACTTGTTTTTCTCTTTGCCGCATATCTAATTAATGGACAGACCGAACAAAACGAGCTTATCTCGGGTTTTAGGGCAAGTCGAATTCTTTCAAGTTATCCCAATAACCAATTTCCAAATCCCTTGTATTGGGCAAGTGCAGGTGAATTTATTAGCAGTAAATTTCAAAATAGTAACAGTGCGGCAATATGGATAGTAAGTTTGTACATTGACGGAGGATATACACAACTGAATTTCCCAAATCCCGGTGGAAGTTATCCTTATGTTTATTTTATTAATAGCGATTATAACGAAACTTATCTAAATTTATTTGATCAAAAAGGGATAAAAGTGTACCTTCAGGTAGAACCGGGTGCTGCCAAAATAGATACGTTAATTCATATAGTATTAAACAAATATAAACATCACCCTTGCGTAGTCGGGTTTGGAATAGATGTAGAATGGTATAACACTCATCTATTATCAGGAGGACAAAAGGTTACCGATATAGAAGCAAGACGCTGGGAAAACAAAGTAAAATCAATTGATTCCAATTATACACTTTTTCTAAAGCATTACGGTCAAGCTTGGATGCCCCCAACATACAGGGGAAACATTTTGTTTGTTGACGATAGTCAAGATTTTGTTTCACTTAATTCTATGGTATCAGAATTTAAAGCATGGGGAAATAAATTTAAACCCAATAAAGTTGCTTTTCAATATGGATACCCAATTGATAAACATTGGTGGAGTAAATTAAACGATCCAATTAAAACGATAGGTAATTCGCTGTTATCTAATATTTCCAATTGTGCAGGCTTATTTTGGGTAGATTTTACAATAAATGATGTATATCCCGTTACTAATGTAATTAGTGAACACTCTGAAAATAATTTAAATTTTGAAGTCTCAAATAATTATCCAAATCCTTTTAATCCAAAAACAAATTTTATGGTTTATATCCCGCAAAACGGAAATCTATTATGTCAAGTGTTTGATATTAACGGTAGAGAAATTGAAGAAATTTACAACGGGAATGTATATCCGGGTAAATACCAATTCCATTTTAATGGAGAAAAATTATCATCAGGCATATACTTATTAAAAATAAGTTTTACTGATTTGGAAAATAAGTTGTATATTAAACTTAATAAAATGTCCTTAATTAAGTAAAATTATAGAGGCTATTTTGAGAACGCTGATTATTTTAATAGTAATATTAAATGTAAGTACATTATTTTCTCAACAGTATTATAAAAATTATAATGTTGATAACGGACTTTCTCAAAATAACGTTACTTGTATTTTACAAGACCATTTAGGTTTTATGTGGTTTGGTACGGAAGACGGGTTAAATAAATTTGACGGATATTCGTTTTACGTATATAGAAGAGAGAGTGATAATAATTTTTCCTTGGGTAATAATAGCGTTACTTCATTAGCCGAGGATTTATACAAAAATATTTGGGTCGGTACACAAAGCGGGTTATATAAATATATTAGAAAAGAGAACAAATTTGTAAGAATAAAGTTACCTGCCGTTATTAGTCAGGATAACGTAATTAGTAAAATGTCTATTTGGGGAAATAATCTTTGGGTAGGTACAGCCAATAGCTCCATTCATAATATAAATGTTAAAACCGAAGAAGTAACTACTTATTTAACGGTTGACGAAAAAGGAAATTCGGTTGTAAATAATTATATTTATTCTATTAATGCAATAAGTGATAATATTGTATTAATTGGTACTAAATATACCGGACTTAATGTTATTTACCCGCAAAATAAAAGAATTGTATATCAAAAACTGACTGATGAAAATAGCGGTAATGACTGGAAGGTTAATTTTGTGGCAGTAATTACCAAAATTTCCGAAAATAATGTAATAATTAATACGGATTCTAATTTACCTTTACTAGTTGATATTAAATCTTTTAAAGGAAACCCTTTAGTGGAGAAAGAATATCTCTCAAAATTTATTAACGGTTATTGTTTGGATTTTGTTAATGATAATGAAAATATTTTGATTGGCAGTAATAATAGTTATCTCCTGTCATATAATTTAAGTACAAAAAAAATTAAGGAGTATAAAGATAATTTTGGAAGGGTAAAGCCTTTTAATATTGTTAATGATATTTTTATTGATAAAGAAAATTGTTATTGGTTAGCTACTTCCGGTATGGGGATTTTTTATTACAATCCTCAAATAAAAAAGTTCGCTTCGCTTTTTTATGTGGAAGAACAAAAAAAGGCTTGCGATTTAGTAGTATAAGAACATTATTTCAGTTTGAAAAAGATGAACTTTGGATTGGTGGATACGGAGGTCTTACCCGACTTAATACAAAAACCTTAGAGCCAAAAGATTATGCCAAATTTGCATCAAATATTGGTATTCCGAATAAAAAGTTTAAGTATGTGCCGTCTGCAAACATCTATAATATTACTGCCGATTTTAAGGAGCCACAAAGATTTTTTTGGATTGGTACGGAAGGGCAAGGTTTATATAAATTCGACTTAGTAAATGAAGATTTTACTTCAATAGTATATTCAGATAAATATAATATTGATGTTGAAGGTGAACTTCAAATTTTTGCTACTGTTTTTAATAAAAATGGGGATATGTATCTCGGTACGGCAGCAGGGTTACTTCGACTTTCTGAAAACTATTCGAAAATTGAAAAATATAAGCATGATGTATTTAATATTAATAGTATCCAATCCGGTAGAATTAGAACTCTTTTTATGAGCAAAGATAACGTACTGTGGATTGGTTCGGATATCGCAGGATTATCTTATTTTAATGAAGAAGAAAATAAGTTTGTAAAATTTGTTGTCAATCCGGATGATCCGCATGCACTTAGTAATGCTCGAATAAATTGCATTTTTGAAGATAGTAAAGACAGACTTTGGATAGGCACTTGGGGAGGAGGTTTGAACTTGTTGGATAGAGAAACCGGTACTTTTAAGGTATTTTCTACAAAAGACGGATTGCCAAATGATGTAATATATTGCATTTTGGAAGATGATGATAATAATTTATGGTTAAGTACTAATTTGGGTTTAACCCGGTTTAATTATGAGAAAAAGACGATAGTAAATTTTGATGTAAATGACGGTTTGCAGGCAAACGAGTTTAATAAAAATGCGGCGTTTAAGGGAAAAGACGGCACATTATACTTTGGTGGTGTAAAAGGAATAACATATTTTAATCCTAAAGCAATTTTAAATAATATAACAAAACCAAACGTGGTTTTAACTTCGTTCAAACTTTTTAATAAGCCTTCGTTAAACAATAAGGATATTAGTTTAATAAATGAAATTGAGATAAGACCCGAGGATATGGTTTTTAGTTTTGAATTTGCAGCTTTAAGTTATTACCAACCTTATAAAAATAGATATAAATATCGTCTTGTGGGCTTTAGTAACAATTGGATTGATTTGGGTACAAAAAGAGATATAACTTTTACTAATTTAGAACCTGATATCTATTATTTGGAAATTATTGCATCCAATAACGATGGTGTGTGGAATGAAAAACCTTTGGTAATTAAGATAAATGTAATACCGCCCTTTTATAAAACTTGGTATTTTATTGTATTAACAATTTTAGTTTTAGGTGGTTTTATAATTGGGTTTATTTACTTAAAAATTATTGAAAATAAAAAACAGAAAGAAAAACTTGAAAATTTAGTTAATCAAAAAACAAAAGAACTGTTAAAAGTTAACGCTAATTTGTTGCAAGAGATAGATAAAGAAAAAAACTTAATTGAAGAATTGGAAAACGCAAAAGCCGAAGCAGAAAAAGCCGATAAAGCTAAAAGTTTGTTTTTGGCAAATATGAGTCACGAAATTCGTACACCTATGAATTCGGTTATTGGTTTTGCGGAGTTACTTAGGTTGAGTGTTTCCGATTCCAAGTTACTAAATTATATTAATTCAATTATTAATAGCGGAAAAATTTTAATTGCACTAATTGATGATATATTGGATTTATCAAGAATAGAAAGCGGAATATTGAAACTTAATTACGATTTTATAGATATTAATGTTTTTGTTAATTATATAATTAATTCTTTTGAAGCCGAGGCAAATGAAAAAGGACTTTATTTGCGAGTTTCAAATATTGAGGTTAATAATATTTTAATTTACACAGATTCAACAAGGTTAAAACAAATTTTGCATAACCTAATAAGCAACGCTATTAAGTTTACGGAAAAAGGAGGCATAACCGTCAATTTTTCCGGCAAAGAAATTAACAACGAATTAATGAACCTTAAAATTAGTGTTACTGATACAGGTATTGGAATTACCGAAGAGATTAAAAATAAAATTTTTGACAAATTTTTTCAGAATGACGGTCATGCAACACGAAAATATAGCGGTACCGGTTTAGGGTTATCAATTACAAAAAATTTAACTTATTTGTTAAAAGGGGAAATAACTTTAGAAAGTGAAATTGCTAAAGGGAGTACATTTAGTGTAACTTTTAATAATGTTAACTATAAAGAGAATGCAAAAGAATTAATAGCCGAAAGTGAATATGATATTAATTTTGATGAGGTAGTATTTAATAACAAGTTAATTTTAATTGTTGATGATACCGAAATAAACCGTAAACTTATTAAAGCATATTTATCGGGCAATGATCTAAGAACTATTGAAACAAATAACGGAAGCGATGCCGTTAATTTAATACAAGAAGAAAAACCTGATTTGGTATTTATGGACCTGCGAATGCCTGTAATGGATGGTTATGAAGCATGTTCAATTATCAAAAAGGATGATAATTTAAAACATACTATTATTATAGCATTAACTGCTGCAAATTTAGAAGAAGATGAACCTTTAATTAAAGAATCCGGTTTTGACGGATATTTAATAAAACCGATAAAACGTGAAAGATTACTCCTCGAAATTTATAAACACTTACATAGCAGCAAAACCAATACAGAAAGCACTGCAACTATTGTTGATGAAACAACCGATGATGAAAAAATGATATTAGATGAGTATAGAAAACAAGAAATAAAAGATCTGATTTTTGTTTTAAGAACTACATATTTACCAAAAATAAGTCTTTTATTAAGCACGATGATTATCAATCAAATTGAATTGTTTGCTAATAATATAGCGGAATATTCCGAAAAAAATAATATCGAACTAATTAACAAATGGGCAAACGGACTTAAAAATAGCTTAAACAATTTTGATTTACCTATAATAATAAGAACACTTAACGATTTTGGAAATGTTATAGATGATTTAGAAGAGACAATTAAATAAAGTGAATATTACAATTTATTATTGTAAATTTAGTAATTAAGTTTTATAATTTATAGGTAGAGACGTTTTGATTAATTATAATTATGATTATGTTCCTTTTTTTAAAGAAATAATTGGTAATCCTTATGAATTTAATTCAAATATCCATTTTAAAATAAATAATCGGAGATATTTAGGGAATAAATCTAAATTGGTAAATTTTATTAATAGCGTTGTTGTTGAAGAAATAAAAGAGTTTAATTCATTTTGTGATTTATTTGCAGGTACTGGTTCGGTTTCTGCTCACTTTAACAATTTTGATAAAAAAATAATTGTTAATGATATCTTGTTTTCAAATTATATAGTATTAAAAGCTTTTTTTAGCGTTACACAAATTGATTATAAAGTATTACAGGAAAAAATTGAACATTTAAATAATATGAACAATTTTTCGGAGAGCTATTTTTTTGAAACATTCGGTGGTAAATATTTTTCAATAGAAAATGCAATGAAAATTGGTAATATAAGAGAAGAAATAGATAAAATTAGCGAAAATGAGAATGAAAAATATTTATTATTAACATCATTAATTTTTGCAGCTGATAAAGTTGCCAATACAGTAGGCCATTACGATGCGTTTTGTAAAAAGATTCTTAATAAAAATAAGTTATTTTTGTTGATGCCTTTTATTAGATTTGAAAACAATTTTAATAATGAAATATATAGAGTGGACGCTGTAGAATTAGCTCAACAAGTAAAATGTGATGTTTTATACTTAGACCCACCGTATAACTCCCGGCAATATAATAGTGCATATCATGTACTAGAAAATCTTGTAAAATGGGAAAAACCTGAAGTAAAAGGAATTGCAAAAAAGATGGAAATGAATGATACCAAAAGCCGTTTTTGTACAAAACTAGCACCTTTTGATTTTAAGAAGATAATAAATAAGTGTAATTGTAAATATATTATTGTATCATATAATAATACTGCGAACACTATGCATTCGCGTAGTAATGCGCTAATATCCGATAGCTTTATTATAGATGAAATGAGAAAGATAGGCGAAGTGAAAGTTTTTTCAATGGATTACAAGGGTTATACTACCGGAAAAGCGATTAATATGAACAATAAAGAAAGGCTATTTTTTTGTAAAGTTGGGTGATAAATGAGAAAGCCATGGTCAATTTCAACCACAGTTAGAAATCCTGAACGAATTAAACAATTTTTAAGTGTATTAAAAACTTTGGAAAATAAAAAGTGGGATGAAGAAAATCAAAAAAAATTTCAAATACTTTTAATACAAAATAGATTATATGGGAATAATAATACTCAATTTTTAAATGGCTTAAGTCTTTTGCATGTTGAATTGTTAAAAGATTTTACCAAAAAAATTGAATATGGAGTTGCTGAAAAAATTTTTTACGCAAAGGATTATGAAGATCCTGCAATGAGAGGAAGACAGTCAATTAACCCACTAAAAAAATTAGGATTTGTTTCAATTATCGATGGTAAGATAATTTTTAATGATATAGCTAATAGAATGATTAAAGATGAGGCAGATATAGGAGATGTTTTTTTTCGATGTTTTTTAAAATGGCAAATTCCCAACCTATTAAGTAACGATTATAAATACGAAGATGGTTATGATATAATTCCGTTTATTGCTACATTACGTTTGTTTTCATTACTTCATGAACTTGATAATAACTTTAAAGGATTGAGCAGGGATGAATTTGATTATTTTATTCCAACATTAATAAATTATAAAGATATTGAAAATACAGCCAAACAAATAATGGATTTGCGTAAGTTTGGCAAAAGCCAGAAGTTAGATGCTTCCACTAAAAAAAGAAGCTATGTAAACTACCTAAAAATGCTACCGGGAAATGATGAAATTTCAGTAACACCAAAATATATAAATAATTTACATGATTACGGCGATAATATAATAAGGTATTTTAGATTGACCCGTTTCTTTTTGCTGCGAGGTAGAGGGTATTATATAGATTTAGAACCCAGACGAACAATAGAAATAGAAGAGTTATTAAAGATATCTAAAGGTAATTCCATAAAATTTAAAAGTTTAAGCGATTATCAAAATTATTTAGAGGATGAAAGAAAGCCTATTTTACCTTGGTTACAGAAAGAACTGTTATGTAAAATTGCTAATGAATTAATTGTTGAGGCAAAAAAGCTATGTGTCGAAAATTTAATACTTTTGCCGGAGGAGATTAAGCTGATTGAACAAAATGCGGTTTTTACCGAGAATATTATCGCCGAATTACGTAAAATTAAAAACAACATTCAAGATAAAATTAAATATTTGGAATCTCAAAACATTGATAATCTTAAATTATATATCGAAGAACTTGAAAATATTGACCAAAATAATAATAAAGCCTTAGAATTGGAGAAGTTGATATCTTATTGCCTCTTTTCATTAAATGATGCTCTAAGCATAAAACCAAATTATCCTGTTGGTGACGATAATCAGCCTATATTTTTTGCTCCAGCAAATAAACCGGATATTGAATGTTATTATAGAAAGTTTAATGCTATTTGCGAAGTTACAATGCTTAAATCTAGGGACCAATGGTATAACGAAGGGCAACCGGTTATGAGACACTTCAGAGAATTTGAACTAAAAAGCGATAAACAATCATTTTGTATATTTATTGCTCCGGTTCTTCATCGCGATACTCTAAATACGTTTTGGATTTCTGTTAAGTATGAGTATGAGGGGGCGTCACAAAAGATAATACCTTTAACCATTGATGATTTCCTTAATATTTTAAAAACCTTTATTAAAATTAAAGAACTTAATATTACATTTACTCATGAAAATCTGATGGAATTATTCAATTCTATTATGGTTTTGTCTAAAACAGAAAAGGATGTATTAGCTTGGAGGAAGAGTATTCAAAAAAGTATTAATGATTGGATAGAAAGTTTTAATGGAAAAGATAATGGAAATTAATAAATTATATTTAGGCGATTGTATAGAAATAATGCAAAACAAAATAGAAGATAATTCTATTGAATTGGTTTTTGCGGATCCACCATATAACTTATCTGGAAATGGATTAAAACTTCAAGGTAATAAAACCGGTGGGGATTGGTATATGGTTAATGAACTATGGGATAAGATGGATGATGAAACATATAGGAGTTTTTCTCTTAATTGGATCTCGCAAGCAATTAGATGTCTAAAAGAGAACGGTTCAATTTATATATCTTGTACCTATCATAATATTGCAGAGATAATTTCTACATTAAAAGAAAAAAAAATTAAAATTAATAACATAATTACTTGGCAAAAAACCAATGCAATGCCTAGCTTAACTAAAAGAATGTTTACCCATTCTACAGAATTTGTGGTTTGGGGGGTGAAAGGGAAAAACTGGATTTTTAATTATGAGGAGATAAAAAATATCAATCCGGAAAAACAATTGGACGGTTCGTTAAAACAAATGAGGGATGTTTGGGCTATTCCTATTGTTCAAGGCAAAGAAAGATTAAAAACTGAAGACGGAAGAGCATTGCACCCAACTCAAAAGCCTGTTGAATTATTAAAAAGAATCATCATTGCATCTAGTAACGAGGGAAATATTGTGTTAGATCCTTTTGTAGGCAGTGGAACCACGGCGTATGTAACTACACTTTTAAATAGAAATTATATTGGTATTGAGAAAGAAGAGTTATATTATTATGCAGCTTTAAAACGTATTGAAGAAGCAAATAATAACTTGTTTTTTAATAAAACCAATTAATTAAAATTTAATTATTCCATGAATAACCGTAAAAATATTTTGACTAATTTCATTTTAAAGAAGAATAATGAAAATTGAACAAAATTTTGTAAATTTATAATCTTATTTAAAATTTTTATAGGATAAAATGTCCGCAACGCCTTTAATGAGTCAATATCATAAAATAAAACTGGATAATCCGGATACTATTTTATTATTTAGGGTTGGGGATTTTTTTGAAACATTTGACGAAGATGCAAAATTATCTTCAAAAGTTTTAGGAATAACCTTAACAAAACGGGCAAACGGTCAAGCAGGAGATGTGCCTCTTGCAGGGTTTCCACATCATGCAATAGATACCTATTTACCAAAACTTGTACGTGCCGGTTATAGGGTTGCTATTTGCGAACAAATGGAAAATCCTAAATTGGTTAAGGGAATAGTAAAACGCGAAGTTGTTGAAGTTGTTACCCCCGGTGTTACTCTATCCGATAAATTGTTAGATTATAAAAACAACAATTATTTAGCTGCGTTTTTTATATTAAGCGATACTGTAGGCATTTCATTTTCGGATATTTCGACAGGTGAGTTTTTTGCTTATGAAGTTCCTATTACCGAAATTTCCCAGCAGATAGGATTAATTAATCCTGCAGAAATACTTATTGCAAAAAAGCAAAAACCAATAATTGAACCTTTGTTAACCAAGTTAAACTGTAATGCCCGTTTAACAAAACTTGATGATTGGTTATTTACGTTAGATTTTACACGTGAACTATTATTAAATCATTTTGAAACTAAAACTTTGAAAGGTTTTGGAATCGAAAATTTTGAATGCGGTGTAATTGCCGCAGGGGCGGTATTAAATTATTTACGAGAGACACAAAAAACCGGGCTAACCCATATTACAAAAATTGCCAAGTATAATCCTTCGGATTATATGTTATTGGATTCTTCCACAAAACGCAATTTAGAAATAACATTTACCATGCAAGACGGTAATAGAGAAGGTTCGTTATTTGGCATTCTTGATAAAACGGAAACGCCCATGGGTGCAAGAATGCTTAAACGTTGGATTTCTGCACCATTAACCAGATTGGATTTGATAAATAAACGACAAGAAGCAGTAAATGAATTATTTTTACAAAAAAAACTTAGAAAAAATTTACGCGAAGAAATTAAAGAAATAGGTGATTTGGAAAGGCTGATTTCTAAAGCATGTACTAATAGAATAAATCCTCGTGAATTAATTATATTAAAACAATCATTAAAAAAAATACCTTTAATTAAACAATTATTAGATATCACTACGGTAAAAAGTTTAGTTGATATTAAAGATAAATTAAACCAACTTGATTCAATTGTCGAAAAAATTGAACTGGGTATTAGCGATAATCCTTCCGTTACTTTATCGGACGGAGATGTGATACGTTCGGGATATAACGCCGAATTAGATGAGCTACGAGACCTTAAATATAATGCAAAAGATAAGCTTGCAAATTTTCAAAAAGAAGAAAGAGAAAGAACGGGAATTAATTCCTTAAAGGTAAGTTACAATAAAGTTTTTGGCTATTATATCGAAATTAGTAATGCCAATAAAGAAAAAGTACCCGATAATTATATAAGAAAACAGACTTTAGTAAACGGTGAAAGATATATAACACCGGAATTAAAGATTTATGAAGATAAAATTCTTAATGCCGAAGAACGGATTTCGACAATAGAATATACCTTATTTAACGAGATACGAACTTTTGTAGCTTCGGAATCGATAAAAATTCAAGAGAATGCTAAATTAATAGCTATGTTGGATTGTTATGTTTCAATATCGGATTGTGCGGAATTATATAATTATGTTAAGCCTATTGTTGATAATAGCAATAAACTGGAAATAATTGAAGGAAGGCATCCTGTTGTTGAACGTGTATTACCTCCTGGAGAAAAGTTTTCGCCTAACGATTGTAAGCTGGATAACGATGAGACTCAAATAATTATTTTAACGGGTCCAAATATGGCAGGTAAATCGGTTTATTTAAGACAAATTGGACTAATTGTTTTGCTTGCTCAAATCGGTTCTTTTGTTCCTGCAAAATCGGCTCATATAGGAATGGTTGATAGAATTTATACAAGGGTTGGTGCAAGCGATAATATTTCTGCCGGCGAAAGTACTTTTTTGGTCGAAATGCAAGAAGCTGCCAATATATTAAATAATGCAACAAGTAAAAGTTTGATTTTATTAGATGAAATAGGAAGAGGTACTTCTACTTTTGACGGAATTTCGATAGCATGGTCTATTACGGAATATTTGCACGAAAACAGACAAATTGCCGCAAAAACATTATTTGCAACACATTATCACGAGTTAAATGAAATGGCAAGTATGTTTCCAAGAATTAAAAACTTTAAAGTTGAAGTACGCGAATATGGAAATAAAGTAATATTTTTACATAAAGTTACACCTGGTGGAGCAGATCATAGTTACGGAATTCAAGTTGCACATATGGCCGGTTTGCCAATTGCTGTTACAGATAGGGCTAAAGAAATACTGCTTAATTTAGAAAATAAGGAACTTACACCAATTGAAGTTAAAAAAGCAAAATTAAATAAATTGAAAGATACCAGTAGTTATTATCTTAATTTGTTTGAATTATGCGATGATGAATTAAGAAATGAAATTTCAAACATCCCAATTGATAATTTAACACCTATTGAGGCATTAAATAAATTAAATGAACTTAAAAAGAAAATTGAAAACTAATACAATAATCTATATCGGTTTGTTTATTGTTGTTGTGTTAACAGCAACTTGGGTTATTTTTAAAATGACCGATGATAAATTGTCTGATGAAGAAGTGTACATTAATGCAGTTGAATATTTAAGGAGTGCTAGAGATTCGGGGAAAATTAGAAACGAAAGTGAGAATTCAGATTTACCGGAATACTTTCCGGTTAATCCCGAATTTAGATTTAAATCGAAATTTTATTTAGTTGATACACCCGATACAGTAATAATTACCAAATCATTAGGCGGAAAAGAGGAGAGAATTAAAATTGGGTATGTAGTAATTAATTATAAAGGGAAAGATTATAAATTATATATTTATAGTTCTTTTGCCGGTCAAAAGGTATTCTATATCTTTTTTAAAGATTTGACTACGGGAGTTACAACTGAAGACACAGGAAGATACATAGAAATTAAAAAGTTAGATATAGATGATTTTTTGTATGATATAGACTTTAATTTTGCATATTTTTCAAGCCGGTTTAATCCTGATTCTAAATCGATACTAATTTTTGATGAAAACAAACTTGATTTTGCCGTAGAAGCAGGCGAAAGAATTAAAATAAAGGAGTAACACGTGGTTGTTATATTAGAAAACAATGTAAGTGAAAAACAGTTAGAGTTAATAATTGAAAAACTTAAAAACTTTGGCTTTGATGTACATCTTAGTAAAGGTGTACAACGAACAATAATAGGGGCAATTGGCGTTAAGCCCGATTTTGATACTCGAAAGGTTAAAATTATTGACGGCGTAGCCGATGTATATCGAATTACAGATCCATTTAAATTAGCAGGTAGAAGTTTTAAAGAAGAAAATACAATTATTAAAATAAAAGATGTTGAAATAGGCGGAAATAAAATAGTAATGATGGCAGGACCTTGTTCGGTTGAAAGCGAAGAGCAAGTTTATAGACTTGCGGAAGTTGTTGCTAAATCCGGTGCTCAAATATTAAGAGGTGGGGCATTTAAGCCCAGGTCTTCCCCTTATGCATTTCAGGGAATGGGTGAAGAAGGATTAAGATTGTTGCGTCAAGCTGCCGATAAATACGGTTTATTGGTAATTACAGAAGTAATGAATTCAGGGCAAATTGATTTAATTGCAAAATATGCCGATATTTTTCAGGTAGGTGCACGTAATATGCAGAACTTTGACTTGCTAAAAGACTTAGGCAAAACTGAAATACCGGTAATGCTAAAAAGAGGTTTATCCGCAACTATTGAAGAATGGTTGATGTCAGCCGAATATATATTGGCAAACGGTAATAAAAACGTTTGTTTATGCGAGCGCGGAATTAGAACATTTGAAAAATATACCAGAAATACTTTTGATATTAGTGCAATTCCGGTAGTGCATAAAAAAAGTCATTTACCGGTAATAGCAGACCCAAGCCATGCAACAGGTTTAAGGGCTCAAGTTCCGCCTATGGCACGTGCTGCAGTAGCCGCCGGGGCAGATGGATTGATGATTGAAATACATCATGACCCGGATAACGCGCTTTCAGACGGTCCTCAGGCGTTAATTCCGGATAGTTACTTAAAGCTAATTCAAGAGCTTCGTACTATTGCACAAGCGATAGGAAGAGATATATAAATGTCAATTAATAATTTTTCGGTTTTAGGATTGGGTCTAATTGGGGCTTCTTTGGCTAAAGCGGTTAAATCCGCTTTTCCCGATTCCTTTATTACCGGCTATGATTTGCCCGAGATAACAAGTAAGGCGTTAGAGTACGGTATTATTGATGAAAAAATAGATGATATTTTTGCTTCACTAAATTCCCAAATTATTTATTTATGTTTACCGGTTAATTTGTCTATAGAGGTATTTAAAAAATTAGTACCTAAATTGAACAAAGATCAAATTATTTCGGATGTTTGTAGCGTTAAAGGTGTATTTCAAGAAATATGGGATAATTCCAATAGCAATGGAATTTATGTAGGCGGGCATCCTATGACGGGAAAAGAAAAAGGGGGAATAGATAACAGTGACCCTTTATTATTTGAAAATAGTACTTATATTCTTACAAACACAAATAATATAATTTTGGAATTATTAAATAAAATTGGTGCAAGGGTTACTATTCTTAATCCTTTTTTACATGATAAAGTTGTTGCGGTTGTAAGTCATCTCCCACAACTTTTATCCGTTAATTTGGTTAATTTTGCAGCAAATTGCAATAATGAAGTAAATTTTATCGATTTTGCCGCCGGTGGATTTCGAGATATGACAAGAATTGCTTCCAGCGATTATCGTATTTGGGAGTCGATAATTACAAATAATAAAACAAATATTATTAATTCAATTGATCTATTTATTGATAAGTTGAATGAAATAAAGGCAGATATTACAATAAACGAACATGTTAAATTAAATCATGAATTTAACAAGGCACGTAAGCATAGAGACGAAATTCCCAAAACATCTAAAGGTTTTTTAATTCCTTTGCACGAAATATATGTTTTTGTTAAGGACGAGCCGGGTGTTATAAGTAAAATATCCACTACATTATTTTCTAACGGAATAAACATTAAAGATATTGAACTATTAAAGATTAGAGAAGGTACAGGGGGTACTTTTAGATTATCTTTTGAAAGCGAAACGGATGCCGAAAAAGCACAAGAATTAATGAGTTCTATAGGATATATTACAAAATAATTACCTTTCAAAAGGATGATTGTTGTCGTCAAAATCAGGGCGATAGTAATCGGGGGCTTCCATACCTTGCAAAAATCCATTAGTAAAACCTAAAGAAATTAATTTGTCCTCAACTTTGCAATATTCATTATATCTAAGTTTTCGCGATAATAAAGGTACTTTATCCGCATTATACGCAGGGTAATATTGTGACATTAGACTAATAAATACTTCTGTTCCTAAATTGGCTTTTAACCAATGCAATGTATCTATTGTTTCGCTAATTTCATTTGGTAAAACCAAAAGCCTAACAATTAATCCTCTCTTTGCAATTCCGTCTTCATCTGTTATTAAATTTCCTACTTGTTTAAACATTTCGGTAATTGCAAGACGTGAATGTTTAACATATTCTTTTCCACCGGAAAACTTTCGTGCATACAGATCCGATGCATATTTTATATCAGGCAAGTAAATATCTATTATTCCATCCAAATGTTTAATTGCCTCAAAATTATCATACCCGTTGGAATTGTAAACCAATGGTAATTGTAATCCCTTTTTTGCCGCAATATAAATACCTTCGGTAATTTGAGCAATATAATGTGAGGGAGAAACAAAATTTATATTGTGTACCTTTTTATCCTGTAACTTTAACATTATATCTGCTAATTGTGTTGGTGTATAATTACTAAAATTAGCTTTATTTTTATTTTGGCTTATTTGATGGTTTTGGCAGTAAATACAGTGTAAATTGCAGTTGGCAAAAAAAATTGTTCCGCTACCGTTTTTTCCGGATATTGGTGGCTCTTCTCCATGATGATCACAATAACTGGCTACTAATATTTCATTTCCGGTTTTACAAAACCCCTTTTGATGTTCAAGTCTATTTACGTTACAATTATGAGGGCACAAATTACATGATTTAAGGTTATTGTTTAATAGTTGTACTCTTTCTAATAGTTCCCCGGATTTTAATAATTCGTTGTAACGATAATACATAAAAGTGAATTTATAATTTAATAAGTTAAATGAATAATTAAAAAGTATTTAATTAATCAAAAAATCAGTTTTAATAATAAAATTCTCCCCTTAAGTTTAGTTTAAAATATAAAATAAGAGGAGAATTTATAAAATATTTGATTATTTATTTTTTAACAATTTTTTGGCTTTTGTAATAATATTTTCAACGGTCAAGCCATATTTTTCATACAAAACTTCATAAGGAGCACTTGCTCCGTAGGTTTCTATACTAATCATATCACCATTTGAACTTAAGTATTTGTCCCAACCGTGTCTTACACCTGCTTCAATGGCAAGTCTGTTTTTACATTCTTTAGATAATACGCTATTTTTATATTTAGTATCTTGTTTATCGAATAGTTGAGTACAGGGGATGCTAACAACGTTAACTTTTACTCCGTTTTTCTCAAGTTTTTCTGCTGCTTCCAAACATAAATTAACTTCGCTACCTGATGCCATAAGTATTAAATCGGGGTTTGTTGCCGATTTTTTTACAATATATGCACCTTTTAACGTGCCAGAGGCTTTTGAATATTTATTCCTATCAATAAGTTTTATATTTTGTCGGGATAGAGCTAACGAAACAGGAGCTTTATTGTTTTGTATAGCGAATTTCCAAGCATAAACGGTTTCGTTTGCATCAGCAGGTCTAAACACATAACTATTTGGTATGCAACGTAATGCAGAAAGTTGTTCTATCGGTTGATGTGTTGGTCCATCTTCACCTAAACCGATGCTATCATGCGTAAAAACAAAAATTGGATTAATATGCGATAATGCAGCAATTCTAACAGCCGGACGCATGTAATCGCTAAAAACCAAAAAAGTACCGCCGTACGCAATGACACCTCCGTACATTACCATTCCGTTTAATATTGCCCCCATAGCATGCTCTCTAATACCAAAATGGATGTAACGTCCTGTTGGGTTTTCAGGAGAAAAAGAGTTTGAGTTTGCAGGTCTTGTGTTGTTTGAAGGGGTTAAATCGGCGCTTCCGCCAACCAAGTTCGGAATTTTAGTAGCCAAATAATCCAGTATTTTACCGCTTGCAACACGAGTGGCAATACTTTGGCTGTAATCGGTAAATTCTGGAATATCTAATGTATCGGGATTACTACCAGTTATTGATTCAGTAAATTCGGCAGCTTCATTTGGATATGCTTTTGAATACTTTTCAAACAAATTATCCCATTCAATGTTTAATTGCATCCCTTTTACTTTTACTTTTTCAAAGTGTGCATAAACTTCTTCTGGTATAAAAAACTCTTCTTTATATTCCCAGCCTAAATTTGCTTTGGTTAATGCCAACTCTTCTTTTCCCAAAGGTGAACCGTGTACGCTCGATTTCCCTTGTTTATTTGGGCTTCCAAAACCGATAGTAGTATCCACAACAATTAAAGTAGGTGCATTAGTAAATTCTTTTGCTTTATTTACCGCTTCGTTTAATTCATGCAAATTATTTGCATCGCTTACATGTAAAACATTCCAACCGTAAGCAGCAAACCTATTACTTACATTCTCGCTCATTGCAAGAGAAGTGCTGCCGTCTATTGTAATTTTATTGTTATCATAAAATACAATTAAATTATTAAGTTTATTATGACCTGCAAAAGCAGCTGCTTCGTGCGTTATACCTTCCATCATATCACCGTCTCCGGCAATAACATAAATAAAATTATTAATAATCGAATAATTCGGTTTATTATACTTGGCGGAAAAATAATGTCCGGTTAAAGCCATACCAACGGCGTTGGCAAAACCTTGACCTAACGGACCGGTAGTCGTTTCAACTCCGGGAGTTAAACCAAACTCGGGATGACCCGGGGTAATACTTCCGTACTGTCTAAAGTTTTTAATATCTTCCAAACTTATTTCATAACCGCATAAATGGAGCGAGCTATATAACATAGAACTTCCGTGACCGGCAGATAAAACAAATCGATCCCTATTTAGCCAATTTGGGTTATTGGGATTGTGTTTCATAATGTTGGCATAAAGCAAGTAAGCAATCGGTGCACATCCTAATGGTAAACCCGGATGTCCGCTATTTGCTTTTTGAATGGCTTCTGCAGAAAGTATTCTAATTGTATTAATACATTTTTGGTGAATCGGATTACTTAATTCCGGCATAACTTTTCTCCATGTCTATATTTAACTTATTATTTTACCGTCAATTACAGGCGATACACATATTAACGGATTTTCAGGAAGTTCAAAATGTTCAAAAATTTCATTAAATAATTTGTGTTCTTGTCCCTGTTTTTGTAATTTATTAAACTGTCTGTATTTCATTAATTCGCCTTTATTGCTAATCGGTGCATTAAAACCGATTGATCTATTAATATCTTTATTGGCTTGCAATTTAAGGAACTCGATTTTCTCAAAATCGCTCCCATCCTTTTCGTAGGCAATCCCTTTTAGTTCTTTTATATACTCGCCTTCAATTATTATGTAAATATTAACAATTTTTTCTAACAAATTTCATCCAATTTAAAAATACAAACTTTTAATTTACAAGTTTTTATAATGTTAAACAAATGTTTTTTTATATGTAAAGTCTTTATATATCAATTAACAAATGCTTTTAAAAATTAATTAATACAAAGAAACAGTACTTAATTATTGTGTTAACATTTCTTAATACGGTGATTATTAGATAAATATATTTTATATTTATAGTTATTATTTTTAAAGTTATGGAGCAAAAATGACAAAATTAGAAAAATTATCGGAATTGGGACAATCAATTTGGTATGATTTTATAGAAAGAGAATTTGTTACCGGTGGAAAGTTAAAAAGTTTGATAGATGATGGATTACGTGGTATTACATCTAACCCAAGTATATTTGAAAAAGCAATTAGTACGGGAAAACTGTATGATAGCGATATAGAAAATGTTATTACAAAAACTACCGATACTTATGCGGTTTATGAATATTTGGCGTTAAAAGATATTGAAAATGCTGCAGATTTAATGATTCCCGTTTATGAAAGGACAAACGGATTAGATGGTTATGTAAGTATTGAAGTAAACCCGGATTTGGCTTACGAAAATAAAAAAACATTTGATGAAGCAGTTAGGTTATTTACAACATTAAAACGTAAAAATATAATGATAAAAGTGCCTGCCACAAATGAAGGGATTGAAGCAGTTGAAGAGCTTATAGCTCATGGCATTAATGTAAATGTTACGTTAATTTTTAGTATTGAAAACTATAAAAAAGTTGCTGCAGCTTATATTAGCGGATTGGAAAAACTGCTTGCAGCAGGTGGAAAGTTAAATTTAGTTTCTTCGGTAGCTTCGTTTTTTGTAAGCAGGCTGGATTCAACATTGGATAAAATGTTGGAAGAAAAAGGAGCAACCGATTTATTAGGTAAATTTGGTGTTGCCAATAGTAAACTTGCTTATAAATATTATCAAGAATTATATAGCAGTCCGCGTTGGAAAAAATTGGAAGAAAACGGTGCAAGACCTCAGCGATTATTATGGGCAAGTACGGGAACAAAAAATAAAGCTTATAGCGATACTTTGTATGTTGACGAATTAATCGGTTTTAATACGGTAAATACTGTACCTCCCGCAACTTTAAATTCTTTTATTAATAAAGGAATAGTTGAAGAACGTTTAACTAAAGAAGTTGAAATAGCTGAAGCAGCTTTTAATAAATTAATAGATTTAGGTATCTCAATAGATGAAGTTACAAATAAATTACAATTAGATGGTATTAATGCGTTTATAGACTCGTTTAACGGCTTGTTAAATACTTTATCAACCAAAATTAATAAAGTTATTAAAAATAAAATCGAAAATGTTAAATACCATAATATTAATCCAAATTACATAAATAATTTAACCGTTTATGTTGACGAAAAAATATCCGAAAAAATATGGGATAAAGATTATACAATTTGGAGTAATTCACCAACTGAAATAACAAATCGTTTAGGTTGGTTAGAAGTTGCAGAAAAAAGTAAAGAAGAAATTACAAATATTCAACAATTGACAGAACAGCTAATTGCAGAAGGAATTGATAAAGCCGTATTACTTGGAATGGGAGGAAGCAGTTTGGCACCCGAAGTTTTTGCCAAAACATTTGGTAAAAAAGAAGGATATTTGGACTTATCCGTTTTAGATAGTACGCATCCCGAAATGGTTTTAAATTTACGAAGTACAATAGATTTTGAAAAAACAGTTTTTATTGTATCTACAAAATCAGGCGGTACGGTCGAAACATTTTCGTTTATGAAATATTTTTATAACGAAGTTTTGTCAGCTTTAGGAATTGATAGAGTAGGAAATCATTTTATAGCAATAACAGACCCCGGTAGTGGTTTAGAAGCGGTTGCAATTGAGTTAAATTTTAGAAAAATATTCTTGAACGATCCTAATATTGGAGGTCGCTTTTCGGCACTATCATTATTTGGAATGGTACCAGCAGGTTTAATAGGTGTAGATTTAAACTTGCTCTTATCTCGCGTTAGCAATGCAATTAATTGCAGTAAACTAAATAATTTGGAATTTAATACAGGCTTAAAAATAGGGGCTTTGGTTGGGAAATATGCAAAAGATAAAAAAGATAAATTAACCTTTATTTTAAGCGAAAATTATAAAAATTTTGGCGTTTGGGCAGAACAGTTAATAGCCGAAAGTACCGGAAAATTTGGTAACGGAGTATTACCTATTGAAGGTGAACCTGTTTACAATGAAAGATATTATAGCGAAGATAGAGTTTTTGTTTATATTCATACAAAAAACGAAATCGAACTAAAAGAAAAAGTTGAAGTTTTAATTAATTTAGGGGCTCCGGTTATTGAATGTATTACGGAAGATATTTATGATTTAGGTGCCGAATTTTACAGATGGGAATTTGCTACAGCGGTTATGGGTGTGGAATTAAAGCTAAATCCTTTTGACCAGCCAAATGTTGAATCGGCAAAAATAGTTGCACGAGCTATGGTTAAAGAATATCAAGAGACCGGCAAAATTACTGAATTGAATAAATATTTTAGTAATGAATTAATTGATGTTTGTGATCCGTTAAATATTAATAAAATTGAAGATATTATTCCTACTTTGATGAAAAATATTGATAGACTTACACAAAGTATAGGATTAACACCATACTTGGCAATTCAGGCATATTTAAATATGTCGGATGATATTAACGAAGTTTTGCAAGGGTTAAGAAATAAAATAACCGAAACTTATAAAATAGGAACAACTTTAGGGTATGGTCCAAGATTTTTACATTCAACAGGTCAATTGCACAAAGGGGATGCCGGTAACGGTATATTTTTACAGATTATTGACGAAACCGGTGAAGCAATATCTATACCCGATAATGCGGGAAGCGATAAATCTTCTATTTCATTTGGAGTACTTGTTCGTGCCCAAGCATTAGGTGATAGAAAAGCGCTTTTAGATAACAATAGAACTATTGTTACTATTATAATTAAAAAAGATATAAAAGAAACATTATTAAAATTATAATTAAAAATAGGCGAAATAGACTAATGGATAAAAACCCAAGTGTTCCGGTTAATAAAACTAAAGTTGCAAAAATAAATTTAATTTTGGCTTATCCGCTTATTTTATTAATCAGGTTTTATCAAATGTTTATTTCGCCTGTTTTACCTCCTTCTTGCAGATACACACCTACTTGCTCGGCATATACTTTAGAAGCACTTAAAAAATATGGTTTTTTCAAGGGAGGATATTTAGGAGCAAAAAGAATTTTAAGCTGTCATCCTTGGGGGGGAAGCGGGTACGATCCCGTACCATAGTGAAATAGAAATATTAATTATTAATTTAACAGTAAAAATATGTAATTAAATTTTGAATGTTTGCTAAAACTAAAAATGATAGAACAACCTGTTTTTAATAAATAACATTCAAATTTACAAATGATTATGGTATTATGATTAAAAATTAACAAATAGGGTGTGAAAATTGAAAAAACTAAAAAAAATTATTTTGATAGTTATACTTACCGGTATAAACTTATATTCACAATCGCAATTTCAACAGTTTATTAATAGGGTAAACTCTGTAAGCGATGTTAACCAAAAAAATATTATTGTTGATAGTTTTATGGTTGTTGCAAGAGCTTCGGGTATTCCATTTATTGAAGGAAATGTTGCAAATTTTATTTATCGCGGAAGTGCAAATACGGTAAGTATTGCGGGAGATATGACAGGTTGGGATGCAAATATTGCGAAATGCACAAAACTGCAGGGTACAAACTTTTTCTATTTTTCGCAGGGGTACGAACTAAATGCAAGGTTGGATTATAAAATTGTATTAAACGGAAGCAACTGGATTTTAGACCCTGAAAACCCTAAAACTTGCCCCGGCGGTTATGGACCTAATAACGAACTTGCTATGCCCTTATTTGTTCAACCCTGGGAAATAAGAGCAAACCCAAATGCCCCTCAATTTACAACCGTTACTAAAATAATGCATAGTGTTATATTAAATAGAAGTTATACTTTAAATATTTTGCTGCCTCCCGATTATAATACTTCTTCTAAATATTATCCCACGGTTTATTTTCAAGACGGAAGTGATTATCTAAATTTGGGAAGTGCAAAAAATATTTTGACTAACTTGTTGGATAGTAATAAAATATGCGAGGTAATTGCAGTATTTGTTACTCCGACAAACAGAAATGATGAATATGCGGGAAATAATCGATTTTTATATGCTTCGGCTTTTGTGAACGAACTTGTTCCGTTTATTGATGCCACATATAGGACTATAAATAATAATTACGAAAGATTGGTTTTGGGGGATTCGTTTGGCGGCAATATAAGTGCGTTAATTTCGTATAATTATCCTGATGTTTTTGCAAATTGCGGGCTGCATTCGGCTGCATTTTGGCCTTACGATTACGAAGTATATAAAATGATAGCAAACGGAGAGAAAAAAAATATTAAATTTTATTCTGTTTGGGGTACTTATGAATCATTGTTTTTGAATTTAAGGATATTTACCGATAGCTTAAATTCAAAAGGTTACATTAATGCTACAAACGAACTACCACAAGGTCATAGCTGGGGTTTATGGCGTTCTACGTTAGATGAAATATTAATGTATTTCTTTCCGGCTAATATCGTTGGTCTAAAAAACGAAGAATTTTTTGCTTCAAACTTTACATTAAATCAAAATTATCCTAATCCGTTTAATCCTAATACTACAATAATTTTTGAGCTTAAAAACGAGCAAGATATAGAATTAAGTGTATTTAATACATTGGGTGAAAAAGTTGCAGTTTTATGTGAGGGGAATTTTACACAAGGTTTGCATAGTGTAAATTTTAATGCACAAAATTTAAGTAGCGGTATATATTTTTATTCGTTAAATTTAAAAAATGTAAATAAACAAATTACCAAAAAAATGGTTTATTTAAAATAGGAGTTATAAATGATTAGCAAAGAATTGTTAGATATTTTATGCTGTCCGCTTTCACATGCCGATTTGGTTTTAGATGAAAATACTTTAGTTAGCACAGACGAAAAGACAAGAAAAAGATATAGAATAGAAGATGATATACCTATTATGCTTATCGACGATTCCGAAGAACTGGATTACGACACTTGGAAAAAGATAATGGAAAAACATAACATTACAAAAAAATGATTATTAAAACCGAGCCGGAATTTATTGATAGTTATTTAAATGATGCTGCCAACTTTAAGGGGCGTTGTGAGGCGGTGTATATTGCCGAAAGCATTGAAGATATTATTACTGTAGTTAAGTATTGTAACATCAGCAACATTAAATTGACTGTTTCGGGAAATAGAACAAGTTTAACCGGTGCAGCCATCCCGATGGGGGGTATTGTTTTATCTGTTGAAAAATTTAATAAAATTAAAGAAATAGATTGCGAAGGTAAATTTATTATTACCGAACCGGCAGTAATGTTATGTGATTTGAAGGAGGCAGTAAAAAATGAAGGCTTATTTTATCCGGCAGACCCTACCGAACAAAACTGTTATATAGGTTCTACAATATCAACTAATGCAAGCGGTGCACGAACATATAAATTCGGTTCTACAAGAAACTTTGTTGAAGAACTAAAAATTATTACTCCCACAGGCGATAAGCTTAACTTGGTAAGAGGAAAAATATTTGTTGAAAAAGGGAATGTAGAACTAATTACCGAAAACGGCAACAAATTAAATTTAGTAATTCCTGATATTAATTTACTTTTAACAAAAAACAGTGCAGGTTACTATTGTAAAGAGGGGATGGATGTAATAGATCTATTTATTGGCAGTGAAGGAACTTTAGGTGTAATTTACGAAATTAAATTAAAGTTACTAAAACTACCGGATAAAATATTTTCCTCAGTTGTGTTTTTTGATGATATAAATACGTGTTTTAACTTAATAGAATTTATAAAAGCTTTAAAAGATGATATAATAAAACCTATGGCTTTGGAGTTTATGGATAAAAATTCTATTAATATGTTAAAAAAAGAATATTCAAATATTCCTAATAATGCGGTTGCATGTTTGTGGATTGAACAAGATTCAGGCAATGCCGAGTATGAAAGTATAATAAATAGATATATTGAAATATTTGAAGATTTCGGAATTGATACAACAACAGTATGGTTTGCTTTTTCGGATACAGAATTAGTGGAATTTCAAAAATTTAGACATGCAATTCCGTCACTTGTAAACGAATATATAACAAAAAATAATTTTGTAAAAATAGGTACCGATATTGCAGTGCCGGATAAGGTATTTAGACAATTTTATTTTGAGTGTTTAAGTAATGTTGAATTATCCGGAATAAACTATACTGCATACGGTCATTTTGGCAATTCGCATCTTCACTTAAATATGTTACCAAAGAATAGTGACGAAATTGTTGTAGCAAAAGAAATTTATTATAATTTATGCAAATTAGCAGTAAATAATAAAGGAACATTTTCTGCCGAACACGGTATCGGTAAAATAAAATCTAAATTTATGCCGCTTATGTATAACGAAGATACTATTAATAAGTTTGCAAACATAAAAAAAGTGTTAGACCCAAATTTAATACTTAATATTGGAAATATTTTAGAAGAAAAGTATTTATATGAAGTTTAATATTATTTTTATATCGTTTTTTTGTTATATCGGGGTTTTTGCACAAGGGCTAAATCTTGAAAATAAGTATAGACTTGCATCAAGTTACGAACAAGCAGGAATGCTTGAAAAAGCCAAAGAAATATATGCCGAAATTTATTCCGCATCCCCCAATAATTATTTATATTTTGAAGGACTAAACAGGGTATTATTAACCTTAAAAGATTACGAAGGTTCTGAAAAAATATTAAAAGAAAGGATTAAAACTTATCCTTACGATATTAATAATTACGGATTATTAGGTTCTACTTATTATTTAATGAATAAACAGAACGAAGCATTTGATATTTGGGATGCGGCTATTAAAACAAATGCCGGACAAATTAATAATTATAGAATTATTGCAAATTACGCAATACAAAACAGGGCTTTTGATAAAGGGGTAGAATATTTAAAACGTGGAATGGAAATTAGTAACGATAAAAATATTTTTGCTTTTGATATTGCCGGTTTGCTTGTGATGACAATGAAATACGGTGATGCTGCCGAAGAGTTTTGTAAAATACTAGTTAACCAACCAACTCAAGTAGAAAATATAAAAGCACGTCTTTCTCCTTCTTTAACACAACACGAAGCAATTGAACAAGTACTTAAAGTAGTAAACAAATACGCCGAGAGTAATAATAGCAATAGTTCTTTTTACGAGTTATTAACATTTTTATATGTTCAAAACGATGATTATAATAACGGGTTTGAAAACGTTGTTAAATGGGATAATTTAAGCCAATCATCGGGTGCCAAAATATACAATTTTGCAAACGAATCTTTAAATGAAAATAATTTTGAATATGCGGCAAAATCTTTTAATTATATTATAAAAAACTATCCTTCAAGCGTTTATGTTCCAATCTCAAAAATTGGGTTTGTAAGGTCATTATATAGTTCGTTAAAAGAAAAATACGAAAAGATAAATCCGAGTTGGAAAGAGTATTCATTGCCCGATACGATAGGGGCGAACGAATATTTTCCTATCATAAATACATATAAAATGTTAATAAATGAATACCAAACAAATCTTGATATAAAAACCGAAGCACTATATTATATTGGTGAAATATTCTATTCCAAACTTAATTTAAATGATAGTGCTAAAATATATTTTAAAGAGATAGCAGAAAAATTTCCAATTTCCGGTTTTTCGGGTAAATCGCTATTTGGTTTGGCGGAAATATCTATAATAGAAGGCAATTTATCTGAAGCAGAAGCTTATTACGATAAAATACTGTTGTATCGTAGAGTTGGCAAAGGTGAATTAAAAGAAGCCGAATATCAAAAAGCCAAAATAAGCTTCTGGCAAAACGATATTGAAAAAGCTTTAAATAGACTAAATAATGTAGTAAAAGAGCTTAATGAAAATATAACTAACGATGCATTAAGTTTAATTATTACAATAAATTCATTAAAGAACGATTCGTTAAGTTTGGTTAAATATGCTAAAGCGGATTATTTGGCAAATAAACGAGAGTTTAGTGCTGCTGCCGAAATATTTTTAGATTTAACAAATACTGAAGATATTGTTTATCAAAAAAACTTAGCATTATATAATTACTGTAACATGTTATTAGCTTTAAATGATTATAAAAAAGCTGTTATTTTTTTAGAAAACTTGAGTAATAACGAAAATATGAATATCTTTGTAGATAAGTCTTTATTTTTATTGGCAAATTTATACCAATATGGTCTTAAAGATTTGAATAATGCAGGTTTATGCTATCAAAAAATATTGGAAAAATTTCCAAATTCGTTATTTTTAGATAAAGCACGTAAATTTTTAAGTAACAAAAATTAATTTAAGAAGAAATATGAGTACAAACAATATTAAAGAAAAAATTAAATGTTCTTTTTGCGGAAGAGAATCTAACGAAGTATCAAGCTTAATTGCGGGACCGGATGTATATATTTGTGATATTTGCGTAAAAGCAAGCGTTGATATAATTAAAAATAATATGGCTGCCGTAAGCGATAAAGGTTCAAAAAATACTGAATACCTTACTCCAAACCAGATTAAAAAAAGTTTGGATGATTATGTTATTGGTCAAGATCGTGCTAAAAAAGTATTATCGGTTGCGGTTTATAATCATTATAAACGAATAAATTCTAATACAATTCCTTATGATTTGGAAGATGTTGAAATTGATAAAAGTAATATTCTTTTAATGGGACCAACCGGTGTTGGTAAAACCTTACTTGCCCAAACATTGGCTAAAATATTAGATGTCCCTTTTGCTATTGCCGATGCTACAACTTTAACCGAAGCAGGTTATGTTGGTGATGACGTTGAAACTGTTTTAGTTAGATTATTACAAGCTGTAAATTATGATTTGGAAAAAGCTCAAAAAGGGATTGTATATATTGATGAGATTGATAAGATTGCCAGAAAAAGCGAAAGTACTTCTATTACTCGAGACGTATCAGGCGAAGGCGTTCAACAAGCTTTGTTAAAAATATTGGAAGGAACTGTTGCAGGTGTTCCGCCTAAAGGGGGACGTAAACATCCGGAACAGAATTTAATTAGTATTAATACAAAAAACATTTTGTTTATTGTTGGCGGTGCTTTTGACGGAATTGAACCTATTATTGCAAGCAGAATTAATAAAAGTTCGTTTGGATTTACAAGTCCGATAGATGAAAAAAAGGTTTCTAAAGAAGATTTAATGCAATTAACTCAGCCGGAAGATTTGTTACGTTTTGGCTTAATACCGGAATTAATTGGTAGATTACCCGTAATTGCTCCTTTACAACCTTTAAACGAAGAGGCATTTAAAAGTATTTTAACCCAGCCTAAAAATGCCATTATTAAACAATACCAAAAATTATTTAAACTTGAAGGAGTTGAATTACAATTTGACCCGTTTTCGTTGGATGAAATTGTTAAAATGGCTATGGCAAGAAAAACAGGAGCACGTGCATTACGTTCAATTGTTGAAGATACCTTACTTGATATAATGTATGAATTGCCAAGTATGGATAATGTTAGCAAATGCCTTATTACAAAAGATGTAGTTGTTGGCAATGCAGACCCCCTTTATTTTTATGAAGACAGAAAAATTGCTTAATTAAATTTTAGGTTGCATCTGTTTGTTCAATCTAAATTTTACGATAGTGAATTAGCCGCTAAATAATTATTATTGCCCCGTTAATTAAAAAAGAACGGGGTTTATTATTTTAATAATTTAAATACTATCAAATTAATTAAATGTAATTATTGGTCTCTATAAAGTCCATTATTATAAAGAAATAACTTTTAATTAAAAGCATTATGTAAATATTAATTTTTAATAGCTAATATTAATTAAAACCAAAAAAATATTTACTAAGCTTTCAATAAAATTAAAATTCGTTTATAATATTTTAACTGTTAAAATCAAATCTTGGACTTCTAAGAATAGGATAAGAATAAAATATTAACATTGGAAGTTTGAAAACAAATATTTAAGTATTTAGTATTTGGAATTCAAAATTGAATTAATATCCCATATTTATTGTTTCAAAAAATATACATTAATATTAGTATATTTGGTAGATAAAAAATAATTAATTGTGATTTTAGATGAATAGCCTTTCGGGACTGATAAAGTATTTTAAAAGATATAAAACAAAAATGTTATTAGGGTTTTTGTTTATTTTTATATCTAATATTTCTCAAATTTATATACCCATTTTTTTAAAAGATGCGATTGATAGCCTAAAAGAAAATTTTGCATTAAGTACA